>FTCV01002313.1_pt1 | contig 101611 bp, 82 predicted proteins | sample 1639691 | NCBI WGS metagenome assembly FTCV01 (sample SAMEA3914864, study PRJEB12502) | metagenome | biome: forest; material: soil | place: USA | collected 2012-03-12 | depth 0.3 m
ATTTTGCCCCACGAATATCCACAAGATTCCCACAGCTTGTGAATAACTTGTGGATAGTGGGAAAAAAGTGGGTATAAAGCACCACCCCGAGACCCCACCGCCACGAACTGATTTTCAGAGGGAAATCCGACGTCGGCGCCCTGCCGGTTTTTGGGCTTGTTCACCACTGGCGGCTGACCCTGTGAATAACAGGGGAATTTCCGAACGCTGCCGCGGACCCTTAGGCTTCATGGACATTCCACAAAGAGGCCGGTGGCGAGGCGTGCATTTATCAAATGCGTGGAAAAGTGTGTATTTTTACAAGCCTAATTTTTGTGGAACGCAACTTATTTCCGGGCGCATTCGATTGACCTAGGGCCGCCGAGGTGTAACTCATGGGAGGCAATGGGGCAATTTGGGGCAATTTCCCTACCACCAATCTTATGTCTACATCGTCGAACTCCAAACCGATCTTTTCGGGGGAGTTTCGTCATGCCCTGGACGGTAAGAGCCGCGTGACCATCCCCTCTGCCTGGCGCTCGGGCGAAGCCGACGAATTTTTCCTCATGCCTGGCCAGAACGACACCTGCGTGCGGGCCATGCCTCCGGACGAATATCGGGCCGTGGCCGAACGCGCCAAGGCCAGCCCCGGTGTCGACGCCGAGGAGCTCTCCATTTTCCTTCGCCACTTCTATTCCCGCGCGCACCGCGTCACAACGGACAAGCAGGGCCGCCTCGTGCTTCCCGAGGAGTTCTGTAAAAATGCGGCGCTGACTGGCGAAATCATGCTGGTGGGCGTGCTCGACCATTTCGAGATATGGAGCCGGGAGACGTGGGATGCAACCAAGGAGAATGAGAAAGCGACCTTCCGCCGGGTCTCCAAGCTGGCGGGCCTCCTATGATTGCCATGGTCCATCCCGACGACGAAATGACCGCCCAACCCGGCGAAACCGTCGGCTATCACGAGCCCGTGCTCATGGCCGAGACACTCGCCGCCCTCGCGCCCGCGCCGGGGAAAATCATCGTGGACGGCACGCTCGGCGGAGGCGGCCACAGCCGCGCCCTGCTCGCGGCCGGCGCCACGGTGATCGGCATCGATCAGGACCCGGAGGCGATTGCCTTTGCCTCGGCGCGCCTGGAACGCTTCGGCGAACGCTTTCGCGCGGTGCACAGCAGCTTTGCGGACATCGGCAAGACGCTGGACGCGCTGCGCATCGGCCCGATCCAAGGCGCGCTCCTCGATATCGGCGTCTCCTCGCACCAGATCGATTCGGCGGCGCGCGGCTTTTCCTTCATGCAGGATGGCCCCCTGGACATGCGCATGGATCCCGCGGGACTCGTTTCGGCCGCAGATCTCGTGAACACCATGGGAGCGCCGCAACTGGAACGCATCTTCCGGCAGTACGGTGAAGAACCCGCGGCCCGGCGCATCGCCGCCCACCTCGTCCGCCAGCGGGCAGTCCAGCCCTACACGCGCACCCTTCAACTCGCCGGCTCCATCGAGGAAGTCTCGCCCCGCCGGGGCAAGACGCACCCCGCGACCCGCGTCTTCCAGGCGCTGCGTATGGCGGTGAACCGCGAACTGGAAGCGCTGGAAGCCGGCCTCGAGCAAATCGCCCGCCGACTCGCGCCAGGCGGCCGCTTTGCCGTGATCACCTTCCATTCATTGGAAGACCGCATCGTGAAGCAGTTCTTCAAGACCGGCACCGAGCGCTGGGTCGACCGCCCCGAGTGGCCGGCCCCCAAGCCGAATCCCGCCCGCATCTTCCGCAAGGTCACGAGCAAGGCCATCGCCGCCAGCGACGCCGAGCAGCGGGCCAATCCGCGATCCCGCAGCGCCAAGCTCCGGGCCGTCGAAAAAATTCATCCGAACGCAGCTGACTAATATTGCCATGGAAAAATCGAATCGCCGCCGTCACGCCAATATCCTGCCCGTGGCCCAATTCGCCACGTGGATCATCATCGCCGCCTTCGCCTGCTCGGCGGGGCTGTACTACGTCTACTGCAAGCACCAATTGATCGCCCGAGGCAAGGCCATCCACTCCCTGGAGCGGGAGGCCGCCGAACTGCGCAATCTCAACGAAGGCATCCGCACGAGCATCGCAAAGCTCTCGTCCCCATCCGCTTTGCGTGCGCGGCGCGATCAGATGCTCGCCGGTTACACGGAAATCAGCCAGGACCACTTGGTTTTCCTCTCGGATCACCCAGGTCAGGGCAACGATCTCCGCCCGGTTTCGAATCCGAAGCCTTAGCTGCGATCACCCAATCATGATCGGCTCGCCAAAAAAGAGAGCGCTTTTTGCCTGCTGCAGTCTGGCCGTTGGCTTCACGGGCTTTTCTGTCCGTCTGGTCGATCTCCAGGTCAGCCAGCACGACAAGTACTCCGAGCGGGCAGCCGAGCAGCATGGGCTTCGCCAGAGCATCTTCGCCCGGCGCGGCGCCATCCTGGATCTCTCGGGCCAGCCCCTGGCCCAGAACGAACCGGTGCGCACGGTCGTGGCCGACGGCACGCTGATCAAGGATCCCGAGCGGCTCGCCGCCTTCCTCGCCGGCCCGCTGCAAATGCCCGAGAAGGCCGTACTGGAAAAGCTCTCCCGCGCGCGCTGGTCGGAGAAGGAACAGAAAAATGTTCCTTCAGCCTACATCGTTTTGCGGAATCGCCTGCCGGAAGCCGACGCGGATCGCCTCACGCATGCCATCGCGGACGTGAATGCCAAGGCGGACAAGGAGCGCGAACTTCGCCGGCAGAAGAAGGCGACCCCGGCTCCCGCAGCCGGCGCCTCGCCGTCGACGCCCACGCCGGCAGATGCGCCGAAGGATGAAGGCGAGGAAGCGATAAAGCTCGCCGACGCCGGGCTGCGCGCCATCACCTTCGAGCAGGATTTCGTGCGGGTGTATCCGAACGGGGAGACGCTCTGCCACGTCATTGGCTTTGTCGACGGCAGCAATAAAGCCGTCGAAGGCATCGAGCGCACCATGGATTCCTACCTCAAGGGCCATGAAGGCGTGCGCTTTTCCGAACGCGACCGCCACGGCAAGGAACTCGTGCCCTATCGCGGGCCGGATCATCCGGCGCACGATGGCGCGAACGTTCGCCTCACCATCGACCTGCGGCTGCAGGATATCGTGGAGGAGGAACTCGCCGCCGCCTGCAAGCAGTACAAGCCGAAATTTGCGGTCAGCATCATCATGCGGCCGCAGACGGGAGAAATCCTCGCGATGGCGAACCGCCCGAATTTCGATCTGTCGAACCTGGAGAAAATCGACATGGACTCCCGGCGCAATCGGGCCGTCACCGACATGGTCGAACCCGGCTCGATCTTCAAGATCGGGACCTGGAGCGGCGCGCTCAACGAGCACCTGGTCACGCCGAGCACGATGATCAATTGCGAGAACGGCTCCTTCACCTTCATGGGCCGCGTGCTCAAGGATACGCACCCGGCGGCCGAGCTCTCCGTGCACGACGGCCTGGTGCACTCCTCGAACATCTGCGCGGCAAAACTAGGCATCCAACTCGGCGAGAAGCGGCTTTACGAATACGTGCGTAAATTTGGCTTCGGCGACCGCACCGGCGTGCAATTGCCCGGCGAAAGCGGCGGCCTCGTACATCCGCTCCGCGACTGGACCGGCCTTTCCATTTCCCGCGTGCCCATGGGCCAGGAGGTCTGCGTCACGCCGCTCCAGATGGCCACGGCGATGTGCGTGATCGCGAATGGCGGCACCCTCATGATGCCGCAGATCGTGCACGATGTCACCGACGCGGATGGCTCGACCATCGCAACCTTTCCGCCCGTGCAAGTGCGCCCCGTTATCTCCAGCCAGACGGCCAGCGAAGTGCGCGACGCGCTGGTGGACGTCATGGGCAAACATGGCACGGCGAAGAATGTCTTTGTCCCGGGCTTTACGGCTGCGGGCAAAACCGGCACGGCGCAAATCGCCACGCGCGGCGGCTACGAGAAAAACAAGTATCTCCTTTCCTTTGTCGGCTTCGTCCCGGCGGAAAATCCGCAGTTTGTCTGCCTGGTCATGATCGACGAAGCACAGGTCGAGCGCACCAAGAATTACGGCGGCCAGGTGTCGGGCCCGGTCTTTGCCAAGATCGCTGAACGCACCGCCCGCTATCTGGGCATGAAGCCATCGGCGGAATTGCTCGCCGCTCAGCAGAAGGCCAATCCAAACGAGGAGCATATCAATGACTAGCCGATGAACCTCGAAGCGCTGCTTTCTTCCATTGAACCCCTGCAGGTCTCCGGTCCGAAGGACCGGGAAATCACCTCGCTGCAGTACGACTCGCGCCGCGTCGAGCGGGGCTCGCTCTTTTTTGCCCTGCCCGGAGCGCGGGCCGATGGCGCGACTTTCATCGCCCAGGCGGCGGCCAAAGGGGCCGTAGCTTTTGTCAGCGAGAAGGTGGATTTCCACCAGGGAGCGACCGGGATCCTCGTCAAGGATGCGCGCGCCGCCATGGCGGATCTGGCCGCGGCCTTTTATCAGCAGCCCACGCTCTCGATGAAGCTCGCGGGCGTCACGGGGACAAACGGCAAGACGACCACGGCCTTTCTGATCAAGCACATCTGCAATGCCACGCTGCACAATTGCGGCCTGCTCAGCACAGTGCGTTACGAGATCGGCGACCGCGTCCTCCCAGCTGTCCGCACCACGCCGGAGTCGCTGGATGTCAATGACATGCTCTGGCAGATGCGCAATGCCGGCTGCCGCTACGGCGCGATGGAAGTCTCCTCTCACGCCCTCGTGCAATCGCGCGTTCGCCAGGTGGAATTCGACACCGCCGTCTTCACGAATCTTACGCAGGACCATCTCGACTATCATAAGACGATGGACGCGTACTTCGAGGCGAAGTCGCTGCTCTTTACTGGTCTGGCGCGGCAAAAGAAAAAGAAGGACGCCACTTCTGTCGTGAACATCGACGACCGCTACGGCTCGCTGCTCCTCGGCCGCCTTGCCGGCACGAAAGTCATCTCCTACGGCGTGAGCGCGCGGGCGGATTTTCGCGCGAGTAACATCCGGAGCGATTTCACGGGCAGCAGTTATCAGCTCGATGCGAACAATCGCAGCTTCCTCGTGCGGCTGCCGCTCATCGGTCTCTTCAATGTCTATAACTCCATCGCCGCCATCGCTGCGGCGACGGCCATGGGCATCGACCTCCGCGAAGCGGTGCTTTCGCTGGCAAATGCGGCGGCCGTCCCCGGCCGCATGGAAGCCGTTTCCGGTCAGCGGAATTTCAAAGTATTCGTCGACTATGCGCACACGGACGACGCGCTCATCAATGCGCTCAAGACCCTTCGGGAATTGCAGCCGGCGCGGATCATCACGGTCTTTGGCTGCGGCGGCAATCGCGACCGCGGCAAGCGTCCGCGCATGGGCGCGGCCGTCGACCAGTACTCGGATTTGGCGATTGTAACTTCCGACAATCCGCGTAACGAAGATCCGCTGGCCATCATCGAGGACATCAAGCCCGGCCTGAAGCGAGGGGCATACGAAATCGTCCCGGATCGCCGGGAAGCCATCTTCCACGCGATCGACCTGGCCGGTCCGCGCGACATCGTACTCATCGCCGGCAAAGGCCATGAAACCACGCAGGAATTTGCCACGGAAACCATTCCTTTCGACGACGTAGCCATCGCCCGCTCGGCCCTCGATGCCAAGCGGACGGATTGGCCTTGACCCACAAACCCTATGGACGCTCTTCCACTCGAAACACTGGCGCGCTGGTCCGCCGGTGATCTTCTGTCCGGAGACCCGGCAGCGCCAGCCACGGGGGTCTGCATCGATTCTCGCGCCCTCAAAGCCGGAGACCTTTTCGTCGCCATCCGCGGCGAGAAATTCGACGGCCACAACTTCCTGCCCGACGCCGTCCGGCTCGGCGCCGCGGGCGCCGTGGTCGAACACGCGCCGGAGGGATTGCCGGCGGAATTTGGCCTCATCCGCGTGCCGGATAATCTGCGCGCGCTGCAACAAATCGCCCACGAATACCGCCGCACCCTGTCGATGCAGGTCGTGGCCATCACGGGCAGCAATGGCAAGACGAGCACGAAGGATCTCACGGCCTGCGTGCTCGCCGAGGGTTTCCAGGTTTCCAAGACGGAAGGCAATTTTAACAACCACCTCGGTCTGCCACTCACCATCCTGCGCGCACAACATCGCCACCAGATCGGCGTCTTCGAGATCGGCATGAATCACCCGGGCGAGATCGCGCCGCTTGCAGCCATCGCGCAGCCGGATGTCGCGATCATCACCAACATCGGCGTCGCGCACATTGAATACATGGGTTCGCGCGAGGCCATCGCGCAGGAGAAGGGCATGCTCGCGGAGAGCCTGAAGCCCAGCGGGTATGTTATTCTCAGCGCGGAAGACGACTTTTCCACGCGCATCGCGGCGCGCACGAAGGCCGATGCGATTTTTGCCGGCATCGAGCAAGGCGACGTCCAGGCGCGCGACGTGCGCCCGCATTTCAACGGCACGCGTTTCACCATCCATGCCGATGGCCAGAGCGTGGAAGCCGAGCTGCCCATCGCCGGCGCGCACATGGTGCGCAATGCCATGCTCGCGGTCGCGGCGGGCCGGGCCTTTGGCATTTCCCTCGCGCAGTGCGCCGAGGGCTTGCGCAAGATCCAGCTCACCAAAGGCCGGCTGGAACAGAAGATCGTGCGCGGCATCCAGATCCTGGACGACACTTACAACGCCAATCCCGACTCGATGGCTGCGGCCATCCAGACGCTTTCCGAGATGCCGGTGGCCGGCCGCCGCATCGCGGTGCTCGGCCGTATGGGCGAGCTCGGCATCGAATCCGAAAATGGCCACAAGCGCGTGGGTGAAGACGCCGTGCGCGCCGGGCTCGACTGCGTCATTGGAGTCGGCCAGGAGGCCAAATGGATCACCGACACCGCCTGGCGCGGCGGCGTGGAAAAGGTCCTGCATTTCAGCGAAATCGAAGACGCCCTCAAGGCGTTGCGGGAATTCGCGCACCCGGGCGACATCGTGCTCGTCAAGGGAAGCCGCTCCGCCCGCATGGAGCGCATCGTGGAGGGACTCCAAGCGGCATGATGTACTATCTCTACAAGCTGAGCCAGGGCCACGCGCCGGAGTACCTCCGCGCGCTCAACGTCTTTCAATACATCACCTTCCGCGCGGTGGCGTCGGCGGTGACGGCCTTCCTGCTCTCGCTCATTTTTGGCAACACGGTCATCCGCCGGCTCATCTCGCTCAAGCTCGGCCAGCCCGTGCGGTCGAAGGAAGAAGTGCATCGCCTCTTCGAGCTGCACGGCAAGAAAGCCGGCACGCCCACCATGGGCGGCGTGTTACTGCACGGCGCGGTCATTGTTTCGTCTCTGCTCTGGGCGCGGCCGGATAACACCGCCGTGTGGTTATTACTCTTCGCCATCGTCTTTTGCGCCGCGCTCGGCTTCTGGGACGACTACCTGAAGGTGACGAAGAAAAACTCCGCCGGCGTGAGCGAGCGCACAAAACTCATCGGCCAGTTTGGCCTGGCCGCGATCGTGGCTTGTTATTTCCTGCTCAATCCCGCGATCAACGTGCAGGCCCGCGAACTCTTCGTGCCTTTTTACAAGGAGCCGCTCATTGCCGATCTGGGCTGGTTTTCGGTAATTTTCTTTGCGCTGGTCATCGTCGGCGCGTCGAATGCCGTAAACCTCACGGACGGCCTCGATGGCCTGGCCGCCGGTTGCACGGTCACTTCCGCCTCGGCCTACGCCGTCCTCACCTATGTCGCCGGGCACGAGAAGATCGCGACCTATCTGCAGATCCCCTACTATCCTTTTGTCGGCGAGCTCTGCGTCGTCTGCATGGCGCTGGTCGGAGCATGTTTCGGTTTTCTTTGGTTCAACTGCCACCCGGCGCGCGTCTTCATGGGCGACACCGGCTCACTGGCGATCGGCGGCGCGCTCGGCGTGGTCGCCATTTGTTGCAAGCAGGAGCTGCTGCTCGTCGTCGTCGGCGGCGTCTTTGTTGCCGAGGCCATGTCCGTCCTCATCCAGCGCACCTGGTTCAAAATCACGAAACGCCGCTACGGCGAAGGCCGGCGGGTGTTTCTCATGTCCCCCATTCACCACCATTTCGAGCTTCGCGGCTGGAAAGAAAACACCGTCATCGTGCGGTTCTGGATTCTTTCCGTCATGTGCGCGCTGCTCGGTCTGGCCACTCTAAAACTGCGTTGACCACTCTCCAGCACCAACCAAACCAACCAGGGACCGTTGCCGTCCTCGGCGCCGGCGAAAGCGGCGAGGCGGCAGCGGTCCTCCTGCGGGAAACGGGCTTTGACGTCACCGTGCTGGATTCCGGCGACGAACAGCGCCTCCAGCCGAAGATCGCGGCCCTGCAGGCCAAGGGCATCCGCGTCATCGCCGGCCCGGCGGCCGAGCAGGATCGCTCCAATTATTCGCGCATCATTCTCAGCCCGGGCATCGATCCCGCGGTTCCCCTCGTGCGCGGTTTTCTGGATCGCGGCGAGGAGCTGACCGGCGAACTCGAGCTGGCCTACGAATACTGCGAGTGCCCGGTGATCGCCATTACCGGCACGAACGGCAAGACGACCACGACCCAGCTCGTGGAAAAGATGCTCAACGGATGCGGCATGCCGACACTGGCCGCCGGCAACATCGGCCCGGCCTTCTCCGCACGCGTGCGCCAGAGCAAGGATCTCGCCGTGATGACGCTCGAGGTTTCGTCCTTCCAGCTGGAAACGATCAAGCGTTTTCATCCGCAAATTTCCGTCTGGCTAAACTTCGCGCCCGATCACCTCGATCGTTATTCTTCCATGGAGGAATACTATGCGGCCAAGGTCCGCGTTTTCGAAAACCAGACGGATGGCGATTGGGCGGTGGTGAAATTCAAGGAACGCCTGCCCCTGCTCGCGGCCAAGCCTGTCACTTTCAGCGCCTATGAAAGAGGCGGAGATTTCGATCTGCGGGACGGCGTGATCCATTACAAAGGCGGGGCTGTCCTGGCCATGGACGAAACCAACCTGCGCGGCGCGCACAATGCGGAAAACCTCATGGCCGCGCTGGGCGTAGGCATTTGCCGAGGTCTGGATTTTTTGCAGATGCGCGAGCCGCTCTGCGCCTACCGTCCGCTGCCGCATCGCTGCGAACTGGTGCGCAAGCTGGGCGGCGTCGACTACGTCAACGACACCAAGGCCACCAATCTCGACGCCATGGAAAAAGCGCTGGCTTCCGAAACCCGCCCGGTGGTGCTCATCGCGGGCGGCAAGGACAAGGGCTTCGACTTTGACTCCGTCGCCGATCTTGTCGCCTCCAAATGCCGCGCCGCCGTGCTCCTCGGCGAGATGGGCGAGCGCATCGAAGCCTCCTGGAAAGCCAAAGTGCGCTGTGTCTCCGCGGGCTGGTCGCTGGAAAAAGCCGTGGCGCTGGCGCGAGCGGAAGCGCAGCCCGGCGACGTCGTGCTCCTCAGCCCGGGAACCTCTTCTTTCGACATGTTTAAGAACTACGCCGACCGCGGAAACCAATTTCGCGCCCTCGTCCAAGCGCTGCCCGACCCCGCCTAGCCATGAAACTAAAGCTTCCTTTTTTCCGTCCGCCGAGCCGCTCGAAAAAACAGCAGGCCATCCGGCAGCAACGACTCGAGGCCACCACGCGCCGCGCCACACCTACGGCGATGGAGGAGTATGACGAAGAAGAGCCGACGACGCGCTTCTCCAGCGCCTTTATCGTCGTGCTCATCCTGCATCTCGTCTTCGTCGCCGGTGTGGTGACGTTCAAGAGCATGCAGGCGAATCCGAAGGCCGACGAGCCGGCTCCGGCCGCCAGTAAATCCGCCAACGCGGACCAGGATCTGGAGCCGATCAAGGCTGCTGCGCCTGGAGCTGCCGCACCCGCGGCGATGCCGGCGGCAGGCGCGCCAATTGCCCCGCTCCTGAGCGGCGGCGTGCCCCAGACACTGGCCAGACAACAAACACCCGCGCCGGCCAAGGCGCCCACTTCGACGCCGGCCCAGCCTGCTTCGCCCGCGAAAGCCGCAGCCCAGGCGGCCCTCGCGCAGCAGGCTCAGTTGCCCAAGTCCTACCACTGCAAGGCCGGCGATACGCTGGGCAAGGTTTCCGCCGCCTATAACATTCCGATCGCGGACATCTGCGAGGCGAATAGCTGGAAAGAAAACTGGCCGCTTCACGCGGGACAGGCGCTGACCATTCCCGCGCCCAAACCTGCGCCAAAGCCGGTCGTCGTCGCCGATACGACGCATAAGGCCGACGACCCGGCGACCAAAGCCCTCGCCGCCGCGGCAGCCGCCGCCGGTGGAAAGACTTACACCGTGAAGAAGGGCGACAACCCCATGGCCATCGCCCGCAACCTCCACGTTTCCCAAGAGGATCTCCTGAAGCTCAACAAAATCGATGATCCCAAGAAACTCCAGATCGGCGCCGTCCTCCAGGTGCCGGCTGCGCGGAAGAAGGATCCGGATAAGTCGTAATTTCCACGCGGCCTGAGCCGACCTCCATATTCCCATGCAACACACGCAGTCACTGCCCATTGCGCCGCCGATCACCGGCGGCCCATCGGTTCCGTCTTCGCCTCGAAGGAACGGCTGGCTGATCGCGCTCGTGGTCCTGGCGGGCGCGTTTCTTGGCGTGCTGATTCTCCATGTAACCTTTGTCATCGGCGTGATGACCTTCAAGAGCATGGTTGCCGTGAACCGGCTCGACAAGGCGAGCGCTGCAGCGAGCGAAACTGCCGCCATCGCCGACCGCGACTCGGAACTCGCGAAATCCGCAGCCCAGGCGCGGCAGACCCCGCTCCCGACGACTTATCACTGCAAGAAAGGCGATACGCTGGCCAAAGTTTCCGGCCTTTATAACATTCCGATTGCAGAAATCTGCGCGGCCAATAACTGGAATGACAAATGGCCGCTCCATGTCGACCAAATCATCACCATTCCCGCGCCGAAGCCGGTCGTCGACGCCGAAACCGCACATAAATCCGAAGCCGGCGGTTCCGGTGGAAAGACTTACACCGTAAAGAAGGGCGACAATCTTGTGTCCATTGCCCGCGCCTTGCGTGTTTCCTACGACGATCTCCTGAAACTCAACAACATCGACAATCCCAAGAAGCTCCAAGTCGGAGCCGTCCTTCAGGTTCCGGCTGCACGGAAGAAGGATCCCGACCACTCTTAAAATCCACGCCGGCCAGAGCCGGCTCCATTTCCATGCCACGCCCGCCGTTACGACCTGCTTTTGTCGCTGATCGTCGGCGGGTCGGCCGCATTCCCGCCCATGCATCGTAAGAGCGTCTATATGCTCGTGCTCTCCGTCGCCACCCTGTTGGTGCTCGGACTCATCATGCTGTACTCGACCAGCGCCTATGCTCATGATCAGCATGCGCATGGCGAGCCGCTCTATTTTCTCAAGCGCCAGGCGGCCTGGCTGGGCGTAGGCACGGTGCTTTGTGTGCTGGCCGCGCGGAAGGACTACCATTTCTGGCAACGGTACTGGTTCGTCTGGTTTTCGCTTTCCGTCGTGCTGCTCGTCCTTTGTTTCGTGCCACATATCGGCCAGCGCATCAATGGCTCGTCGCGCTGGCTCAATCTCCGGGTCGCCGCTTTCCAGCCTTCAGAACTAGCCAAACTGGCCGCAATCACGGCGCTGGCTTCCTGGTTCCGGCACGACGATCGGTCGGCCGGCGAGCTCTTCCGCGGCTTTGTTTATCCGCTGCTCGGCGTCGGCATCCTGCTCGCGCTCATCGCGCCGGAAGTCGACCTCGGGACGACGCTGCTCATCGGCGCCACCACTTATATCGTGATGTTTGTCGCCGGTTCGCGCTTGCGCTACCTGCTGCCGATCGTGGTCATCGCCGCCGTCGGCTTTTGGTACGCGACGCTGCATATGCCCGACCGGGTCAACCGCATCATGGCCTATCGCCATCCGGAGCTCTATCCCTCGAGCTTCTACCAGCAAGACCAGGGGCTGATTGCCTTCGGCTCCGGCGGCATCGACGGAGTCGGCCTGGGCATGGGCATCCAGAAGATCGGCTACCTGCCCTTTGCCCACACGGACTTCATCCTCGCGACCCTGGGGGAAGAACTCGGGCTGCGCTGCACCCTCGCGGTCGTCGTGCTTTACATCACCATCATCATGTCGGGCGCGATCATCGCCAGCCATGCGCGCGACCGCTTCGGGCTTTTGCTTGGCGTCGGCATTACCGTGATCATCGCGCTCCAGGCGGCGGTGAATATTGGCGTAACGACCGCGCTGCTGCCCAATAAAGGCATGCCGCTCCCCTTCATTTCCTATGGCGGCTCGAACCTCGCGCTCAACCTGCTTTTCGTTGGCATCCTCATCAATATCTACCGGAACGGAGCCAGCGACCGCGAGCACCAGAGCGCGGCCATTCAACTCGCCGTGACCACGCGCCGCCGGCGCTGTATGAAAATCTGATGGCTCAAAACTACGTCATCGCGGCCGGGGGCACCGGCGGACATCTCTTTCCCGGCCTGGCCGTGGGCGAAGCCCTGCTCGCCAAGGGGCATCAGGTGATGGTGCTCATTTCCGAGAAACAAATCGATTCGCTCGCCACCCAAGGCCGGACGGAATTCCGCATCGAGCGCCTGCCCGGGATCGGCCTGCCCAGGCTTTTCTCGCCCGCGGTCGTCGGCTTCGTCTGGCGCTTCGCTTCCGGGGTCAATCGCTGTCGCGCGCTTTTTCGTGATTTTCAACCGCATGCGGTGCTCGGCATGGGCGGATTTACCTCCACGGCGCCGATCCTTGCCGGACGCCTGCGCGGCGTGCCGACATTTATCCACGAATCCAACGCCTTTCCCGGCAAGGCGAACCGGCTCAACGGCTCCATCGCCGACTGTGTGCTGCTGGGCTTCGAAGAGTGCCGGAAACATTTCCCCAAGGCGTCGTGTGAAGTCACGGGCACGCCGGTCCGCACTGCGCTGGCCGCGAAGTTGCCACGGGCGGAAGCGCTGGCGGTTTTCGGCCTCACGCCGGAGCGTCGCACACTGCTGGTCATGGGCGGCAGCCAGGGCGCGCACGGCATTAACAAATCCCTCGTCGATGCGCTGCCCGCGTTGAAAGATCTGCCGCTCCAGATCGTGCACCTTTCCGGCGCGCAGGATGAAGCCATGCTCCGTTACGCCTATAAAGCGCAGGGTATTCCCGCCTTTGTCGCCGCGTTCCATCATCACATGGAGCAGGCCTACAGCGCGGCGGACTTCGCGATCTCGCGCTCCGGCGCGGCGAGCCTCACCGAGCTGTCGCACTTCGCCATCCCGAGCGTGCTCATTCCCTTTCCCTTCGCGGCAGACGACCACCAGACGCTCAACGCACGAATCTTCGCCGCCGCCGGCGCCGGTGTGCTCCTGCCGGAGCGCGACATCGCCGGCGACACCCTCGCCGCGAAATTGCGTTGGTTCCTTGACGATCCGTCCCGCCTCTCCGAGATGTCGGCTCGCACTGCGCAACTCGCGCCGGTTCACGCGGCTGAACGCGTGGCCGAGACGATCCTGAACTTCCATAAGAAATGAGCCGGCTCATATCGATTTTCCACATCACCCGCGGAGGCTGTTGCTGATCATGCAAACCAGCCAGAGCCTCACGGAAATGATCTGCGGCCCAGCGCGGCAGATCCATCTCATCGGCGTCGCCGGCTCCGGCATGAGCGGCATCGCCGGGCTGCTGCTTTCGCTCGGGCACCGGGTGAGCGGCAGCGACAAAGTCGCCACGGTCGAAGTCGCCCGACTCAAGGGACTGGGTCTGCAATTTCACTCGCCGCATTGCCCGGAAGCGGCCGGCGCTGCGCAACTCGTCATCTATTCCTCCGCCATCCGTCCCGGCCACCCGGACTACGACGAGGCGCAGAAACGCGGCCTGCCCATGGTCCTCCGGGCCGAAGCGCTCGCCGCCATCATGCATTGCCGCAAAGGCATCGTCGTCGCGGGCATGCACGGCAAGACCACGACTTCCTCCATGGCCGCCCATGTGTTGCGGCACGGCGGAATCAAGCCTTCGCACTATGTCGGCGCGGAGATTCCCATCCTGGGCACAAACGCGCACTGGGATCCGGAGGGCGAGTATTTTGTCGCCGAGGGCGACGAAAGCGACGGCACCATCGCGCTCTATCATCCGGAGCACTCCATCGTGCTCAATATCGAGGAAGAGCACCTCGATTTTTACAAGGATCTGGACGCCATCGAGGCGACCTTCCGGCAACTGCTCGCGCACACGACAGGCCATGTTTTCTATTGCGCCGACGATCCGCACGGCGCGCGCATTTGCTCGAGTCATGCAGGCGCGATCAGCTTCGGGGAGCGCGCCGGCGCGCACTATCGCTTCGACAATCTGCACGCCAAGGATTTTCAATCCCACTTCCGCGTGCTGCGTGGCGGCGAGCCGCTGGGCGCCGTGACTTTGAACGTGCCCGGCCGGCACAACGTGAGCAACGCGGTCGGCGTCATCGCGTTGGCGACGGAACTCGGCGTGCCTTTCGCCCGCATCGCCGAGGCGCTGGAAACTTTCCGCGGAGCCCGCCGGCGGTTTGAAATCAAGCATCGCAGCGATCGTTATATGATCGTCGACGACTACGGCCATCACCCGAGCGAGGTCCGCGCGACCTTGGCCACGGCCAAGAATACCGGCCGCAATCGGGTGGTCGTCATGTTCCAGCCGCATCGCTACACGCGCACTGCGGCGCTGAAGGAGGAATTCGGCCGGGCCTTCCGCGATGCGGGGACGGTGTTTGTCACCGACGTTTATCCCGCGAGCGAACCGCCGATTCCAGGCATCAGCGGCGACACCATCGTGCAGGAGATGATCCGCGAAGGGCATCCGGACGCGCGTTATCAGAAAGATCGCAAGCAACTGCATCTCGACGTGGGCCGCATCCTGCAGCCGGGCGATTGCATCGTCTCGATGGGGGCAGGCAATGTGCACGAACAGGCCGCTTTGTTGGCCCGGGATGTTGCGCAACTCGAGGCGCTGCAGGACGCCATGGGCGCCGGGGTAATCAAGCTTTACGAACCGCTTTCCAAACACACGACCATGCGGGTGGGCGGTCCGGCGCAGTTCTGGGCCGAACCCGAGACCGAGGAAGGCTTTGCCCGGCTCGTCCGCACCTGCACGGAAGCGGGGATCCCGATTTTTGTGATGGGCCGCGGCTCGAATCTGCTCGTGCGCGACGGCGGCATTCGCGGCCTGGTGGCGCATCTGGCGCGCGGTGAATTCAAACATATCGAGACGCGCGACGGCCAGATCATCGCCGGCGTCGGCGTGAAGCAGCGCGAACTGGCGCTGGCCGCCCGCGATGCGCACATCGGCGGCTTCGAATGGTTCGAAGGCATCCCCGGCAATGTCGGCGGCGCGTTGCGCATGAATGCCGGCGCCATGGGCGGCGAGACCTTCCAGCACGTAGTAAGCATCCGTTTCGTCGGCCCGCATGGGAACTTTCACACGAAGACCCCGGCTGAACTCGAAGTGCACTATCGCGACGTGCCGGCGCTGGCCCACAACTATGCCGTCTCCGCCACTTTCGGCGGACAGCCGGGCATCCCGGAGGAAATCGAGCGCAAGCTCGAAGCCTCCTCCCAAAAGCGCCGCACCTCGCAGCCGCGGGAATCCAGCGCCGGGTGCATTTTCAAGAACCCGCCTTCCATTCCGGCAGGCAAACTCATTGAGGAACTCGGACTCAAAGGCGCGCGCTGCGGCGGGGCCAAGGTCTCCGAAATCCACGGCAATTTTATCGTAAACGACAACCACGCCACCGCTTCCGAAGTGCTCGAGCTCATCGCCCGAGTGAAAGAGACGGCTTTGCGCGAACGCGCGCTCGCCCTGCAGACGGAAGTCCAGATCGTCGGCGAAGAGAAGAGCATCCATGATTGACCTCCAGCAAAAGAAGATCGCCGTCCTCATGGGCGGCCCGGGTTCCGAACGCAAAGTCTCCCTCGCCACCGGCGCCGGAGTGGTCGCCGCCCTGCGTTCGCTGGGCGCGGAGGTTTTCGAAATCGATGTGCCGGAGACGGATTTCACGCTGCCCGAGGGCACGGAGATCGCGTTCAACGTCATTCACGGCACCTTTGGCGAAGACGGCCAGATCCAGCGCATCCTCGAGGATCGCGGCGTGCCCTACACCGGCGAAGGCGTGGCCGGGAGCGAACTGGCCATCGACAAGATCGCCACGAAGCGCCGGCTCGTGGAACGCGGAGTTTCCACGGCGGCTTTCGAAATCATCGGCGGCGGGCAACAGCCCGGCCTGGAATTGCCCTTCGTCATCAAAGCCCCGCGCGAAGGATCCAGCGTGGGCGTCTATATCGTGCGCGAGTTGGCGGAGATCGCCCCTTCTTTGGAAAAGGCGCGCCAGTATGGCCATGAATTGCTCGTCGAGAAGTTTGTCGAAGGCCGCGAGTTGACCGTCGGAATCCTAGGCGACCTCGCGCTGCCCGTCATCGAGATCCGGGCGAAGAAGGATTTCTATAACTTTGAAAACAAGTATCCGTTTTTGAATCCCTCTGCCGCGGGCGCCGATCATTTCTGCCCGGCGCCGCTTTCCGATGCGGAAACTAAGCTGGTGCAGGAAACGGCGCTGGCGGCGCATCGCGCGCTCGATTTGCGGGTCTATTCGCGGGTTGATGTGCTTTTCTCCCCAGATGGGGTCCCCTTCGTACTTGAAATTAACACAATTCCAGGCATGACAAAGGCAAGCCTGTTGCCCGAAGCCGCGGCGGCGGCGGGAATTGGTTATGCCGAGCTCTGTGCTCGCATCATCAAGCTCTCCCTTGCCGCGCGGCCACCTCGCGTATGAAACAAGCATCCCGCCCCTATCGTAACCAGCGCCTAGCCCGACCGAAGCAACGCCAGCAACATTTGCTGGAGGTCAGCATTCGCGCGGACAAGGAACGGCAGCGGCGGGTGCGTCGCCTCGCGGCGCTGACTTTTAAACTCCTCCTGCTGGGTTGTCTCGGCGTAGGGGCGTGGTACGGGACGAAGCAGGCCATGCGCCGCCTCGTGTGGGAAAATCGCCATTTTTTCCTGAGCGACCTCCGGGTGAATACCGACGGCGTCCTGACCCGCGAGCAGATCCTAACCGTGAGCGGCCTGGTGGAGGGTCGCAACATTTTCCTCTACGATCTCGGCAAGACCCGCAAGGTTCTGGACGACCTGCCTCAGGTCGAGCGGGTGGAAGTCGTGCGCAGCCTGCCGAACCGCATCGACATCGAAATCACCGAGCGCCAGCCCATCGCCTGGCTCGCCGCGCCCGGCGAGGCGGATCCGACTTCCTCCGAACGCGCGCGGCTCATCGATGCGCGCGGCTTTGTGATGCGCAGCCGCAAGATTCTGCCCGAGTATTACAGCCTGCCGGTGATCACCGGTTTTGACCTGGGCAACATCGACGACATGAAGCGCCAGGTCACGGTTTACGAAGTCCAGGCCGCGCTGGAACTGTTGCGCATGAATGCCGACAGCACCCGCTGGCAGGTGCGCAGCATCGACATTTCCAAGGGCTACTGCCTGGTGGTGACGGATAACACCCATGCGCGCATTGTTTTCTCCACCGACCACATCAGCAAAGACCTCAATCGCCTTTACCAAATCCTCGGAACCATCGAAGCCAAAGATCCCGAGCACCGCGACAAAATCCGCACCGTAAATCTTTTCGTGGGGCGCAATACGCCAGTGACCTTCGGGGAACCGGTCGCCGATCCGGCGCCTTCTCCGTCTCCGTCGCCCGCCGCGGCGCCAGCGCCAACCGGCAAGCCGGGAGCCGACGCGACCGAAATCACGGAGACGAAGGAAAAAGACAAAGAAAAATCACCCAAAGAGAAAGTCTCCGGCAGCTCTTCCACTCCGAAGGTCAAGCGGGCCGAACCGGCCGCGCCAAAGCATAAGGAAAAAGAGAAGGAAAGGGACAAAGAAAAGGCGCGCCCGCAGCCGCAACCGCAGCAGCCGGCGCCTCAGACTCCCGCCTTCGAAGGACTGCGCAAGCCCTTCCACCTGTAAAACATGGCAAGCGACCAGATCATCGTCGGCCTCGAAATCGGCACCTCCAAGGTGTGCGCTGTCGTCGGAGAAATCCGCAGCGACGGCCACGTCAAGGTGCTGGGCGTAGGCGAAGCGCCTTCACGCGGAGTGCGCAAGGGCGAGATCGTCGATTTCGAAACTGTGGGCACCTGTGTGCGCGAGGCGCTGGTCGACGCCGAGGAGAAGAGCGACGTGATGATCGGCAGCGTCTACCTCAGCGTGACGGGCGCGCACGTTTCGAGTTTTAACAATCGCGGCGCGGTCGTCATCCCGGAGGATCGCGAGGAGATCGACGACCAGGATTTCGAAGACGTGCAGGCCAATGCGCGCGAGGTCTCCATCCCCGCGCCGAACATGTTCCTGCACACCATCCTGCAGCACTACTATGTGGACGGGCAGGACGGCATCCTGAACCCTATCGGCATGCTCGGCCGCAAGCTGGAGGCGGATTTTCACATCATTCACGGCATCGGCAACCGCATCAAAAATTCCATCCGCTGCGTCAAGGAACTCGACATCGAGGTGCTCGACGTCGTCTTCGGCGGCCTCGCGGCGGCGCAGGTGGTGCTCGACCAGAATCAAAAGAATCTCGGCGCCCTGGTCGTGGACATGGGCGGCGGCACGACGGAATACCTCGTCTACGTGGACGGCGCCGTGAAGGCGAGCGGTTGCATTCCCATCGGCGGCGACCATATCACCAATGATCTTTCCCTGGGGCTGCGCATCCCCATGGCGCGCGCGGAAAAATTGAAGTTGGATGACGGCAGCGTCATCGTCGGCCAGAGTCCGCCCGGAGAAATGGTCGTGCTCCGGGATGATACCGGCTTTGTGGGCAAGGAAGTGGAGCGGGAAATGCTGAATACGATCATTCACATGCGCGTCCGTGAGACCCTAGAACTTCTCAAACGCGAGCTCGACCCCCTGGGCTTTCTGCCGTACCTCGGAGCAGGACTTCTGCTCACGGGAGGCTGCTCCCTGCTCAAGGGCATCGATCAGCTCGCCGAGGAGATCTTTGGCATCCCCGTGCATCTCACCCATGCGCATGCCATGGCCGGCCGGACTTCCGCATTTGAGAATCCCCAGCTCTCAACGGCGATCGGCCTCATCAAGTTTGCGCAGGCCATGCAGCCCGAGCGCCCCCGCGGCGTCCTCTCACGCATCGCGCGGAAGTTGAAATTCTTCGCGCTGGTGATTGTAGCCGCCCTGCTCGGCGCGCTGGCCTTCATGTACCACAGCAATCTCCTCTGACCCCCCCGTCGCCATGATCGAAATACCCCGTCCACCTTTTGATTTCGCGCACACGCGCCTGAAGGTTTTTGGCATCGGCGGCGCGGGTTGCAATGCGTTGGATCGCGTGATGCTCGACGGCATCCCCGGCGCCGATCTCGTGGCCATCAATACCGATGCCCAGGCGCTCACCGCCTCGGTGGTGGAGACCAAAGTTCAAATTGGCCAGACCATCACGCGCGGCCTTGGGGCCGGCGGAGATCCGGAGGTCGGGCGCACCGCGGCGGAAGAAGGCATCGGCGAAATCCTCGCCGCGCTGGCCGATGCCACCATTGTATTTCTCGTGGTCGGCCTGGGCGGCGGCACCGGCTCGGGCGCGGCTCCGGTCATTGCCGAAATCACGCGGGAGCACAATGCCATGGTCGTGGTCTTTGCCACGATGCCCTTCCAATTTGAAGGCAAACGCCGGCTCGCGCAGGCGCTCGATTCCCTCGCCGCTTTGCATCGCCGGGCGGACATTCTCATTTGCTTCGAGAACGACAAGATTGGCGAGGCCGTCTCGCCCAAGGCGAATATCCAGGAAGCTTTCGCCGCCGCCGATGCGACGATCAGTCAGTGCATTCGCGCCCTGGTCGGCATGGCCCAGCGCCGCGGCCCGCTTCACGTGGGCTTCGATGAAGTGGCCAGCGCCATGAGCAGCAACGCCTTCCGCTCACTCTTCGGCTACGGCGAAGCCACGGGCGACAATCGCGCGCTGGAAGCGCTCGACCTCGCCCTGCGGAATCCACTGCTCGATCGCGGCCGCCGGCTGCGCGATTGCCAGAGCGCCGTCATCCAGATCGCCGGCGGCCAGGACCTGACGCTGGATGAAGTCCAGATCGTCATGGAAGAAGCCCAGCGTTCGCTCGAGAGCGATGCCCGCATCTTTTTCGGAACCTCGGTCGATCCCCAGCTTACCGGTAAGTTGACGGTGACCATTATGGGAGCCATTCCCGCCGACGTTGCGGTCGAATCCGCGCCGCCGGTCCTGGAACGAGAGCAACCGGCCACATACACGGCAGAAGACCAAATGCGCGAGGAAGCCGAACTGGGGCTCGACCTGGAGGAGCCGCCGATCGAAGCCGAGCCCGAACCGGAACCTGTCGCGGTCGAAGAACCGGAGGGCGAACCGACTCCGGCGCCAGCCCCGATTCCCGCCAGCCCCGCGCCCATCCTCAAGGCCAAGCCCGTTCCGCCGGGAACCGTGTCGCAACGCTCGCCTTTCGCGCCGTTTAAGCGGCCGGCCGGCAGTCCGGCGACCACCGCGCCCGTCGCGCCGAACGCGGCCCCCGCGCCCGCCAAGGAAGAGCGCGCTGAGCAGATGCAATTTGAACCGGTCAACCGCGGGCGCTTCGAGAAGAGTGAACCGACGATCGTGGACGGCCAGGATTTGGATATTCCGACGTTTCTTCGGCGGAATACGCGGTTGAAGTAGACTGCCTCAGTGCCCTCAGAGCGGGCCCATCCTGGGGCGCAGAATATGAACGAGCTGCTGCTTAACGCAGTTCGCTCTCGGAAAGAGGCTGGAAGCCTCTTTTACGACTGAATGCGTCGCCAAGCTTTGCTATTTAGCTAGCGCGTCTGGCCAAGTGTTGCTCTACGGTTCAGCAAAGCGCTCAGGCAAGTTGTAAAAGAGGCTTCCAGCCTCTTTCCAAGAGCGAACTGCGTTAAGCAGCAGCTCGTTCATTCACCGCAATAACACCCAACACAATCCGCCTAAGGGTAAAATGGCACGCAGAGGGACGCTTCCGCGCCTACTACGACGCCCGTCCTTGCAAAATAGACGCACTTACTTACTCACTTGTTCGCCTGCTTCACCATTTGCATTGGCGCTCCTTCCGCAACTTTGCACCTTCTCGCGAATGCCGTCACCGCCTCCCGTTCCGGCTCGCGAAAGCGCGCTTGCGGGCGGGCGGCGCAGACTTGGGCGATCGCGTTCTCCGCAGTGTTGGCAAACCCTTCCGCAAGGAGCCAGGCCGCCGCGACGGCGGCGCTGCGGGAGAAGCCGAGTTCACAGTGCACATATACACGCCCGCGCGGCGTCTGTTCACGAAGGAACGCGACGGCGGCGTCCAGGACTTCCGGCGACGGCGCGGTGATGTCCAGGACCGAAAGCTGGCGGTAGACGGTCTTTTCCACGAAGACCCGCGCTTCGGTGCTTTCGCCGGCGAGATCCAGGGTAGCGACGACTCCCTGGCGCAGCCCAGCGCGAGCTTCCTCCCCGGAGAGCCGCCGACCGAGCAGAACATTACCCGGCAACTCGGCCCATGGCGGTCCCTGCCGCCGCCAATGCCACTGCACGGCTCGGCTCAGCAGGATCCAGGGGAGCAACGCCCACTCCGCCGCCGCGGAGATCGCGCCGTGGTGCTTTTGAAAAACCGCCGGTCCGCCGCCAAAATAAGCCGCCGCCGCCATTCCGAAAGCCAGCGCCGGCCAGAGCAGCCACAAGCCGTAGGGCACGAACGGAGCGAGCGTGAGGGAGATCGCGGCCAGCGCGGCGTAGAAGCTTCCGATCTTGCGCGGAATGGGACCAGTCAGCGCTTGCGGGAGCGTTCGCGCTGCGTGATCCGGGAACACATAGATCGTAAAAAGCGCCATGGAGAAGCCCGTGACCACATCGACGAAATGGTGCTGCCAGACGAGCAGCGTCGAGAGGCCGATGAGGATGAACCACGTCTTCACCGTGCCGCGCAGCCAGCCTCGCAAGTGGCGCCCATAAACCGCCCACAGGATTGCCCGCAAACTGATGTGCAGAGACGGCGCGAGATTGTACGGCAGATCGTTCGCATTCAGCGGTGCAAAGACCGGGCCCAGCCAGCCCTCCACCGGCGGCCGGTGAAAACCATAGCGCATTGGGTGGAGCAGAAAACAGATGCCCGAAGCGCTGATCGCGAAAAGGATGCGCGCGACCACGGTATGCAATTCCCGGCGCGTCCCGCACAGAAAGAGCGAGGCGGCGAAAAACGCATCGATCGACATGTAGGGCAGGATGAAGATCGGCACGAACGGGATGCTTTTCTCCCAATCCCAGTAAAAGCCCGTCGCGGCAGACTGCTGCGAACTGATCCAGTTGCAGAGCCCGTAGGTGAGGAAAAAGAAGGGGCCGAGCAGCGCCATCCAGAGCGCTGCCTCCTTCCAGGGCCGACCGCCGGCTTTCGACTCCATCACTTGGCCACCGCGGAGCGTTTGCGCGCGACCGAGACGGTGAAAATGCCCCAGGGGTCAATTTCCATCCCCAGTTTCTCAAACCCGGCTGCCTGGACGAGGGCATCCATTTCCTCTTGGGTGCGCCGGCGCATGATCCATGGATGGCCGTCGCGATTGGGCAAAACCCGGGCGATCATTTCGACCTGCGGGTGCCAGGGTTGGTTCGTGTAAATGAGCCAACCGTGATCGGCCAGCGCCTGATGCAGACCGCCGAGCGAAGCGCGGATGGGCGCATTTTTGGGGAAGAGCTCATAGAGGCCAGAGACGATGGCGACGGTCGGCTTGGGAGAAATGGCAGCGAGCGATTCGGGATCGAAGGCGTCACCCTGCTCGTAGCGGACGGTTTTCAGGCCGAGATGCGCGGCCAGGGCGCGGCCGGCTTCCAATCCGCCGAGCGAACGGTCCCGGCAGAGCGCATCCACTTCGAGCGGCTGCAATTTCTGCACGATTTCCAGCAGGTAACGGCCCGGACCGGAGGCGATGTCCACCACGCGCAGCGGCAGTCCCTCGGCATTGGCCTGGTGGAGAATAGTTCCCAAAGCGCGCTGCAAGTGGACCTTGCGCAGGCGGATGCCCTTCCAACCGACTGCGTCGAGGTAGCCGCGATCAATGAGCTTCCCGAGCGGCGTGAGGCCCCGCGCCTCGTTTTCATAGACCGCATCGAGCGATTCGCCGGAGTCGAAGCCGGTTTTCCAGCCGACGGAGATGGCGTGGCTGAGCCGGCCCAGCGTCTCCATGGCCACCGATTGAAAAGCGAAATTCCACCGGCGCAGCGAAGTCACCGGCAGGCGGCGTTGCAGGGCGTCGTACTCCCGGCGGGTGTAGCCGGATTCATCCGCATCAAGGAGCGGGGGCGCCGGAGCCGCAAGAGTAGTGAACTGGCGGCGCAGGAATTCGCTCACCCGAGCCACAACGCGAGCCCGCTCCGTTTCATGAAAAACCGCGTGGAAAAAGCCCGGGAGCAATTCCAGCTCCTTCACCGGAGACGAGAGGCGATGGAAGAAATCACGCTGGGGCTTCTGATGCACCACGAGATCATCCGCCGCCGTGAGCATGAGCACCGGGACGCGGATGGCCCCCGCATCGGCCACGAGCCGGCGCGAGGTGTCGAAGAGGTCCAGGAGAATATTGACGGCGATGTTCTTCGAGATCCCTTCGTCGGAGTCATAGCCGCGGGCCAGCGCCGGGTCGTGGGTCAGGAGCTTGCCGCCGACGTAGCTTTTGATGAAAGACTTGCCGCGCAACCGCTGGAGCAACCGCAAGCCGGGAATGGCCAGCGGCACATAGAGCTTCACGGCAAAGGCCGGGGTCGCGAGCACGAGCGCGCGGATCGGCGGCGCGTAGTCGTGCACCCAGGCGCTGGCGATGACCGCCGCCACGCTGTGGGCGACGACGGCAAAGGCGCCGATCGGGAGATTATGCGCGGCGGAAAGATGGCGAATCCAGGCATCCAGATCGCGCACATAGACCGAGAAATCCTCGGCCCACCCACGTTCGCCCGGCGAACGGCCGTGGCCGCGCTCGTCCCAGGCAAAAATGGCCGCGCCGGGCACGTCCAGCGCGCGAACCGTTTCCTCCCAGCGGGCGGAATGCTCATGGCCGCGGTGGAGCAGGACGATGGCCTTATCGACCCGGCCCGCAGGAATCCAGGAGCGGTAGAAGATCGGTGTCAGATCCCAACTGGAGAAGGTTTGCTCGCTGGCATTGAGCTCCCGCCCTGGGAGTGGCGCCGCCGTGACCGGAGTAGTGGCAACTGGCATGGTTTTAAAATCCGGCTCGTCATTACCAATTGGCAATGCTTTCGCCAACAGGAATCGCGAAGGGGGCGGGGAGGCGCGGCATGGCCTGCTGCCTTTCCCCGCGCGATTTGTGCAGCATTCGGCCATTCTTGACATTTCCGTGGCGGGAATCACGATCACGCTGGGCAATCGCCCACCCCTGGGCGCGCCCGCAATCGAGTAGGAGAACGAAACAACTCAATTCGCGCACCGATGTCTTACGATCTCAAGAAGGCTTGCCAGAACATTCAAGATCACCAAAGGCGATTTGCCTTTTATAAAGGCGCCAACGCCAACGAACTCTTCATCACGGAACTGGCGGTAAATTCACACCAGATCGAAGAAGCCGAGAAGACTTGCGGCGAATTGAAGCTGGAGGGAAAGGGCTTTTGTTATTGGGGTGTGAATGGGGAAGAACAGGGCCGCCTCGTCTTCGTGGCCAAGGCTCCCAAGATCCGGTGGGAAATGGATTTCACCAACGTCTTCAAGAAACGCCACCATGTGACAGACGTTCCGAAGATCACCGTGCGGGACATGCACGATAACGAAAGCGAAGATCCCGCGGATGCTCCAGCCCCGGCGGGAGCGGCGAAGGCTGCGACCCCGGCGACCCAAAAGCCCGCGCCGCCGCCGGCTTCGGCCAAACCGGCCCGCGACATATCGACTGCGACCCCGGAGCCGGCCGGCAATGGGGCGCCGGCCTCCGATCGCGCGGTCGAACAGCTGCACGAAATCGCAGAGCGTTTGAAACCACAAATCATGGAGGGTTTGCCGCGGCACGCAAAAGACAAGGAGAAGGTCACTTCGTTGTTATCCAGCTACCGCAAGAGCCTCGACGAACACCAACTCCGAGCCGCCGGCGAGAGTCTTCGTGATCTGAACACGCTGGTGCGAGGCTGGGACGAGGAAAGAGAGAGCGCTGAAGGCGAGGGCGCTGAAAAGACTGTCGAGGAAGTGCTGGCGGAAAAGCGCCCACGACCGCTGCCGAAGGACTCCATCGAAGCGGATTTTGGTCCGGACCGGATTCGTGATCTGCGCGAACAAACGAAGCGCGGCTTCCTGAAGGGCCTGGGCGATTTTGGCGATGTGCTGGGGCGGGCGGAGGCCTTCTATGAAGCCCTGGAAAAAGTCGACAAAGGCGAACGCTCGAAGAAGAGCCTGCGAAAAAAAGGCGCCAGCGACAACGGCTATCTAGCGGGAAAATTGCAGTCGTTTATCGAGGAAGCTGAAGGTTACGTCAGCAAATTTGGCAAAGAAAATGTCGCGCTGAAGCGCGGCTTTTTCCGCACGCGCAAACGTGACGCCGATGCCACGCGCGACACTAAGATCGAGGCGTGCGAGAGTTTGTTGGCCGCGGCAAAAGACTTGCAGGTCCAATACAAAAACGCGGCCACCTTCGATCTACTCGACGATTTGCAAAAAAAGAACGCGGAGAGCGGGCTCACCGCGGAGGAAGAGGAAAAATACCACGGCTCCCTCGCCGCTGTTTATGCCGATTCCTTCGGTCAGAAAAAAGTCGGTGTAGGAACCTCCGATGTAGCCTTGATCGGGAGCCCGAACGGAGGCGTCGCCTATGCCTTTAAATCAATCGATGGAGAATCCTGGCAAACAGGCATGGCCAAAGGGAGCGCGAGCATTCGCGAGGCGCTCTCGAGCGCCGTTTCTAACGAGGTTCTCGCGCAGACGGGAATCGATTTTGGATTTCCCAAGACGACCATCGTCTCGTTTGATGGCAAGAAAGGGGCGCTCATCGAAGGGATCAACGGACAGGTCATCGAGGCCAATTGGAGCGACAAGGCTCGCGATGCGGCTACCGCGGAGCGCGCCGAGGCAGAGGGAATCAGTGAGGGAGAGGCTTGGAACAGAATTAAAAAAGAGGGGACTCAGGCCTCGGACGACGCGCCGCCGACTGAACTCCAGAAAGTCCTGCTCTTCAATTTCCTGACCGGACAGACCGACATCAAGTGGGACAATGTCATGTGGGAGGAAGGCGAAGGCGGCATGGTGGCGCGGCCCTTCGATGGCGGCGCCGGTTTTCCCGACGTGGAAATGATGAAGCGTTTTCGGGCACAAGTAGGCCGAGGCGATTCAACGTTTGGCAGCGCGCTGCTCGCGAACGCAATGGAATCATTTCAGGACCTCCCCGTTGCGACCATGCCGGTCGACAAACGATTTGTGGATGGCATCCTGAAGATCAATGTGAAGGCGCTGGAGCGGACAGTGCGCAATGAATCCCGACGCCTTGCGCGGGCGAATCCCGAATTCGACGGGAAATTCGATGACGTATCGGTCAAAATCTGGCGCGCCGGCATCCTGGCAATCCAGGAAGCGTTGCGCCGTGATCCGAAGCTTTCCACAAAGGATCTTGTGGACGCGTATAGCCGCGCCATCAATGAAACGACCGACTCGTATTCCTAAGGGCGCGCGATAAATCCCTGCTCCTTCAACCACAAAGCGCAGTCGTTCGTCCAGGGCAGCAACTTTACGCCGGGTGTGGCTGGGTTTCCGCCCAGACCCAGGCCGTGGCGGCCCTGCTCGAAGAGATGCAGAGCAAAGTGCACCCCGGCGCCCCGCAGCGCGCCGGCATAGGTCAGCGCATTGTCCACGGTGACCAAAGAATCTTCCACCGTCTGCCAGATGAAAGTCGGCGGTGTATCTTTGCGCGCATTGCGCGCCGGAGCGAAACGGAGCGCGTCTTCGTCGGAAACATCGGCGCCGACTGCCCGTTCCCGCGCGGCCGGAATCGTCATCGTCTTCGTGTCGAAGAGGATGAAGGCATAACAAAGGATCGCCGCATCCGGACGCGAACTCACACGCTCGATGGGATCGGCTGCGTCGGCCTTGCCTGCGTCCCACTGAGTCGAGAGCACCGCGGCCAGGTGTCCGCCGGCCGAGGAGCCCATCACGCCGATGCGCTTGGGATCGAGCTTCCACTCGACGGCATTGGCCCGCACGGCGCGGACGGCGCGCGCGGCGTCCTGCAGGATTTCCTGGAGATGATAGCCTGCCGGATACAGGCGGTATTTTAAGACGAAGGCCGTGATCCCGAGTTGATTGAGCCAGCGCGCGTAGGGTTCGCCTTCGTGCGGCGCGAGCTGTTGGTAGCCGCCCCCGGGAAAGACCACGACCACGGCGCCGGTGGCCGTTTCGGGCGACGGCCAGTAGGGCGTGAGGGTTGGCGTATCCTTCGGATCGAGGCCGTGCGCGCCGGGGACGGAGCCCTCGGGCCATAGCGGAAACTCATGGTCGGGCGCCGCGCAAAGACGGCCGGCGCAGACAATGAAAGCGCAGAGGAGAAGGACGCCGAATTTCATGCCGTGGTTGTTACTCCCGCGCCTTCAAAATGCGCCGCGATTCGTCAATCGTGACCCCTTGCAGTTTCATGCGGAAGCTTTCAGGGCTTGGCGCATGGCTGAGCGCTTCGGCGGCGGTGATCACGCCGCTCGCAACAAGCTTTTCCAGGGCCTGATCGAAGGTCTGCATGCCTTCGCCAGAGCCGAGTTCGATCGCGGCCGGCAGCTTTTCCAGGCGATCCGTCTCGATGAGCTTGGCCACGCTGGCGTTGTTGAGCATGACTTCCACCGCAGGCACGACAGCTCCGTTCCGCGGCCGCACCAGCTTCTGGCAGAGCACGGCGCGGAGGGTCATGGCCAGTTGGCGCCGGGCTTGTTCACGCTCGGGGCCCGGGAAAAATTCCAGGATGCGCCGAATGGAGCGCGCGGCATCGTGCGTGTGGAGCGTGGCGATGGCCAGCGCGCCGACATTGGCTGCGCTTACCGCCGCCTGGACACTTTCAATGTCCCGCATTTCGCCAATGACGAGGACATCGGGGTCCTGGCGAAGCACATTGCGCAGGCCGCTGGCAAAGGTGGCCGTGTCCAGGCCGACTTCACGCTGATCGATGACGGAAAGCTTGTCCTCGAAATAGTATTCGATGGGATCCTCCAGCGTGATGATGTGCCGGCGCGCCGTTCTATTCAGGTGATCAATGACCGCGGCAAGCGTGGTGGATTTGCCAGCGCCGGGAGCGCCGGTGATGAGGACGATGCCCTGGCGGGCTTCGGCGACCTTGCGCACGACCTCCGGCAGCCGCAGTTCGTCAAAATTGCGGATCACCGTGCGCACGAGACGCAGGGCAATGACGAGGCCGCCGCGCTGCTGATAGACATTTACGCGGAAGCGCCCTGCTCCCAGGAGCGAAATCGCAAAATCGGCCTCGTGGTCCACCTGGAGCCGTTCGCGCAGATGCTCGGGCAGGATTTGCTCCAGGCCCCCGCGGAGCCAGGTCTCGTCCGGGGCAAAGGTCCCCATCGGTTGGAGTTCCCGCTGGATGCGGATCATGACGGGGCCGCCGGCCTTGAGATGGATGTCCGAAGCTCCCGCTTCGGCGGCGCGGCGCAATATCTCCTCGAGGGTCTGCATGTCTATTGAGGGGGGGTTCCAGTCGCCTGCAGCAGCCGGTCGAGGCTGTCCAGGCAGATCTGCGACCAAGTCTCCATCGAGTCCCGCCGCGAAGCAAGTTGCTCCCGGTTCAAAAACTGCAATTCCGTGATCATTGCCTCGCCCTTCTGCACATCGTCGCTGTCGAGCGTGAAGACATGGACTACGCCGAGATGGACCTGGCCGACCTCGTTGGAGTCGTCATTGAGCAGGGCGACGGTGTGATTTTGGTAGCGCGCGCCAATTTTCAGTTCCTCGCGAACTTCGCGCTCCACGGCGGCGTCGTAAGCCGCGCGATCCAGCGCAAAGAGGCCCTCGTCACCGTCGTTCATATGGCCGCCGATGCCGATCGAGCCCTTGGCCACGAGCCGTTGTTCGCCGGCTTTTTTGCCCCGCACATAGTGGAGCACCCGGCCCTCGTGCACGAGCAGCGCGTAGGGGATGATCTGCTTGAAAGCGGGATCCTTTTCCGCCGTCGGGCGGGACATGAAAAAGTTGTTCTCCCGCGCCAGAAAGGCCGGGAGATAGCGGTCCACGTCGAAGCATAAGCCCTGAAAGGCGCCAAGTTCGTCAAAGAGCGTCCGTCGGACGACGAGGATCATTTCATCAGTCATAGCGCCAATCTCTGAAGCCCCGCGCCGATGTCGAGGAGAAGAAATGCCGGAAGCCATTTTCCGGGGAAGCGACTCGAAAGTATGGCCGGAGCTCTGAAACCGCGAACTCCCATATTTCCTATTCTTCCCATACCTCCCATTTGCCCCCGGCGCCAAAACGCGCAAATGCCGCGCCGAAAACTCTCGGCGCGTTTCAACTGCAACCCCTCGGCTCTATCTCGAAATCAGTCCTTCCGGTGGAAGAGCGCCTGAACGTCGGTCGGATCCATGTCGCTCAGATCGATGGCGGACCCCGGGCCTCGCGCGGCGGCAATGTTAATGCTCTCCGCGATGGAGCGCACCGCCGGAGCCGCATAGTATTTCATGGAGCCAACCGTGAGATGCGTCGGGAAGACGATGACGAGAAGGCTGTTCTCGTCGATGTTCAGCATGAGCGTCGAGAAGCTCTCGCCCTGCTGATACATGCTGGAGAAGTTGCTTTCGTTCACCAGGCTCGCCATGAACTGAACGGCGTTGTAGGCGTTCGAGCCCAGCGTGGCAAAGGTGGTGGTATCGATTTGTTCCGGGTTTCCACACTGGTGGATGAGGTAGCCGGCTTTTTCGACGAGCAGAGCGATGTTGGCTTCGCTCTTGCGCAGCAATTCGCGAAGCACCGCTTCGATCCGGTCGATGTCTTCCTGATTGAGTTGAGGAAATCCCATGGTGGAGGCGGGTTGGGAAACTAGCGTGCGGCGCGAACGCCGTCGTTGAGAAATTTGTGGAGGAGCAGACGGGTGATCATGTTCAGCGTTTCGAAAACGCCTTCGCACTTGGAAGCGCTCGCTTCAAAGCTCGGCACGTGAATGTCCCGGTTATTGAGCACGTACTCGAGGTATTCGACGGGGGCGACGTCCGGCATGTCACGCTTGTTGTATTGCATAACAATGGGGATGTCTTCGATGTTGAGGTTGAGCGTTTTGAGGTTTTCCTCGAGGTGACGGAAAGTCTCGATGTTCTCTTCCATCTTCTCGTACTGGGAATCGGCGACAAAGACGATGCCGTCTACGCCGCGCAGCACGATCTGGCGGGTGGCATTGTAAATGACCTGCCCCGGGACGGTGAACAGCGCGAACTTCGTCTTGAACCCCTTGATCGCGACGGCCTCGAGCGGGAAAAAGTCGAAGAACAGCGTGCGATCCGAACTGGTGGCCAGCGAAGTCATCTTGCCCTTCGCGCTGGAATTGGGCACCTGCACATTGGCATGAACCTGTTCGAGGTTCGTCGTTTTCCCGCTTTTTGCCGGACCGTAGTAGACGATCTTGACCTGCAGTTCGCGGGTAGCCTGGTTGATGATTGCCATGAGTGAATTCTGGAAGGGTTACTTGGTGGTCTGCCGGCCAAGCTCGGCCGTTACGACGCGGAGGCTGTCCCAGGGCAGTGCTTCGCCCGGTTTGCCCAGCACGCCGAAGTACACCTCGCCGAGCTTGTACGCCTGGAAGTGCGCATTGTGGGTGGTGAAGAGCAGCTCATCCACTTCGCCAAGCTTCATTTCACCGGTGTAGTTGTTGAGTCGCGCAAACATTTGGGGGAGGAACGCCGCGACCGTATCGCCCTTTACCTCCGAGGGCAACTCTGCGGCGACAAGTAATCCTTCATCCAGGCCGACTACGGCTCCGCTCACCCCGGGCAGGCCGGAGGCGGCTTTCACGAGTTCCTGCGGACTCCAGTAGTCCTTATCCGGTTTGCCAAGGAGCTCACCCACCGTCTGCGGCGCGCGAGTCGGGACGGCCGGAGCTGGAGCCGGAGCGGGACCGGAAGCCGTCGATTCAGCTGTTGGAAAAGGGATGATGGTTGGCGCGGGCGCTTCGGGCTCGATCCCGGCTTCGGGCTCGGGTTCAGGAGCTGGAGCGGCCGCGAAATCCGGAGCAGCCAAGGTTCGCGGGGCCGGGATCGACGACGACGCCGGCGGCGGCTCAGGCGTAGGATCCGGCAAGGGTATCGGCTCGGCCTTGCGCGAGGCCGCTTCACCACCCGAGAAAAGCGCGGGGATCGATTCGTCCAGCGCGACCTTTTTGCGCTGGCTGTTCGCCCGGCCGCCTTGCGAGGCCATGAAGGCCGGTGCGACGACCTTGAGCGGAAGCACGAGTTCGGTCGCTTCCCGCCCTTGCGTCGGAGCCTCCGGCGCCGGCTCCAGCCAGCCGCGGATTTGTCCCCAGGAAAAAGTGACTTTGCCCTTGGCCATGCCGACCGCGACCGCGGACGCCGGCAGAAGGACTTGCGCGCCTTCCATGGCCAGCGCTTCGCTGCGAATCGGCTCGGCCCAGTTGTTGCAAAGATCGGCGAGCGCCAGCGAAATCGAGGGTCCCTCAGAGGCGCCGTGGCCATTCTTGGGCGCTCCACCGGACGTTGGCGGGGCGGCGGCGGCTTTGGCCGGCGCGGTCCGCACGCCGGGAGGAGGCGAGGCGACAAAGGGGCTGACTTCCGGACGGCCACCGCCCATGCGCAGATCCTCGCTCGGCCTGATCCCACGACCGCCGCCATCGGGAACCATCTCCGGCTCGGGCTCTTCGGCGGGCTCCGCCACGCCTGGGGCGACCGTATAGGGATTTTCCTTGTCGGAAAAAAGTTCGTAGGAATCCGAGGGCAGATCCACCTTGCGCTGGTCGGAGCGGCGCCGGAGCGCCTGCGGTTTTACATGACGGAAAATTTCCGACAGCGGAACTTCCACCATTCGCTTGTCACCGGCGCGGGAAGGCCCAGCGAAAACTCCGGCCGGCGCCTGGCGGTAGAGACTGGCCAGCGACATCTTCACCGAGCCGCTCGGGAGCTGCTTGTGAATCGTGGCCAGCGGAAGCGCCACCGTCACGTTGGCCGCCGGGATCGACGCCACATTTGACTTCAGATCTTCGGGAAACTTCTGGAGAATGGCCGCCAACGAGAGATGCGCCACTTCGACCTGCGGGCGGGGAGCTCCCTGATCCATCTGGTTCGGAGCAGTCGCCGCCCGAGCCACGACACGCGGCGCCACGGGCTGCGGTGGCGCCTTTCGAAAGAATTTTTTGAGGAAGTTCAGCATTGAAGGGGGCGGCTGGTTTTATTTGCGAGTTTGAGAGTTAGCAAACCGAATGCCAGCTTGCGCTTTTGCGGAAAATGTGGCGAAGGTTTCTTTTATCTGGCGTATCTCGTGCTAGTGGTTGCGTGCTCGAAGTGCCAACCCGCCCGATACCCCCTTTCTAAAGCCTCGATCATGTCTGCGCGACAAAAGATTCTCATCCTCGACGATGAGCACGATATCCTGGAGATCTACCAGGAGATTCTCGCCCGCTTGCCTAGTCAGCCGGAGATTCATACGGCGGATAATGGGGCGCGCGCCCTAGCCCTGCTGGAATCGGAGCCATTCTCGCTTTTGCTCGTCGATTTGCGCATGCCGCAGATGGATGGCTTCCAGGTGCTGGCGATCGTGCGCCGCAAATTCCCGGCCCTCCGCGTGGTCGTGATTACCGGGGCGGAAGACGAACAATTCCGCGCCCGCGCCTATGGAATGGGCGTGGATCTCTATGTGGAAAAGCCGAAGACCGGCAAGGAGATCATCAATTTCGTCGATTGCATCGAATCGCTGCTGGAACGCGAAACCCAGGGTGGCTTCCGTGGCGTTCAGAGCAAGACGCTCGTCGACATCATCCAACTGGAATGTCTCACGCAGAGCTCGGTGATTCTCAAAGTTACGAGCGCGAGCGGCGACGGCCGGCTCTGGATTCAGAAAGGCGAGATCATCGACGCGGCGACAGGCGATCTCCTGGGCAAGGAAGCTTTTCTCGAGATGCTGAGCTGGAAGGCGGGCAATTTCGAAATCCTCCCCAGCGACATGCCCCGGCCGCGGACCATCTTTTCCTCCTACGAGAGCCTGCTCATGGAGACCGCGCAAACGCTCGATGAAAACAACACGACCGTCCCGGGCTCGCCGGCGGCCGGTCTGGCGGCGTTTTCCCGTTTCAAGGGCGTCCAATTTGTTCTGGCGGTGGATGCGCTCGATCAGCACGAATTGGAGCACTGGGGCTGCGAAGATGCGGAGCGAATGGCTTCCTGGATTCAAAACAACGGCCACGTTCTTCGCGCCCTCGGCGACAAGCTCGAGGCGGGTGAATTGACAGATATCGAAGGCCTCGGCCCCCAGCGGCACATCGCCGTGCTCGCGGGCGACGACGAGTATCTCGGCGTGGGCTTCACGCGATCCGCCCTGCTCTCGCACATTCGAGAAACCATGAAACAGATTGAGGCAAAATGGGTGTCCTAAAACCGTTCTCCCGCGAACATAAACCGGCCCGCGTCGAGCGGCTGCCCAGCGGCTGTTTCACCTTGCACCGCGGCGGCGACCTCGCCGGCTCCACCCTTCCCGGCAGCTTTCCGGTGGAAAAAATGATGGAGATCGGCCGCGCCGTGCTCGAGACCTTTCGCTCCGCGCAAGCCGCCAATCTCCTGCTCACAGACTTGCACATCCGCTACAGCGGCCTCATGATCAGCGCCCGGGAACTCCGCGGCGGCGCCCTCATTTTCCTCTCACCGGCCAGCCTCCTGTTGCCGACACGCTTCAACACGCCCGACATGCACTACAAGACCCTCGATGAATTCATCCTGCATCTCGAGAACTACATCGAGTGCTGGAAACAGTTCAATCACTACGTGAACCTGGCGCGTGACAAGAAGTTCTCGCGGGACGACGAAAACCAGTTCCTGGAGATCAAGAGTGTGATCGCCCAGGGGCTCGAGGCCATCATTTCGTCCACCGATAACAAAGGCGGCCCAAAGAAAGAGGAAGTCCACCAGCTCTTTGCCAATGCTCCATCGCTGCGCTATCTCGCGGATATGCCGGATGCCATCCATACGGTGGAAAGCCAGTGGCACAAGATTTACCTCGGCCTGCAAAGCCTGCTCGGCCAGCTCAAGGTGCAACAAAATCGCCAGGAAAAAGGCACCGGCTGGAGTTTGTTTGGCAGCAAGAAATAGCGGTTAGAGAATCGCTTTCAACAAAGCCAGCGCCGCGGCAAATTTGCGGCGCAGGCCTTTGTCGCGATCGAAAGAGCGGTAATGGGCGTGCGCAGCCTTCTGCAGAACGAACCAGTCTTCCCGCGCGTCGCCGTACGCGTAAAGCTCTCCATCCATCCCGGCGCCCAGGTATTTCTGGAGTCGCGCGAGTTTCGCCTCCCCCCGGCAATTCTCACCGGAGAGACGGCCAGTGAATCGCCCATCGATCACATCGATTTGCGTGCCGATAACTTCGCCGATGCCGATCATTTCCGAACTCGGAACGAGGTAGACTTCCAGCGAAGCGCTGAGCACAATGAGCCGATGGCCCTGCTCCCGGTGCCAGGCGACTCGCTCGAGCGCCCGCGGATTCCATAATCGGCGCAAACGACCGCTTGCCGCGAATCTCACGCCCGCTTCATGCATGGCCTCCAGCGTCCACCCGCGGAAAAAACGCCGCAGCACCCGGCTTTTCGCCTCCCCCGCCTCGATCCAACCCAGCGCGTGCCCCAGGAATACCGGCGCTAGGCCGATTCCCCCGCCGAGGAATCGACGCAAACCAAACGTCTCCCGCAGAAAGGGCAACAACGAGTCGGCATACGTGATTGTCCCGTCGAAATCAAATACCGCTGTGGCCTCGGATGGAGTTCCCACCGCGCGCGGCAAAGTCATCGGAACAAATGCACGTGGCCGTGCTCGATCACGAGATAACAAGCCATCCAGCACACGATGCTCGCCTGCAGTGTTCGATCGCTCACCAGGATACGCTCCGGCTCCTCACCGCCGCGCAACGTCATGAGCAGCCGATTGTAGTGCATGATGGCGTAAAAAACGATGGGGACGGAAATCACGAGCGACGGATTTTTCCCGCCGGAGGTAGTAAACAGGGCGTAGCACATGATGGCCATGATGGCCGAGCTCCGAATGAGGTAGTCGAGAAAGTCCGCCGGATATTGCCGAAGCACGGGACGCGTTTCCTGGTTTTGCGCGTCCACCATCGCGGCAATTTCGGCCCGCCGTTTGCCAAAGCCGAGAAATAAGGAAAGAAAGAACACGCAAAGCACGATCCAGGTCGTGGGCAGATCGTCGACGGCGTAGATGCCGGCGAGCAGGCGCAGGACGAATCCGAACGAAATGCTCAGCACATCAAAAAGCGCGACGTGCTTAAGTTTCAGCGAATAGCAAAGATTGTTGACCAGGTAGAGACATACGCAGGCAAAACCCGCCGGCCCAATCAACCAGCCGCCAAAAATCCCGGCCACGCCGAGCGCCGACGCCAGCACCCGCGCCCCCCCCACGGAAACGGCTCCGCGGGCGATCGGGCGAAACCGCTTGCGCGGATGCTCCCGGTCGCGCTTCCAGTCGACGACGTCGTTCAAGACGTAGACGGCCGAAGACACGCAACAAAACACCGCAAAGGTGAGCGCGTCGTGGATCCAGGGCCGCGATCGATTCGGACCGAAGGCCGCGCCGGCAAAGCAAAAAAGATTCTTTGACCAGTGATGCGGCCGAAGCAGCTCGAAGAGCGCGCGCAACATTCAAGAGAGCTTTTTGAGAAGCCAAAGCACGCCTTCCTTCACCGGACGGCGATGCGCCGAACCGGCTTTTTCCGCCTTCAGGCGATCGTAATTCTCCAGAAACCAGGTATAACTTTCACGCAGCATCCGCTCATTGGAGTATTTTGGGTCCCAGCCCATGGCCTTCAGCGGCGCGACGTCAAAGTAAAAGGGCTTGTGATAAGTGAGATAATGCCAGGGCGCGAGCGGCGAGAGACTCAGCCAATCCAGGAATTGCAGCGTGTGGATCGTGAGACCTTCCGGCAGACTAAGGACCTTTGACTTCGCGCCCGCGTTCTTGATAAGGGTCTCCAGATCGCCACGCAGTGTGCCAAACTGGTCGGTGCCGACATTATAGGCGCCCGGCTTCCCGGCATCGAGCGCGATCATGTAGAAATCCATGAGGTCGTGGGCATGCACAAACTGGAAGCCCACGTTGCCGCTGCCGATAACATACACATTGCAGTCGCTCTTGATCCAGTCGAAGAGGATCTGGAAGATGCCGAGCCGGCCTTCGCCGAGGATGGTGCGCGGCCGGATGACGATGAGGGGCAAGCCCGCCTTTCCACAGACCTCCTGCACGGCGATCTCGCCGGCATGTTTCGCCCGGCCATAGATCTCCACTGGGCGCAGCGGCGTCTCGGGAGTGATCGGGCAGCGATCCGGAAGACCGAACAGCGCGCTCGAACTCATGTGAATGAACGCCTTCACCCCCGCCTCCACGGCGGCCCGGGCCGCCGTGCGGCTGCCCTCGACATTTACTTCCCAAAATTTTGGACCCGCCTTCGTCAGCGGCACCAGGGCCACATTGTGATGCACGACGTCCACCCCGCTCATCGCCCGCTTCACGCCGTCAAAATCCGCAATGTCGCACTGGACGTACTCGATTTCCGGCGGCCGGTCGGAATCTTCCCAGAGGTCCAGAATGCGCACCTTTTCCCCGCGGGCCACGAGGCGCCGGGCAATGAGGTTTCCAAGAAAGCCCGACCCGCCAGTCACGAGATGTTGCATATGCGAAACGCCGGCTCGAGCTAGAGGGGACCCTGGTTTTCCAATACCCAGCGGATGCTCCGCCGCATGCCTTCTTCGAGCCCGGCCTCGGGTTCGTAGCCGAGTTCGCGACGGGCCTTTTCTATGGAGCACGCGATGGTCTTGTTCATTTCGGAAAGCACGTGGATTTTCTGTTGGTAGAGCCCGACCGACTGTAGCAAGCCGTCTGCCAAATAGGCGATTTCGCTGGCCAAGCCCGGCAATCGCAGGCGCCGGTGGGCGCATTTCTGGTCAAACTCCGTCTCGAGCAGACGCTCGATCGTGTCGATGACCTGGTTCATGGAATACGGCGTCGCATCCGCGATCCAGTACGTTTGTCCCGCGGCCCCTTCCTTGCGCGCCGCGAGCAACATGCCGCGCGCCAGGTCTGGCGTGTAGGCCATCGAGCGCAGGTTCTCCCCGTCGCCCACGATCGGCGCCTTGCCATCCCGCACCATCCGGAAAAAGAGCGTCTGCCGCGCCGGCTGGAAAGGCCCGTAAAACCACGGCGCGCGGATTATCACGATCTCCAGCTTGCCCTGCGCCTGGATCTCCCGCGCCATCTGCTCCATCTGCATCTTCGAGCGGCCGTAATTCATGTACGGATGGAAGGGCGATTCCTCGTCGAACAAGTGGTCGCGATGCGGATTGCACCCGCAGGGCGAATTCGACGACATCAGCACTACCCTCCGGACACCCGCCAGCGCTGCCGCTTCCAGAACGTTTCGCGTCCCCTCCACATTGACTTCCTGGAATTCCTTCACCTTCCGCGGATGGATCACCCCGATCGTGTGCAGCAATACGCTGTCGCGCGCGCTTTCCGCGATCTTCAGCGCGGTCGTCCTGTCCCGCACATCGCCCGTCTGGAGTTCGAAATCCGGATGAGCCATGCGCACCGCCTGCGCTTCATGTTCCGAGAAGACGAGGCAGCTCACGCGGCGCGCGCCATCCGTTTCGCCCTGGATCTGGTGCAATAAATTGAGGCCGAGCCAGCCGCCCGCGCCTGTGATGGCGAGATTTGTCATTGTTTTGGCGTGTGTTGGGAAAGGGATTGCTCGCCCCGCGCTTACCAGTTTTGCACTAAATGTGCCGCATTGCGGTGGGCCAGGGCCATGATCGAGCCTTGGGGATTCACGCCCGGCGCCGTGCATAGCAGACTGGCATCGTTGATAAAAAGCGAGGAAAAGCCGTGCACCCGCCCAAAGGAATCCGTCGCGCAGCGCGCGCGGTTTTCGCCCATGGGGCAGGTCGAGAAGAGATGGATCGTCATGAGGTTCGCGCTCCCCGGCGCAAAGGCCGCCGGAATCCGGAACAGCTCGCCCGGCCCGCAGATCGGCGGAATCCCCGCGACGCCCAGGAATAGCTTCTCCGCTCCTGCGGCCAGCAGCAGTTCGCAGAGCTTTCGCATCCCGAAGGCCAGGGCCCGCAGCTCGCCCGCGCTCACCGGGTAGCGCACCAGCGGGTCGGCAAAGCCCGGCAGGCAGCGCACCGACCCGGTCGTATCCGATGCGACCATGGCGTAGTAGATGGCCATCCTCTTCCAATTCTCCGCCACCCGCGGCACTTCGGCGGGGTGATCGAGCAGCGCCAACCCGAGATAGGCCGGCGAACTGATAGAGCAGCCAAAACTGATCTCCGGCGCAAACTCCTTCACCTGGTGCACCGGCACGCCCAGTCCCCGCGCATTCACTTCCTCCGGAAACCGCGCCACCACCTTCGCTGTGGGATGCATGCGCAGCGAATTGCCGATTTGCGTTTTGATCCCCGAGCGCCGCAGGAGCGCCGGCGTCTGGATGGCCCCCGCCGCGAGGATCAGCTTCTCCGCCGTGATCTCGAAGCGCCGGCCATTCCGGCTTTGCCCTTGCAGGCTCCAGCGCCCGCCCGCCTCGCGGAATTGCATGATCCGCGCCGAATGCAGCAGCCGCGCATTGTGCGCCAGCGCCCGCGGCAGATAGGTCTGCGACATGGACTGGCGCGTCGCCCCGCGCTCGTCGTACTTGTACCAGCGCGGCGCCTCCAGCGAGCTCCAGCCGAGCTTTTGCGCGCCTTCCTGCAGCTTCAGCGAAGCCGCCGGCGCCGGCCCGGGCAGGAGGCCGACCGAAAGATCGCGCTCCACCGTTGCGAAATACGGCTCCAACGTCGCGTCCTCCAGCGCCTGCGCCTCGTACTCCTTGCGCCAGCGCTCCAGCGCCTCCGGAGGCGTGCGGTGATAGAGCCCGCTATTGATCTCGCTGCCCCCGCCCACGCAGCGCCCCTCCACGTAGGTCACCTTCGTCCGGCCCAGCGCCGGCGTAAGCCCGCCATTGCGGTACTTCGCCATCATCTCCTGCTGCGAAAAGGGCGGGCAAAAGCCCTCCTCGAAGTAAGCGCCGTCCTCCACGATCAGCACATCCCTACCCGCCTGCGCGAGGAGCGCCGCGCTGATCGCGCCGCCGGGCCCCGAGCCCACGACGACTGTCTCCGCGCGGATCGTCGCCGGCGCTTCGGAAAAAATGCGCCCGCCAGGCAAGTCGCTCATGTCACTCACGTCAATCCCCGCAGGTTTGGCTCAGGCATGGCAGCACCGCCAGGCTTTGGTAAAAGCGCACTAGATCGCGCCGCAGCCCCAGGCGCGAAGTCTGCCACGCGTCCAGTTGGGCTCGCCGCCGCGCCCGGCTCTCCTGGTGAAAGAGGCGTCCGCCGGTGACCAAACATTGGAGCGAAAACACCACCGTCAGAAGTATGAGCGGAAGGCTGAGCCAAAGCGGCGCCGCCGCGTGCTGCGCGAGCGTGAATCGTACGGCTGCATTCGGCCTGGCATCCAGGGCCTCATCGCCACATTCGAACTGATCGCCGGCCAGCGAATAGCAAATCGCCGACACCGTATTCTCGAAAAGCGTGCGGATCATCGAGGCACGCTATCGTCCTCCGCCGCAACCCCGCAAGCCCCGCGTCAAAGAGCATGGCTTCCAGTCGCTCCCAGCCTGGGAGCGAGGGCCTCATGCCCGTCCCCGCGCGCCACACGTCACCGCCTCAAATCATTGCCATGAGCCATCAGTTCTGAACCTATTAACTAAACACGCAGCGATGGCTTCGCGAATGTTGCTCAGGGCTTCATTGGCGCCCGTCCTGCTTCCAGCGGGCCATGCTCTCGTCCCTTCCCGTCGAATCTGAACTGACCGTCCCGTCCGCGCCGGCCAGCGACGAGTGCAGCGGCGCGCTGACGAATCAGAAGCGGCTCCACGGGGGCGCTCGGCAAGCCTTCCGGATCGGCTGCGCGGCGATGCTCCTGACTTACCTCTTTCTCTGCTTCTTTAACAATCTCGTCTGGGAAGACTTCCTCATCACGTACCGGCACAGTAAGAACTTCCTGGCCGGCCATGGCCTCGTCTATCAACCGGGCGAGCGCGTCCACGGATTCACGTCGCCGATCAACGTCGCCGCTGCAACGGTCTCGGGCGCTTGCATTCCGGATCGCGATCCGCTGAAGGCGATCTGGATCTACCGAGCGATCAGCCTCGTCTTTCTCCTCGGCGCGCTTTGGCAAATGGCGCTCGTCTTCCAGCGGGAGGAGCCAACCGGAGTTCCAACTTGGGCCACGACCTTCTTTTTCCTTCTGTTCGCCTTTGAGTTTAAGACAGTCAGCTACTCCATGAGCGGACAGGAGCCAGCCTTTACCGTCTTTTTTCTGGCCTTGGCGATTTGCGCAGTGCAAGGGGGGCTGCAGCGATGCTGGGGCGCCGCCGGTCTGGCCTGGGGCGGACTCATGTGGTCGCGGCCCGAAGGATTCATCTATGCCGGAGGCTTCCTGCTGGGCTCCTGGCTGTGGGCGCAACATGGTCGTCGTTCTGAGCTTTTGGGCGCGCTTAAATCGGTGCTGGTGGGCGCAGCCGTCTATCTTCCATGGCTCATCGGGGCGTGGATCTACTATGGCAATCCCATCCCGCACACCATCCTGGCCAAATCTGCCATGATCGCGCCCGGGAGCCCTCTGTCGCTGCTGCAACATCTTCCCTCCCTGGTTCCGCTCACGATGGCGCAGGTCTATGCGCCAATCTATGGCAATTCCGGCCCGTGGCCGCTGTGGATAAAGATCCTTTCGGCGCTCATGATTGTCCCGGCATTGCTGTATTGGATCGTTCCGTCGCGCGATCGCCTGGGCCGCACGGCGTCCCTGGCGGCGACCGGCGGCTTTGCTTACCTCTGCCTGATCAGCAACAATGGCGGCGTGGCCTTTCCGTGGTACTTTCCTCCCGTCGCCTTTCTTGGCCTATTCATCCTGGTGCGGTTTTGTTTTCTTTTGCCGTCCGATCTTCCCTTTGCGGTTGTTCGCCAACCGGCGGTCAGAAGAGTTGCCTTCGCGGCTCTTCTCCTCGTCCTCTGCGGAATGGCCAAGATCTTCTTCGATGACGCGGTGATCATGAAGGTCAACATGCAGGAGATCGAACTGGGCTGCCGAAAGCCAGTGGGCGAATGGCTCCGTGCGCACGTCCGACCCGGCGAGCGCGTCTATCTGGAATGCCTCGGCTACATGGGCTACTACAGCGAGGTGAAGATACTCGACTATCCCGGCCTCGCATCCACGGAAGTGCTGAAAGTGCTCCGCGAGCAGCACGCCAATAAGTACACCGCGATCCGTTGGCTTAAGCCCGAATGGATCGTCCTGCGGGATTTCGAAACTATCGAGGCGCTTCACAATCCCGGTTTGCTAGCCGATTACGAGCAGGCGGCGAGGTTCAACGTTTTGCCGGCGCTGGCGCAGTACGATCAATTTGTGATGCAGTCGCTGACCGGCGATGCCACCTTCCGCGTGCTGCACCGGCGCACGTCCACGGCTCAATAGAGCGACGACGCCGGGCGGAGCGCCGAGAAGCTGCCCCCTTGATTCAAATCGAAATCAGCGCTTTACCGTTTCCGCCTTCAGCTCCCGGGACATGAGATTTTCCATCGCTTTGCGCGGGGAGATGCGGCCGTCCAGCAGCGCGTGGATCTGGTCGATGATGGGCGTCTCAATCCCGTTTTTGCGTGCGCACTCCGTCGCGCTGTAGGTCGTGGGCACACCCTCCGCGACCATGGTCATGGAGGCGGTAATTTCCGCCAGTGTCTCCCCACGCCCCAACCTTTCGCCCACCAGCCGGTTGCGGCTGTGCCGCGAAAAACACGTGACCATGAGGTCGCCGATGCCACTCAGGCCTTGAAAGGTCTCCCGCCGCCCACCTAGCGCACAGCCCACGCTCGTCAGTTCTGCCATGGCCCGCGTAACCAGCGCCGCCTTGGAATTATCGCCGAAGCCGAGCCCGTCGCTCACGCCGGAAGCGATGGCGAAGATATTCTTCAGGGCGCCGCCGAGTTCGATGCCTGCCACGTCGTCGCTGGTGTAGGTGCGAAAAAAGGCCGCCGAGAACGCGGCCTGCAATCGACGCGCCACAGGGTGGTCGCCACAGCCCAGCACCACGGCCGTCGGCATGCGCCGCGCAACTTCCTCGGCGTGACTGGGTCCGGAAAGCACGGCGGTGGGATTTTTCGTCAGGGTTTCGGCCAGGATTTCGCTCATCCTCGCGCCGGTTCCCCGCTCCACGCCTTTAGTGCAGGAAAGCAGCACCGCGTCATCCCTGGCCCCCGCCTCCCGCAACCGCTGTGCGACGGCGCGAATGGCTTTTGACGGAGTCACGATGAGAATCAAATCGGCGCCCGGCAGCCCATCGAGCTCGGTGGTGAAATCGAGTTCGGCCGGAAGCGCCACACCGGGGAGGTAGCGGCGATTCTCCCGATGCGCGCGGATCTCGGCAATCGAGTCGGCATCGTGTCCCCAGACCGTTACGGGCAGGCCGTTGCCCTGCAGGACAAGCGCCAGCGCAGTGCCCCAGCTCCCGGCGCCGATGACGTGGACATTTTGAAAAGACACGGTGCGCGGAGATTGAGAGGTTAGACCGAGCCGTTCAGTCCAGGCTTGCCCTCGGCAGCTGGCGCCTCGGTGGGCGCGGACTTTTCTCCGAAGCGCAATTCCGATCCGGCCACGAGCCGCTGAATGTTGCTGCGATGCCGCAGGATCACGAGCAGCGCGGCGGCCAGCGCGAAGTAGAAGTACGCCCAATCGCTCATCCAGCCAAGAATGAGAAAACCGATGACGACCACCGGCAGCGCCAGCGCCGCGAGCAGCGAGGCGAGCGAGACATAGCGCGAAAGCTTGAAAACGACGCCCCAGAAGACGAGCACGACCAGGCTGGCCAGCGGCATCATGCCCAGGAGAACCCCGAGCGAAGTCGCCACGCCTTTGCCGCCCTTGAAGCCAAGCCAGATTGGAAAACTATGTCCGATGATGCAGCCCAGCGCCGCCGCGATGCCCGCTGCGGCGGCGGAGAAATAGAGCGTCTGGCTGTGCCCGTGCGGCAGCGCCTCCGTAACCGGCCAGTGCGCGGCCAGCCATTTCGCCGCGAGCACGGCGAGCAGACCCTTGGCGGCGTCACAGATAAAGGTGAACAAACCGCAGCCCTTGCCCAACACCCGCCAGACATTCGTCGCGCCGATGTTGCCGCTGCCGTGTTTCCGAATGTCGATGCCGCGCGATTTCGCTACGAGCAGGCCGAAGGGGATCGACCCAAGAAAATACGCGGCCAGGACAATGACGCCGATCTGCAGGGCAAAAGTCATAACAAAACGTAGGGCAGTGATGCTAACAAACCCGCCGGCTCAACGGCGCTTTCGGGCGAGTTCGGCCTCGATCTTCCCAAGCGGCAGGCAATTGATCACGTCCTTTTTGGTCAGCCAACCCTTCCGGGCCGTTCCGACGCCGAACCAAAGGAACTGCAGGTGGGAGGTGCTGTGCGCATCGGGATTGATCACACACTTGACGCCTTTTTCCTTGGCCAGCGGCCAAAAGCGCCAGTCCATGTCAAGCCGCCGCGGATTCGCATTCAGCTCGATCACCGTTCCGGTCGCCGCCGCGGCGTCGATGATCGCCGGGACATTCACCTGGTAGGCATCGCGCGTGAGCAGCAGCCGCCCTGTGAGATGGCCCATAAAGGTGACGTAGCGATTGGAGATGGCGCGGATGATGCGATCCGTCATGTCCTCCTCGGACATGGAAAAGGCGTTGTGCACCGAGGCCACGACATAGTCGAGCTGGGCCAGGATATCGTCGGGAAAATCGAGCGAACCATCCTTGAGAATGTCACATTCGACGCCGGAAAAAATCCGAAACTCGCCTTCCCAGCGCTTGTTCAGTTCGCGAATCTCAGCGATTTGTTTGAGCAGCCGGTCGAGTTCGAGCCCGTGCGCCTGGACCGAACTCTTCGAGTGATCGGCGATGCCCAGATATTGCAAACCCAGCTCCTGCGCCGCAAGAGCCATTTCCTCGAGCGTGTTGCGCCCGTCGCTGGCGATGGTGTGATTGTGAAACGTGCCGCGCAGGTTCTCAACCTCCAGCAGTTGCGGCAGTTCGTGTTTCTCGGCCGCAGCGATTTCTCCGCGATCCTCGCGCAATTCCGGCGGAATGTAATCGAGCCCCAGCGCCTTGTAGAGGTCGGATTCGGTATGAATCTCCGGAATGGGCTCGGGCGTGCGCTTGGATTTTTCGTCGGGCGCCAGCCGGTATTCATTGAGCGTCCAGCCGCGGGCCAGCGCCCGGCCGCGGATGACAATGTTATGTTCTTTCGAGCCCGTGAAGTACGCCAGCGCAAAGGGGTAATGCTCATTGGTCACCACCCGCAGATCGGCCTGGATGCCGCTCTTCAGGCGCACGCTCGACTTCGTCGGACCGTGGGCGATGACGCTTTCCACCGACGCGTGATTAACAAAAAAATCCGAAACCGGCGCCGGCGTTTTCGTGGCGACGATGAAATCGACGTCCCGCACCGTTTCCTTCCGGCGGCGATAGGAGCCGGCCAGACTCACCTGGGAGACGTCGGGAAGTTCGCGCAGTTCCTCGAGCAGCGCCTCCGCTTCCGGCGCGATTTCGCCGAGCCGGAAGATGCCGCTGAATTTCTGTTTGGCTTCGATGGATTTCAGAATGTTGTCCGCCGTCTTCTGGCCAAATCCGCGCTTGGCAGCAATGCGCCCATCCTTGCAAGCCGCTTCCAGCGCTTCGATGGTCGTGATCTTGAGATCTTCCCAAAGGACCTTGATCTTTTTCGGCCCCAGTCCCTGGAGGTCGAACATCTCGAAAATACCCGGCGGAAACTCGGCTTTGAGAATGGTGAGATAGGACATCTGTCCCGTGGCCACGGCCTCGGTGATCTTGTCTGCGATGGCCTTTCCGATGCCGGAAATCTCCGTGAGCTGGGACTCGGCCACGGCCTTGAAAAAGTCGCCCGTAAAGGTCTCAAGCGCGCGCGCCGCATTGAGGTAAGCGCGAATCTTAAAAACGTTTTCGGCCTTGAGTTCGAGCATCTGGGCGATCGCCTCCAGCATGTCGATGATGGCTTCCTTGGTGACTTGCGGCATGGGAAAGCCGGCAACCTAGGTCCGGCGCGGGACCATGTCACGCGGAGTTTGCGGGGGTGGTGGATCGTAGAAAGGATCACGGACATTCCCGCCCCTATCCCCTTTTCAACCCACCGATGCCCACCTGCGCTCCGCCGCGGATCCTCCTGTCCGCCAACGGTTTGGAAAACCCGTCCTCCGTTGCTCTCCACGGCTGGCTCCGGCTCAGGCCCTCGACGCACGGATCGCGCCGAGTTTCTTTTTTCCTTCGACCCCTGACTCCGGCGCCCCCTCCCGCGGCGCTGGCAACACCAAAGTCGGCCCGTCGCACCACGAAGGCTCGACGAGCACCGTCTTGGGCAGCGTCGGGATCCCCCGCTCATTCTTATTCAACAACTCGATGAGCAGATCGACGGCATTCGCCCCGACGCCGCGCGGATTTTGCGTCACCCCCGCCGACGCCATTTCCGCAGAGCCGGCGTAGAGGTTTACCAGACCCACTTCCGGCACGCTGAGCTTCATGCCGTGCAGCCACGGCACGATCTCGCGGGGATGCACGCACAGCAAAACGTCCGGACGCTCTCGCTCGAACCACTCGCGAAAGGCCGTGCCGTTCCACTCCGCATCATCCGGCAAAAAGGGCTGCAACCGCGCCGCCGGCTCGAGCGCTTGCTGCTCCAGGAGAAACCCGGCCAGCCAGTGGCCGTCGACCCGGGCGTTTTCCCGGCGGTGCATGATCAGGCCCATGCGCCGGTACCCCGCATGCCGGAGCTTACGCATGGCCAGCTGAATCCCGTGCAAATGATGGCTGATGACCCGGTGCAACACGGGCCGCGCCAATGAATAGCCAATCGCCACGGCGGAAAACTTCGGCCAGTCCAGGCGCAAATGCCCGTGCGAAGTCGGAAGGGAGCACACGATCACCCCGGGGATCGCCCGATGCTCCAAAATCTGGCTCAACCGCCGGCCGCTCATCCCGCGTTCACGCAACCAAAACTCCTCCAGCGCATACCCGCGCTCCTCGGCTCGCCGCACCAGTCCCTCGTACAGCTCGGGCAAAATGCGCCCGGTTTTCCACGGCTCCCGCTGCTCGAAGTTTGTGAGAAAAGCCAGCGTGATATTGCTCGGCGCAGGATTCGAGGCGCGCCGATGCGCCATGAGCGCCGAGACCATGGGATTTGGGCGATAGCCAAGCCGCTCGGCCGTCTCCTGGATATGTTTGCGCGTGGCCGCCGGCAGAGCCGGATGATCCCGCAACGCCATGGACACGGCGCTGCGGCTGAAGCCGCTGGCTTCCGCGATCTGCGTCATCGAGACGGTAGGGTTCGTGGCCATTGAACGAGGTCAATAAGCCCGCGTTGTTGCGGGGGGAGGAATGCGCAGACCATAACTGCCCGGCGCCGAAAGGCAACCGCTTCCGCCGGGACCGCTTTGGCGGGTCGGCCAATACTTACCGCCTGGACCGCCCACCCACTCCATCTAATTGCTTCAGCCTCTCACTCTTCTTCTTCGGATCAGATATACTCTCCGCCGCCTGATACGCGGCCTCCTTGTCCGATGCGGACAACTTGCGCGATACGTAATCCAACGCCAAATCTCGATTAGAACCCTCGGAAAGCGTATCGATCCAAGTCAAGAGGCCCGCAGAATCAGAACTATACCATTGTTGCACGAGCGCAAAAAGCGCGGTGGCCTGAACATCGGTCGGCAATTGCAAAGCCCAATTTCCGGCCGCGGCCGGATCTTTCTCCGCCATTTGTCGACAAATGCCGTCGATTGCGAAGGCGCGCTCCTGGCCCGAGCCGATCCCCAGCGCATAATTCGTCCACTTCGGGATATCCTGGGCAGCGCTTCGCACCACGACAACTAGTTTCGCAGCCCCTTGTTCCTCCGCTGCCAATGTATCGATCCAAAGACAGGCTCCGTCGAGATCCTTCTTGTTCAAATAGGTGTCGGCGATCGAAGCAATGCAAGTTTTGCGCAGTTCGGGCTCGGCCAGTTTTGGCAGGAATTGCTGCAAGCCAGCGATGCCGCCGCGGTTCGCGATCAGCGGAATCAACTCGCGGTAGGCCACGATGCGATCGTGATCCAGAGAAATGCTATTTACCCATTGAAATGCCGCGTCGAAATTCTCCTGGGCGTACCAACCAACCTGATCTTTGACATATTCGGTGCGCCGTGACGAGATCGGCAGCTTATCCAGAAGGGCCGCGGCTTCCGCGGGCTTTCGAAGTCCCCTAAGTCCTTCCACCGCCTGGTACAGAAGCTCGATCCTATCGATTCCGCGCAATTGCTTTTCCGCATACTCCGCAAGCGCTGCCGGGTCCTTCTGTCTCCATTCCATACCCACGGCCATGCGAGCCGCGGAATGACTTTCCACCTCTTTGACCTGCCCGAGCAGGTCCGCGAAACGGCCTAAATTCTCACTGCAGAGTTCCTTCACGAGACGCTCACGCTTCTCGATTCGCGTCTTGCCGAAATAGAATTGCTCGATCATGCGGAGCGCCGCAGCAGAATCGTTGTCGGCTAAAGAGGCAATCTTTCGCCACTTTTCGTCGTCGGTTTCGGCCGACTGGACTACCGAGGCCGGAAGTTTTGACTTCCCGGCTTGATCCACTGGCGAAGCGAGCGGGGTCCCGGCGGCGGATCCCGGCGGCATTGGCTGAGGTTCAGCGATGGGCGCAGCAGTCAGCTCACGCTTGGAGTTCTCCAATGCACAGATGGAAAGTGCAATGGCGCAGCTTCTTGACAACACAGGCAAGAGCGAGGCCTGCTTCGTTCCAACGCGAAGCGCCCGACTGACATGGTTAGCGACGGTGCTCATGTATACGTTCTTTATTTTGTTAGTAGCGTGGTTCCGGCTTGGCCAGCCAAGCGAGCGCGGCTTTCCGCTTCGCCGGATCACCGATTGCGTCGGCGTTTTGCCGCGCTTCCGTGAGGTCCAGCGATGCAAGGGCGCGCATTAACACATCCAGCGCGGTGTCCCGGGTCGCATCGTTGGGCAGTTGTCGCGCCCATGCTGAGGCTGCTTTCGGGTCTATATTGGACCAAGAGTATATCGCGGACAGTGTGGCGCTATTTCTGGCCTGGCGGTCCCGAAGTGCGCTTCCCCACTTTGCCCCCGTTTCCGGGTCGTTTGCCCCCAACTTGGCGCCGATGCCCATCAGCGCGATCGTACTGTCTTTGAGCGAAGGGATGGCAGCGGCATAGGCGGTCCACTTCGGCAAATCTTCCGTCGCGTTTTCCCTCACCAGTTCAAGCTGAGCAGGGATTCGGTCTTCGACAGTCAGTGTCGCCATCCACTCTTCGACGCCTCGTGTATCTCCGGAACGGTTGTAGCTATCGACGATTCCTTCGATGCATTGCCGCTGCAAATATGGAAAGTCCAAGTCCAAATGCCCGAGGAGCGATTTCAGAATTTCTCCTCCCCGGTTTTCACCGATTTTCGGGATCATCGCCGAAAGCGCTGCGGCTTTCTCTTTTGCAGAGTTGAGACTGTTCGCCCAGGCAATGGCCTTGTTCGGATCGACGTCGGCTTTTGCCCGCGCCAGATTATCAAGGCAGGAGCGCCGCTCGGTGGAGTCGGGCATCTTTGCCAGGCAATCGGCGGCGCTCGTCAGGTCCCCTGACTTGATGAAGCTGCTGATAACATGACTTACAAGCGTATTCAGCTCTTCGCCCTTCAAGTTCGCGAACGCATAGTCCGTGAGCGCGCGCGGGTCCTTCCGCACCCAGAAGTCACCAATGACTCCAAAGACTGTGTTGCGGGATTGCCTATCCTTTACCTCAGCCAACATGATGCCAAATGGCTCCAGCCGGTCCGAACAACGCTCCTGGAAAAATCTCTGCATCATAAAGGGCCACATGCCTTGGGAATAAAGGCGCTCAATCGCCTGGAGGCCGTCGCGAAAATCGTGTTCCGCAGCCTCGGTAACAACGGTCCAATTTTCCGTTGGCTTGCCAAATGCCACGCTGACCTCTGCGTTGACGGGAAAGCTGTCAGGCCGCGCCGCAGCAGGCGGACTGGCGCCGACCTCCCCAGGCTTAGCGATCTGCGGCGCAGGAGAACTCTCCTGCGCCACCGCTTCATGAGAGAATCCTCCAAAACCGAGCAGGGACGCTGCAATGACAGTTTTACAGATGCTATTCCGGGCAACAATGAAAATGGAACGGGCGCGCAACATCGATCGAGATATGAATATTTGATTGCAGGCGCTTGCGAATCGCCGACCCAACGTCCGCTGAAGACCACAATCTTCAACTGACGCTCGAGCATCAACCCGGCGTTTTCACCAGCCATTTTAGCAAAGCCGCTTTTGGCGCGAGATCGCCAAAACAGGCTTCCAAAATGTTCTGCATCTGACCTACCTGAACGAATTTCGTTCAAACACCCCAACAAAGAATCCTAGCCACTCAATCGTAAAGTTAGACGGCGCGCAACGTAGGCGAGGCATTCCGGCGTCGCGGGAGGGAGAAGCGGCCGGGATGGAAAGGCGTTTAAATTACTTTGACTCGAGTGCGCCGGACAGTCGGTTTCTCAGGAGTATGAGGACGTTTTTTGCGATCGCAGCGCTTCCCCGCCCCGCCTCGTCTCCAACACACCGCGCGAGGAATACCTCACCTACATTGGCTCCGCTTTGTCCATCGGGAGACAGGCAAATTGGCCAACGCACCCTCACTCAGTCCGTCTCCGCGAGCGCTTCGTCCGCCTGCGTGACCCGCACCACTTCCTCTACGGTCGTCTTCCCTTGCAACACGCGTCGCCAGCCATCCGTCCGCAAGGTTCGCATCTTGTCCGCGATGGCTCGCGCTTTCAGCTCGCCGCCCGTCGCCTTGCGAATGATAAGCCGCTGCAACGCGTCGGAGACGACGCAAATTTCGTAGATGGCCGTCCGCCCGCGATAGCCCGTTTGCCGGCAATGCTCGCAACCGCGTCCATGGTAATACTTCATGTCGCCCGGCATCGGCGCATCAATCTCCTTGAGATAGTCGAGCGGGTAACCGGTCTCCTCCTTGCAATCCGGACAGATCGTCCGCACCAGACGCTGGGCCATGAAGGCCCGGACGACGCTGGCGAGCAGGAAAGGCTCGATGTCCATGTCCAGCAAACGCGTGATGCCGCCCACCGCATCGTTCGTATGCAAGGTTGAAAACACCAGGTGACCCGTCATGGCTGCGCGGATGGCAATGTCCGATGTCTCCGTATCACGAATCTCACCCACCATCACCACATTCGGGTCCTGACGCAGGATCGCGCGCAGCCCGTTGGCAAAGGTAAGGTTGATATCCGGCTTCACGTCGATCTGTGACACGCCGGGCAACCGGTATTCCACCGGCTCCTCAATGGTAATGATGCGGCGCGAGACGGCGTTGATGCTGCTCAGGAAGGAATATAACGTCGTGCTCTTGCCCGAGCCGGTCGGGCCGGTGACCATGATGATGCCATTGGGCAGCGCCAGAAGCCGGCGAATGGTTTGCGCCTGGGACTCGCTCATATCGAGCCGCTCCAGGCCAAAGCTCAGGGTCTCCGAGCGCGAGAGCAAACGCAGGGAGATGCTTTCGCCATTCACCGTCGGAATGGTGGAAACACGGACGTCGATGGAGCCGGCCGCCGTGGTCAAATTGATGCGGCCATCCTGCGGCAGGCGGCGCTCCGCGATGTCCATGTGCGCCATGACCTTGAGGCGCGAAATGATGGCGCTCTGCAAGACGCGAAGCTGCGGCGGCACCGCCACTTCGTGCAGGATGCCGTCGATGCGGTAGCGAATGCGCAGATCGCTTTCCAGCGGCTCGACATGGATATCCGTGGCGCGCTCGTGAATCGCCTCGCGAATGATCTGGTTTACGAACTTCACGACACTCGCTTCCGGGTCGTCGGAAGTAATATCCTGCGCCTTCTCGCGATCCGCATCGGAATCATAGGTGCGAGTGGAAGCGAGGATCTCCTCGAAAGTTTCCGCGCCGACGCCGTAGAGCGTCTTGATCGTGCGAATGAGCTGGCCCCGCGGAACGACGAGCCATTCCAGTTTGCGCCCGGGGAGCTGCTGGGCGGCGAGACGGCGCGCTACGGAGTTGAAGACGTCAAAGGTCGCCAGCTTGGCCGTGGTCTCCTTGATCTCGATCGGCAGCACCTGATGCTTGAAAACAAACCGGCTCGGGAGCGCCGATAAGACGCTGCGCTCCACCTGCGTGGACTCAATGGAGCCGGATTGCGCCCTGAAGAGCGCAGCCAGATTAGCCGCGAATTTCTGTTCGTCGACCTTGCCGGTATTCAACACCTCATTGGTCCACGTGCTGCCCGTCTGCGGCGTGAGTGCGGCCAGAGCCGCGGCATCGCTCTCCGATGCCACGCCGCTCGCCAGGAGGACTTCAACCAGCGCTTTCCGAGAGGTCATTTACTTGGCGTTGCCGGCTTTGTCCGTTTGCCTCAGAGTCACGGTGGACCGGCGCAGGACCGGCGCCGGCGTCTGCGGTGTCGCCACCTTCTTGCGGATCTGCTGAGGATAGACGGTGGACTCGAGGTCCGGCTCCAGATCCAGATACTCCATCTCCCGTTCCTTGCCGGAGACGTCGCCGCCGGCCGTGAAACTCACTTCCGGCCGCAACACGATGACCAGCTCGCTTCGCTCGGTCGTCTTGCTGGTGTTTTTAAACAGGTAGCCGACCAAGGGAATGCTGCTGAGGACCGGCACGCCACTGATGGTTTTGTTTTTCGAAACTTTGATCAAGCCGCCGAGCACCAACGTGCCCTCGTTCGGCACCGTGACATTGGTCTTCAGCACCTGCGAGGAGACACTGGGAATGCTATTGCCATCAATGACCGTCGAGCCGGAGATCTCCTGTACGTTTTGGACGATGTCCATATTCACCTCGCCGTTGCTATTGATGAGCGGCAGCACCTCGAGCTTCAGGGCGACATCGCGATAGGTCACGCTGGAGTTTGTCACCAGTCCCCCATTGACCGCATTCGTGCCACCGAAGCCGGAATTGATCGATTCCGGCACGGCGATTTCCTGGCCCGAGGAAATTGTCGCTTTCTTACTATTGCTCGTGAAAATAGTCGGTCGCGACACGACGTGAAAATTCGTGTTTGAAGTCAGTGCGTCAACGACCGCGGTGAAGGCGTTTCCCGCCGTAATAAAACCGCTGAGACCGCCAGCCCCACCCGCCACCGCCTTCGTGACCGCCGCATTGGTCAGCAGATTGGCGAGGTTGAGATTCGACGTGTTGCCCGGAAATCCCAACCCAGAGCCGACAATGTTGCTGCCCGTCGTTCCCGTGGTAGTTCCCGTACCCGTAGTCGTGCCAGTTCCCGTGGTCGTGCCCGTTCCCGTCGTCCCCGTGCCCCCCGTAGCTCCATTGACGGCGTTCGCCAGCAGGCCGCCGAACGCATTCGCCCGGCTCCCATTGTGAACGATATAGTTGACGCCAAATTGGTCGGTCTTCGAAAGGGTCAATTCCCCGATCACTGTATGGATCAGGACTTGCGGTGTGCGGACGTCGATCTTGTCGAGCAGCGCGAAGATCTTCGCCTTCACCTCCTTGTTACCCAGGACGATGATGGCGTTTGACCGCTTGTCGGCGATGATCTTGGTATTGCCGACGACCGTCGACTCCGGCGTCGTGTCGATATCCGGCGTGTCGAGACTCTCCGCAAGACTACTCCCGCCCCCACCGCCGGTTCCACCAGCGCCGCCGAATCCGCCGGTCGTGCCGGTCGAGCCTCCGAAGCCGGAGCTCGAACTCGGGCTCGAGCTGCTCTTACTCGCGCTGCTCTTGGCGCCCCCGGCGCCGCCAGCGCCGCCTTCGGCTTTTTGACCGGGCTCAGTGATCGCGTCGGCAATCATTTTCAAGACCTCGCCGGCGCGGACGAAATACAACGGCCGCACCGTGGGCGCGCCAAATTTCACGTCCTTGTCAAAGTCGCGCAGCAGCCCCTCGATGAAGGGCAGATTCACCGGCCGCGTCACCACGTAGATGCGGTTCGTGCGGATATCGGCGCTCAGCCGGATCTTGCCCACGATGATGGAATCCTCACTCAGACCGGAGATCTCCATCGTGTTTGCACCGGTGGCCGTCACATTGGCTGGCGGCACGGGGGGGACCCCCTCGCCGCCATTGGGCTGTGGCGGCGGCGTGACCTGGCGAGCGATCTGCCCATTCCCGCTCTGGCCGTCCTTGCTCTTCTCAAAAAGGTCCTTGAGCTTTTCCAGCACGTCCTTGGCGTCGGCCCGTTCCAGTTGGATGAATTCGCCCTTCACTTCCGCCGGCGGGACGTCCAGCGCGCGAATGATGCGGAGGAGCCCGCGCAGCCGCATCGTGTTGTCCGTGATGAGCAGCGCTCCGGCCTTTTCCAGGGCATCCACTTTGGCGAAGGTCGCTTGCTGGACCCCTGCATCGAAGGCTTGGATCGCCTTGGCCATCTCTTCGGGGTCGGCGTTCTGAAGCTTGTAGAAATAGGAGATATTGACCGCGTTCTCCGGAATCTGGCTCTCGTCGGAAACCACCGGGACGCCCGTGAGCCGGGCATCCTTCCCCAGACCGTAGACATTCACCATGTTGCTTCCCTCCTGCGGCACCAGGTAGATGCCATCCATCAGCAAGGTCGTCTCAATGATCCGGATCGCCTCCTGAACGGTGACCGGATTCTCGATGATGATCCGCATCGGCGCGTTCGCGGTGACGCTGTTTTCATAGATGAGCTGCTTCTTGGTCAGCTCCTCATACCGGCGCAGCACGTCGACCGGCGTCATGTCGATGAGCTCCATGCGCGGGACCATTCCGACAGCGTCCGGAGCCAACGCTCCCGGCGCGCCGCCGCCATTGACCGATGGATTGGAAAGCGGTGTCATCGTGCCCGGCGCCGACTGGGGCGGATTGCCAATCGGAGCATTGACCACGGTCGGCCCGGGATTGGCGCCCGGCATCGGTCCATTGACGATTGTCGGACCCGGGCGTGTCATCGGCGCCGCGGGAATGGGCGCGGCCGGCATGATCGGAGGCTGGATGGCGCCGGACTGAACGGCGCCGGCCGGCGTACGTTGCCGGATCCGCGGCGGAAGCGGAGGCGGCGGCGCCGACGCTCCGGGCAAACCGGTAACGGGAATCGCTGGAACGCCCGAGTTCGGGTTCCCGTTGGGATCCTGAGCTTGAGTCAGCGCCACAGCGCCGAGCGCCAGGCAGAACAGAGAAATGAGGGGCAGGCGTTGCACGGGGGCTTTATGTAGAGGCGCTCTGCCACATGGTCAACCTCCGGCAATTTCGGCTCAGACGGTGGCAAGCAGGTGCGCAGGTTGGCTCAGACATCGATCTAAAAGATTTGTTCAAATACGCCGTGAAACCGGCGCCGCCAGCGGGTCCGCCAGCGGCGCCAACGCCTAGTCACGCCCGCAGGCCGCTACATCTTTTCCAGACGCAATTGCACGATCTTCAGCACGCCGTCCTGGCGGGAAAAATCCGCGCTCAACTTCACCCGCGTCCGCTTTTCAAAGGTTGCGTCGTAAGCGATCTGGCCATGATTGGCATCCGGATACGTTTCCGCCAGCAGCAGTTTCTTCGAGACGTATTTACCAAATTCCACCTTGTAAATCCCTTCGAAAAGCGCGCGAAAATTCGGCTCCGTCGCCGGAGGATGCGCTTCCGAGGCAAAGCACGCGTTGAAGGCCGCCGCATCGCCCGCATTGTAAGCCGCCAAGGCGCCATCGAGGACTTTTTCCAGAGGAGCGACCTCCTCGGGCTTGATGATCCGCGGTGTGGCCGCTGCAGGCGTCGCCGCCGCCGGCGTGGCTGCCGGCGACTGGGCCAGGCTCTGGCCCATCAGTGGCCAAAGGAGCAGAGCAAAGAGAGCAAAGCGAAGCATAGACAGGTGACGAGGAGCGAGCGCAGGCCCTCAGGGCGCGGCCGGCGCGACGAGTTTCAGGTCGATGCCGTAGAGCTTCCACTCCGGCAATTCGTAGGTAAACTTGAGGTCGAAAAGAACCAGGTTGGGCTTCGTGTTGTAATGCCCCTGCAGGACGAGGTAGCCCTTCCCGTTGATCTGCGGAGGTGTGTCGAAGATCGGATCCTCATTGGAAATCGCCGTAATGTCGAGGCCCCGGTCGATGAAGCCCTGAAAGGCGCGCTGCAACTGCTTTTCCGTGAGCTCCTTTTTCCAATCCTCCGCCACCGTCTCGTAGAAATCCGCAAAGGAGCGCTCGCGGACCGCCTGGTTGAAAGCCAGCAGATAGGTCTGCGTCATGTGTTTCAGCGTCTTTTCGTCGGGCATGGGCAGGCTCGCCGGATCGCCAAATTCCGAACGCCGCCCCAGCTTGGTGAATCGATTGTCCGATTCACCGGTCTCCAGGCTACGTGGAGTGGTCACCGCCGAGACCCGCCAGGCGCCGCGCTCTTCCTCGAGCTTCACGATGAGTTTCAGGCTGGTCCCGTCGGCGATCTGGAGATCGCCCGTCATTTTGGCAGATCGTCCCTGAATCTCCGGAGCGCCCAGGTCCAGCGACCTGGCCGACGTGAGTTTCAAGTCCCGGCAATTGGCCTCGAAAGCCGTTTCCGTTTGCAAAGCGCGAAACGAAAAAGTCGTGGCCTCGTAAGCCTCAGCGAATTTGCCGCTCGAGACCAAAATGAAAAATTGCTGCGCCGCCGGCGTGGGATTCGGCGCGCTCTTGTGGCAACCGCCGAGCAGCAGCGCGAACACCGCCAGAATCGCGGCAGGTCTCCAATGGGAAAAGGAGGGGAATCGCATGGGCGCGGGAGGATGCGTCCTCTTGGCCTAGGATGCAATCCCGAGGTTGAGCGGCAGACTTCGCCTGCCGCGGCGCGGCGCACTCACGGTTTCCGCGTATAAACTTCGAAGCTCTCGCGTCCCATATAGGCGCCCTGGAAGTCGTAGTGCGCCTGGATCCACGCCTTGACCCGCGCTGCCCACACGCTGAACCGCGATGCATCGGTCTCATTGATCGGCCAGTCGCTCAGGACCACCACCGCTGGCTGGAAACGCTGCAGCCGGCCGATGGCCTCGACTTCCCAGTCCTTGCCGCCGGAGGTCTTGGCTGTCGTAGCATTGTCCACATAGAGGTGCTTCTCATAAGTGCGGCGATCCGCCACGAGATTGACGGCCGGATGGTACGGATACGCGACGAGGTAGTCCGCCGGCGTGGAATGTTCGCCGATGACCTTGACCAGCGCGGTGAGGCCTTCGTGCTCGCCTTTGTTCAGGTAAACGTTCACGCCATTGGCGCCGTGAAAAAGGTGCGTGCGGCCTCTCCGCGCCGCGATCGTGCCTGTCCAGCGATCCGGAAACGTCCGCCAGAGATAGAGGCCGATGTGCCCGGCCAGGACGGCCAGCAGCAGAAGGTACAGCCAGCGGGAACCGCTCCCTTGTCCCCGGATGGGCCGCAGGCTTCCGCTGAGCAGGAAACCGGCGCTCAGGATCGCCACCCAGTAGCCCGGGGAAAACTCCGACAGGTGTGGGGCATCCGGCCGGAAGAAGAAGTACTGCGGAAAATCCGTAAATGCCGCGCCGAGCGCGAGCAGCGCAGCGATCGCCTCGGCCAGGCGCGCGCGGTCGCCTTGCCGGAAGCCCTGCCAAAGGAGAAAAATCGCCCAGCCGACCAAAGGCGCGCCGAAAAGCAGGGGAAGATAAAGCAGGACGATGAGGACTCGCTCCGCGCCATCCTTTGCATGGAAAAAGTCGCGCCAGGAGCGGGACAGCGTCTCCCGGTTGATTGGGGCCGTTCGGGCGGCGGCCACCGCATCCTTTGCCGCCGGATCAAGCGCCGCGCTGGCCGGCGGGGCCGAGGCCCGGGGATGCGCCGGCGCGGGATGCTGGCCAAATTTGCTGAGCAATTTCTGCTCGATGCTTACCGGCCAGGCGACATATTGCGCCACAAATTGGCGGTCGAAGCCGCGCCGATAGGCATCCAGCCACACCGGCGCATGGAGGACACAGACGATCCCGGCCAGCGCGCCCACCGCCGGGAGGGCGGAGGACCACCAGCGCGCAGCGCCCGAGACATATGCCCGCCCCGTGATGGCCGCCAGCCACAGAACCGTGTTGAAGATGCCCAGATCGACGCGGACGAGATAAGTGAACCCCAAGGCCGCGGCTCCGATGTAGAGATGCCGCCAGGGAAAATCCAGCGCCGGCTTGGCCCCGTCGTCCGCCGCATTTTCGCGGCGAATCCCCGCGAGCGAAAAGTGGACGAGGCAGTACATGTTCCCCATCACGAGGAGCGGCATGTAATTTTTAAAAGTCATCCCCGGCGCGATCACGAGCAGCAGCCCGGCCGCGAAAGCCAGCCCGCGCCGGCCAGTCACGCGCTGGACGGTGAGAAACCCGAGCAGCGCCGTGCAAGTCGACAGAAAGAAACAGTAGGCGCGCAGCAAAACGAAGCTGACGCCAAAAAGCTTGAACAGCCCGACGATGGGGTAAAACCACATCACGTTGTAGCCGGGATCCACGTCCAGGAACGGCCGCTCGCCATCGAGCAACCGCTTGGCGATAAGCGCCACGTCGCCCCCTTCGTCGCGAAAATTGATGCCGTAGCGGACGTAACTTCCGAAATAAATCAGCGCCGCCAGGACGAGCAGCCCCAGCCAAAAGGCATCATGCCTGGCCCAGGCCTGGATCCGGACTGCGGCCGGCGATTGCAGCAGGCGCGAGACCGGAGATTCGGCCCGCGCCGCCGTCACAGGATGAAGATCGGAAGTGCTTTGGCTCGTCATGAGATCTCCAACTTGCCCAATTAAAGGAGCCGATTGGCGCCCGGGACGACGGGGCCTTCCTTGCGGACCAATTCGAGGTACTCGCGGTATTCGTTCTTCGGAAGGTCCGCGATGACTGCGTCGAGTTGCGCAGCATCGATGAAGCCCTGATTGAAGGCGATTTCCTCCAGGCAGGCGATCTTGAGACCGGTGCGGTTTTCGATGGCGGAGATGTAGTTGGAGGCATCGAGTAGGCTGGCCTGGGTGCCGGTATCGAGCCAGGCCATCCCCCGCCCCAGCACGCGCACGTGCAATTCACCGCGCCGCAGGTACTCGAGATTCACGTCCGTAATTTCCAGCTCGCCGCGGGCGCTCGGGGCCAGATTGCGGCAGATATCCACCACCTGGCGATCGAAGACATAGAGGCCGGGCACCGCGTAGGAGCTCTTCGGCTGCTTCGGCTTTTCTTCGAGGGAGATCGCCTTGCCGTCAGGGCCGAATTCCACCACGCCGTAGCGTTCGGGGTCGCGCACTGCGTAGCCAAAGATGTATGCCCCGCGCTCCGCGCGTAGCGCTTCGCGGAAGAAGTCGAGATTCCCGTAGAAAATATTGTCGCCCAGGATGAGGCAGACCGGGTCATTGCCGATGAAGTCGGCCCCGATGAGAAACGCCTGGGCGATCCCCGCCGGCTTTTCCTGCTCCAGATACGAGAGCTTCATCCCCAGCCGCGCGCCGTCCCCGAGCAGCGAGCGGAATTGCGGCAAATCCTTCGGCGTCGAGATGATGAGCACCTCGCGGATCCCGCCGAGCATCAGCGTGGCCAGCGGGTAGTAAATCATCGGCTTGTCGTACACGGGCAGCAGTTGCTTGCAGGCAACCCGCGTGAGGGGATAGAGCCGGGTGCCGGCGCCGCCGGCGAGGATGATGGCCTTTTTGGTCATGGATGGGCGAATGGGCCGCCGGGGGAGGCGGAAAGTGAGCGGGCATCATTCACGAGAATCGCGGGTTGATCCAGCCCTTCCTTTCAAGGCTGTAATTTGGCGCGGGACGCGCGTGCGCGTGCGAAGCGAATCGGCCAACGAAAATCCCATCGCTCCCATTCTTCCCATAATTCCCATTTTCCCCTTCACGACGCTCAATCCCTCGAAAGAGGGATGCGAGACGGAGTGTGGACCGGCTTTCCTGAAGCCTCTATGAATCCCCCAATTCGTATTCCTTCAGGGATCGTTCTCCGAGCGATCCTGCCCTGCAGCGCGCTGGCCCTGGCGCTTCTGAGCTCCGGCGCGTCGGCGGCGACCACGTATGTCGGCAGCCCTTCGAATCCCGGCGCGCTGCCCGCGGCGCTGGTCTCCGCTTACAATTCCGGCGCGCGGGATATCACGATCAATCCCGGCTCCTATGCCATGACCTCCACCGGCGGCGTCGTGCTCAATCTCAATGGCTGGAGCAATGCGAAGGTCACGGCGACCAATTGCACGTTTACCTTTGTCGACGTCGCCTCGGGCCACACTCCGGTCGCGCTGACTTCCTGCACCGGGGTGACTTTCCAGGGCGGCGTCTATCGCTTTACCACGCCGGCCTTTACCCAGGGCCGAATCTCAAATCTTGGCCTCGATTCCAATCATCACGCCGTCTGTGATTGGACGATTGATGCCGGGTATCCCAATGCGCAGGCGAACATCGGCTTTGGCGATCTGAATGTCGTCGATCAGAGCACTCGGCTGCTCAAGGTTGGAGCTGGAGACTTTGCGCCGGCGAGCGAAACGCAAACTGCGACTGGCGTCTTTCATCTGACCTTCAACAGCAGCTCGGTTCCTTTCGCGAATCAGGACTGGCTGGTCGGCCGGTCGAAAGTGGGCGGCTCCTTCATCTTCCATCTGAACAATGCGCGAAACTGCACGCTCAGCGGTGTGAATTGCCAGTATGGCGGCTTTGCGACCTACCGCGAAGAAGGCAACCTCGGCGGCGGAAACCACTATCTCAATTGCCAGATCAGCCTCGGGCCGAAGCTCACTGGCATGACGGAGGCGCCCCTGGTCGGCTGCGGAGCCGACGGCATTCACGCAACGGGCGCCAACCCCGGGCCCGACATGGAGGGCTGCATCTTCCAGGGCGTCTTCCTCGATGATTGCATCGCAATGCATGGCAACTATCAAAACATGGTCAGCGCCTCTGGAAATACGATCGTTTTCAGCCCCGGGTATGCAGACTTCCGCGTCGGGCAACCGGTCCGGCTCTCCAATACCGCGGGTTTCTTTACCCAGGCCAATTGCACGGCCATCCAAAATCTGGGCGGTTCGGCGAATAACGTGCAAGTGACTCTCGACCGAGACGTGAACGCGCCCGCGGGCACGCAGGGCAGCAACCCGAATTTTGCCTGCCCTGGATACAAGGTGATCAATTGCCAGATTGGCAATACACGCTCCCGCGGAATGCTTCTGAAGGGCGACAACGGTCTCGTGCAAGGCTGCCTCATTCAGGGTTGTGTTCAGGCCGGCGTCAGCATCGGACCCGAACCCTGGGCCGGCGAAGCCGACTATGTATGGAATTCCGCAGTCAAAGACAACGTCTTCCAGGAGAACGGCAAAGACGGAAACACCTCGGCCTTGCTCATCCATGGCGACAAGGCCATGGGCAATGAAAATCTCACCCTCACGGGAAATTCCTTTGTTAGCAATTACGGCGCCTATGCGCTCGAAGTCCAGTGGACCAATGGCGCAACGATTGAAGATAACACCTTCACCAATCCCGCGTCGTCGGACTTGACCTCGGCGGGCAGCTTGATCTTCACGGCGAACGATCAATCGATCGCCAATTCGGGGAATCATCTGCGGTACGAGGCGGAAGACCTTACGGTAACGGCCAGTTCCGGGCAGACGGAGCGCCTGCTCGGCTTTGATCCCAACCTGAGCGGGGACGATGGCGCCTACTATGCCTCGGCTGCAGTGGGCAACTATGTTACCTTCCGGGCGCCGTCGATCGTTCCTGGCTCCTATACCGTATCCGTGGGCCTGCGAAAATACGTCACGCGCGGCATCTGGCAGCTCAAAATCGGCCGTGCCGACAATTTTGCCGGCACAGCGATGAATATCGGCGCCCCTCAGGACGAATATGCCGCAACGACGACTTACGCAGAGGCCGCGCTCGGCTCATGGGCGCCAGCCTCGGCCGCGAGTGACAAGTGGTTCCAGTTTACGATCACGGGGAAAAACGCGAGCAGCTCGGGCTTCGACGAAGCATTCGACTATATAGAACTCACGCAACCATAACGCCAAAGAAAGCAACGAATGGCGAATCATAAAGGATGCAAGAGTAACATCCAATCAGATGACCAGATCCATAGTGTTTAGTTCGATCGCAAGAAACATCAGCCGTCCACGCCATACAGAGCCCTCGCGTCGCTCGGGCATCTGCGGAAGCCTGCTTCTGGCGGGCGCGCTAACCTGCTCCTTGACGGACAGCCGCGCCCAGACTTACTGCAATCCCATCAATCTCAACTACGGCCTCTCGGCCGCCCGACGTCACGCTGCGGATCCGGTCATCATCCGATTCCAGGGCCGCTACTATCTCTTTTCCACGAGCAATCGGCCTGGATATCATGTCTCGGAAGATCTATTGCATTGGCGCTTGATCCCTTGGGACAAAGAATCCGTGAAGGCCGCTGGCCTGGAAAAGCTGGCGCGTGAATCCTACGCCCCAGCGGTGGCGGTGCATGGAGAGTATTGTTATTATTTCGAACCTTCGGACGGTAAAAAAGGCCATACCACGCCGCTGCTCCGCACGAAAGACCCTCTCTCCGGTCAATGGGAGAAATGCGCCGACCTCGGGCCAGACTACACCGATCCCGACCTTTTCTTCGATGATGATGACCGGGTCTACGTCATCTTTGGCATGAGTGGTCCGCGAATCGCGGAGCTCGATTCAACGACCTTCGCAGAAATCAATGGCACGCGCCACGAGTTGCTCCCGCCCTACCCCGGCATCGCCAAAACGCCCTACGGAGTGGAGCGTGGCCTCGGAGACATCGAAAGCGCACACAACACCCTCACAGACGTCGTCGACACGAGCGCATTCCTGGGCAAATTCTCCCATGGACCGGCGCGGGAGGGAAACTGGCTGACGAAACACCAGGGCCACTACTATGTGCAGTGGGCCACGCCGGGAACAGCCATGGCTTGGTATTGCGATGAAGCGGCGGAAGCGGAGTCGCCCATGGGCCCTTTTCATCAGTACGACTCCCCGGTTTCCTTGAAAGTGGGAGGCTTCATCAGCAGCGCGGGACATAGTTGCACCTTTGAGGACAAGGCAGGAACGCTCTGGGAAGTCACCACCATGTGGGTCGGCATTGGCGATGGCTATGAGCGGCGACTCGGTCTTTTTCCGGTGCATTTTCACCAGGATGGCCACATGCACGTGGATACCGCTTTTGGCGACTTGCCGCGACGGCTCTCCGACGGCGCGACGGCTGGCTGGTGGGTGCAGTCTTTCGGCAAGCCATGCACTGCGTCTTCGTCGATGGCCGATCATCCGCCGGAAGCGGCCGCCGACGAAAACGTCCGCACCTGGTGGTCGGCCAAAACCGGCGACCCCGCCGAGTGGTTGCAAATGGATCTGGGCAAGAATTGCCGGATCAATGCGATCCAGATCAACTTCGCCGAGCAGGACGCCAGCCATCGGGAGAATGACCCGGATGACTTCCACGCCTATCGTTTGTTAGTTTCCGACGATGCCAAAACCTGGCGCCCCCTGGTCGACAAAAGCGCCTCGACCGTCTGCATCCCGCACGACTACGTCGAGCTGCCCGCCGCCGAGACTGGCCGGTATCTCAAACTGGAAAACGTGCACACCGCGAGCCACGGGAAATTCGCCGTGCGCGATCTGCGTGTCTTCGGCAACGGCCTCGGCCAGGCGTCCGCGCCGGTGAGCGAGACAAAGATCACCCGCCACACGGATGACGACCGCGATGTGACGGTGGAATGGAAACCTGTCGCCGGCGCCGACGGCTACCTCATTCGTTACGGAACCGATCCGGACGCGCTCGATACGCCAGTCCAGGTCCAGGGCGGGCAGAAGGATAAACTAACCTTTCACGCCCTCACCCGCGGCGCGCGTTATTTCTGGCGCATCGATAGCTATAACGACAGCGGCTCCACGCCCGGCGAGGTGATACGCCCCACCTCAGGAAATTAATCACCTTCACTGAAACCGAAATTTCTCAAACAAATTGTCGGTCGCCTGATGCATCGCCACATCCAGATCGTCTCTCGAAGTCACAATGAGCGATAACACGTCGCGAGCCGAACAAATCATCCGAAAGCGGATCGACAAAATCTTGCTTTCGGAAGATTTGATGACGACCTCCTGGATCGATTGGCCATCCGTCGACGCATCCTTGCGCGAAATCACTTTCGGATCCCGTATGTGCGCCATGCATCGGTTGATTTCCGCATCGATCAATTTTTCCGCGGTCGTCTTGTCGTACTTCCAATCGGGAATGGCATAGTACGTCACCCCGGTGACATACGCGTCCCCCGGCCGGACAAACATCGAAGACTGACAACCGCGCCCGCCGATCTCAAAGGTCGAGATATCACCGATCGCTCCATTCAGCGCTCCGAGAGAAATCGGCCCAGCCGGGGTCCCGGTCAGCCCCACAGGCGGCACATAAACGAAATTCGCCAGGCTCTTCGCGGGCTCGCCATCCTTCAGCTTCATTTTAAACTTCTCCGCCTCGAGCTTCTTCTTCGCATTTGCCAGAAAGTCTTCGGGCAATTCCACACTTGTTGGGTGCTGCGGTCCCCCAAGCGGTTCCAAAATCCGCTCCACCCGCAAATTCTGCACATGAGACTCCGCATCGACCTGGAATCCCACCATCACTATAAATAGATGCTCCTCGGCCGAGGCCCCTTGCACCCGCCCCGACCCGAGCAAAACGATCATCCATAACGCGGCCAGGAACAGACGCCAATGAGGCTGTGAATTCATGAGTTTTGCAGAAGAAATATTAGTCAACCCTTTGCCCCGCCCCACCCCGCCAACTTCGCCAACCACGTAGGATCCGCCTCCGGGCGCAGCTTCGGATTCGCATGCAAGAGCGCGGCGCCTTCCGGCGTCTTGCCGAAGGCCGCCGCCAGTTCCGGGCTTTTCTCCGAAAGCCGCACCCCCACGCAATCGCGCGTGAGTTGCTCCACGACACTGGTCGGCAGCGCGGGCTCTTTCCCCAGCGTGACACTGAGGGTCACGCCACAGATACGCCGCAGGATCCAGCCGGTAAGCAACTCCAGCGCGCCCGCGGCATGCAGATGCCGGATGCCGTCGCGCGCGACCCATGAGCGCAGATAGAGCGCATGCCGCGCGTTGCGGAGGAACGTCTCCGAAGAAAGCTTCTGGCCCAGCTCGGCGCGCCAGGTCTCCACCCGCCGCGCCAGTTCCCGCTCCTGCTGCCATTCCCCCTCCAGCACCATGCCATCCGGCAGAAAATCGCAGTGCGGCAGGATGCGCCGCGCCGCATCGGAAGGCGCCGCGCTGCCTGCCTCCGCCGTGTAAATCCGCAGGCCCGGCTGAGCCGCGGCCAGTTGCGCGAGTTCGGGCGCAGCCAGTTCCGCAGCCGGCCAGTGATGCAGCAGCCCCCCCAGCCCGGCTGGCGCCGCTGTGGGCGCGGCGTTTTGCTTCACACATTTCTCGAATTCCGCATAGAGCGGCAGGACGGTCTGCTCGACCGCAAAATCGTGCTCCAACCGGCCCAGCCCCGCCTGTCCGTACATGCGGCGCTTGTCGGGATTCGTGACCAGGCTTTCCAGCGCCTCCGCCAGCGCGGTCTCGTCGCCGGGCTCGACGAGCAGGCCATTGCTCCCGTCGATGATCTGCTCAGGCACGCCGGCCAGCTTGGTCGAAACCACTGGCTTGGCCGAAGCCATGGCCTCCAGGATGACCGTGGGAAAGACATCGCTCGCTCCATTGCTGTCGACGATGCAGGCCAGCGCAAAGATGTCGCAACCGCGCAGCTTGGTGAAGACCTCCTCCTGCGGCAGCGCCCCGGTCAGCTTCACGCAATCGGCCAGATGCAGCTCATCGATCTGCGCCTGAAGCTTAGGCCGCCACGGGCCTTCGCCGATGATCTCGCAGAGAAAGTCGAGCTTGCGCCAGCGCAGTTTCGCGCAGGCCGCGATGAGGTGATGGAAGCCCTTGAACTCGATGAGCCGGCCGATGCTCACGATCCGCGTTACGGGATTGCAGGTCGCGGCCGCCGGGGCCTGGAAATTCGACAGGTCCATCCCGTTGAAAACCCGCAGCATCTTGCCTGCGGATTCCGGGCAAATGCCAGCCACGACCCCCTTGGAAAACTCCGTCTCGTTGGCCACGAAGACTGCCTCTCGGCAGATCTCCCGCAGCAGATCGTCGTTTCCCAGGTCCACCATGAAGTCCTGCCCATGGGTCGAGAGCGAAAATGGGATGCCGCTCATCTCCTTGATATAGAGCGCCGTATGCGCCGCGCGATTGGCGAAATGAACGTGAAAATGGGTGATTCCTCTGGCGCGAAAAAGATCGGCAAAGTAGAGCGCATTCCGCGCGCGCAGCTCCGGTTTGTATTCCGGTCCGTACTTCCGCGCCTGCTCGGCGATGAAGGCGGTTGGCCAGCGCTTTTCCTTCCGCGCCGCGGCCTCGCCAAGCTTCAGCACCGCGGAAGACGGCGCATAGTGGATCTCGGCTTTCAGTCGGGCCGCATGCCCGTGGCGAAAGCTCGTCGGGGGCGGGTAGACGGAATAGAGTTCCAATTCAACCCCCATCCGCTCCAGGGCGAGCATCTCGGTGTCGCAGAAGGTTTGCGAGACGATGGGGTAACGCGAGTAAAGATAGGCGAGGCGCACAGGCGGGAAGAGTCTTTGCGACCGCCGCGCCGGGGAAAAGCACGAAATGGAGACCGAGGAGAAATACGGCGGGGACCGGGAGGCTCGAATCCGCCGGCCTCGGGTGAAATCTCATCCCTACAAAAAAAAAGTGCAGCCCCTCGGGATCGAATGATCGCCGAAGGGCTGCTGTTCCCCCCAGAACAAGGAAAACGATAGCCAGGTCCCGGCGGACCGCAAGGGACTTTTTTATACCTGCCGCCTCAATTGGCGGGATAAATCTCCACCGGCGTCGGGTGCGGGCAGCGCTGCAGCATGCTTTCGCGGAAAAGGTGCGGGGTCACCCCCAGGATCGCCTTGAACTTCCGCCCGAAAAAACTGAGGTCGTTGAAGCCGACGTTCAGGGCAATCTGGGTCACGGAAGGCTCCGGACTGCGCAATTGCATCGCCGCTTCGTGAATACGGATTCGGGCCAGGTAATCGATCGGCGAATAGCCGGTGACCAGGTGAAAGGCCCGCCGAAAATTCCGCTGCGACATGCCAAAGCGCCGGGGCAGCCGCTCCAGGTCGATGGGCCCCTGAAAGTGCTGGTGCAGATGCCGGACGACCTCCTGGATCCGCACCCGGTTCACCTGCTCGCACCGCACGGCCCCCACCCGTTCCACCGCTCCGCCGCAGGCGCGGGAAAGGAGCAGCGCCAGCTCGATGAAGCTCCCCCGGGCGGCGAGGCGAAAACCCGGCTCTCGCTCGTTCAGCTCGCGCTCCACTTTGGCCCCGATTGCCAGCGCTTCCTCCAGTCGGGCCTCCGAGAGCTCGCAATGCGCCCGATAGGGCCGGGTGTGTTGCCGCCCCACTGCGTGGCCAAAGAGCGTCTGGAAACCGGGAAGCGCGGCCATTTCCCCGGCGATTTCTTCCAGCACTTCCGCCATGAAGAGAATATTCAGCACCGCCAGCCCGTCCACCTCCCCGTAGGCATGCGCGCGGTGCGCGTCGACCACCAGCGCCGACCCACGCCGCGGCGGCATGCGCTTGCGATCCACCAGGTGCATCCCGCGTCCCGCGGTGACGATGGCGATTTCGCAGAAGGGATGATCGTGCACCGGGCAGGCGTCCTGTGACTCCATCCGCCGAATCGCAATGGGGAATCCATCGGGCCCGAAATAAGGCGCGGCGAGAAGGGTAAATGTGGTCGGCTGCGGGAGGGGAGCGCCCGGCGAGTTCATGTTCAGGGGGTTGTCACCTCCATTCTGGCGAATGAAGGCTCAACTGTCGAGCAGAACCGGCTGCTTCGGGAAAAAGCCGCTCGATTTCGCTGGCATAAGTGCTGCTAAAGTTCGCCCGAATCCACCCGGAGAATTGCCTACCGCTTTCCCATGAGAAAATTCATCACCCCGCTGCTTGCCTCCCTGCTTTTCGGCGCTCTTTTGACTTGGATTACGGCGTGGGCTCCCTTTTCCCGCCCCGACGATCCCGAGGAAAAATACTACCTCGAAGTGCAACTCGCCGCCACCGGAAACGGCATGTTCTCGATGTCGGTGGATCACGGCACGGGAAATAACCCGGACCGCTGGCGTACGGAAACCCATGCCGGCGCCAGATTCGCCTGGGTGAGGCTCTTCGCCATGCCGCCCGGGCAGGCCTGGGGCCTCCGCATTTGGTCTCTGGGCGTGAAGGACTTCGTGCTCGGCCAAGCCCGCATTCGCAGCGAGAAGGGGAAAATCCTGTCCACATTTGATTTTCACAACGCCACAGGGCTCCAGAATCTGGAAATCCTGGAGACAAACGGCGACACGACCACGTTTCACACCAGGGATACCAGGGACTCGACTTTCTTTTTGCTGCTCTTGCCGCAGACGCTTTATATCCCCACAGGGTACGAACCCAGCGCGGCGCTCATCGCGATCCAGATGGTGGTCCTGAGCGGCATCTATCTGCTCGTGCGGACCTGGATTGCCACCAAGACGTCGTCACCGGGCTTCCAACGTCTCGGGGCATTGTGGGCTTCCGCCACCGGCGCCCTCCGCGCCCGGCCAGTGCTCGCGATCGTCGCCGTCTCGGTTTTTTCCGTCGTCCTGAATTGCTTTCCTCTGGTCTTTTGCGGCCGCAGCCTGGTCTCGCCGAATATCCGCCAGTCGATGCTCTATGAAAACGACCTCGTCCTGCCCGGCGAACCGGCGGAGCCGCCGGAAGATACCAAGGGCACCGACGTCGGCGCCATGGTGCACCAGCACTATGGCTACGGCACCATCGAGCACGATTTCGTCTTTAACCAACACGCCGCCCCGCTCTGGAATCGCTACTCCGCCGGCGGCGTGAGCCTCCTCGGCCAGGGCCAGGCCATGCTTGGCGACCCTCTGCAGTGGTTGCTCGTCACCTTCGGCGCCAAGTCCTGGGCCTGGGACCTCAAGTTCGTCCTCGCCCGCATCCTCTTCTCTTCGATGCTCGGCCTCTGCGTCTGGGCGCTCGTCGCGGACCTGCCCGTCTCCCTGCTCGTCGCGGCCAGCGCGGTCTGGATCGGCTATTTCGCCTATCGCTACAATCACCCCGCCATCTTCAGCGTTTGTTATGCGCCGACCGTGCTCTTTGCCTGGCTCCGCATCGCCCGCTCGCGCACCTGGCGTCAAGCAGGTCTCTGGTCGGTAGTCCTTTGTTTCAGCGACATACTCACCTACACCAGCGGCACGGCCAAGGAAGCCACGATCCTCATGCTCTTCATGAATATCGCCGGCGGGCTGGCGGTGCTCTTCGCCACGGAGGACTGGCGCGCACGCCGAATGAAGCTGGGCGCCGGCGCCTGGGCTACGGTCCTGTTCCTTTTCGCCGCCGCCCCTTTCTGGCTGGTCTTTGTCGACGAACTGCGCCGCTCCGCTTCGGTCTATGAAGACGTGATCGCGCGGCAGATTCCCCTTCCAATGTTGCTCGGCGTTTTTGACGAGATGTTTGGACAGGGCTTTTCCGTGAGCGAATATCACGTCAATCCGTCTTCGAATTTGCTCATGTTTATGGGTGTGTTGTGGCTTCTCGCCACTCTGCGCCGCGCCCGGATCACCAGCAACGGCTTGAGCGTCGGTCTGACTTTGGGCGCCTTTCTCCCCTTCCTGTTGACTTTCGGCATCATCCCGCCCTGGGTGATCAAGCCCCTTCCGTTGCTGGGCAACATCGGCCATATTTTCAATACCTTTGGCTGCGTGCTCATCGTGCTGGCCCCGGCTCTCGCCGGCATCGGCTTGCATTTGGCCGCAGCGCCGCGGCATCCGGCCGCCTGGCGCCGGGCCTGGAGGCAGAGCCTGCTTGGGCTGGCCATCTCCGTCGCCGCCTACATTAGTTATACGGAAACCATCACGGTGACCTTGCTTCAGGCGCCGACAGTCTCGCTGCACAAAGCCAGCGAGTTCTTCGCCTGCTATGGTCCCTGCGCGGTGATCGCAGCCGCCCTGGCGCCGCTCGCCCTCCGCCTCATTCGCGGCGGCGGCCTCGGCGCGCTCGACGGCGCCGTCTGTCTCGCCGTGATTCTCTTCACCGTGCAGTTCCGGAACGGGATGTATCTCGAAACAAAGTTCGATCCCTATGTGATGAATCCCCGCCATCGCATGGACCTCGCTGTGCATTCGCCGGCTATCGAGGATGCCCGGGCTCGCGCCGGCGCCGAACCGTGCCGCATGGCCGGCCTCAACGAATCGCTCAATCCCGGCTTCATGGAAAATGTCGCCTTGGAAAGCATCGCCGGCTCCGACGCCCTCTTCAACCGCTACTATCGTGATCTCTACATGACGGCCGGGGTCTACATGGTCGACCACCTTTGGCAGATCACGCCCAGCGTAGATACTTTCCCTCGTTTCAAGCCGCTCTACGACTTCCTCAACGTGCGGTACTATCTTAGCACCAAGGGCGTGGCGAAAAAGATCCCGGAAGGCCTCACTCCCGTGGCCGTCGACGACATGGAAATCTACCGCAGCGACGCCGCCTGGCCGCGTGCTTTTTTCACCAACGAAACGGGATCATATAACACCACGCCGCAATTCGTGGACCTCGTGCTGAAGGGCGACGGCCGGCCCTTTGCCGCCATCCAGGTCGACAACGCCGCTGAACCCAAGGCCGCCTCCGCCGAACGCGTGGTCGCTCCGGCGCGCGACTACCAGTTGACGCCAAACGACACCGCCTTCACGATAGACGCCCCGAGCGCCGGAACCGTGGTGCTGGGTGAAAACTTCGAGTCGGATAACTTCCAACTCACGGTGAACGATCGTCCGGCTTCGTACTTCCGCGTTAACCACACCTTCAAAGGGCTCAACGTGCCGGCCGCCGGGACTTACCGGATCAAATTCCACTACTGGCCCAAGGTGCTCACGCCCGCGCTCTGGATGGGCGCCATCGGCCTGGCGTTGGTGATCGTCACGCTGGTCAAGATCCGCCCCTCGGCGCCGCAGCGCGCGGCCGAAGCGCCTTCGCCAGCCCAGCCGAAAGGCGACGAACTCGAAGCCGCAGCCTCAGTTTCCTAGACTCCCTCAAATACGCACGATCGACGCGACCTCCTTCAACCGCACGCGCACTCCATCGATCTCGAGTTCCACTTCGTCCCGCTTCATGTCGTTCCACAGCCCCTCATCCGCGAGGCTCAGGACGCCCTGCAGGACAGTTCCCGAGATCAGCTCCACCTCCACCTCCCGGCCCAACGGCACTCCGAACCGTTCGCTCAGCCGGACCGCCTCCGCTGCACGGGCATCCCGCCACGACGCGAGCGGATCAGCTTTGGGCGTCGGCGAATCGAAATCAAAATCGAACTGTTCGCTCATATCATTGCTTCTGGGATACCGCGGCGAAGCCTAGCGACCGCGCGAGTCGTCAAGCAAACTCGATTTCGGCAAATCCCCTCGCTTTGACGCTTGCCGCCACGGCCCCCGTGGGAAACAACCTCTTGCGTCGTCCATGCCCCGCGCCAAAACTTTTCCCGACCAAAAACTCGGCGCCACCCGCGCCAGCCTGGTCGATCGACTGACCAATTGGGACGACCGCACCCGCTGGCAGGAATTCTTCGACACCTACTGGCGGCTCATCTTCAGCGTGGCGCGCCGGTCCGGCCTTTCTGAAAGCGAAGCGCAGGATGCCGTCCAGGAAACCGTGCTTTCCGTCGCCAAGAACATCAGCCGCTACGATCGCTCCGCCGGCTCGTTCAAGGCCTGGCTGCTGCAAATGACGCGCTGGCGCATCGCCGACCAATTCCGCAAACGGCTGCCCCAGAAAGAATCCCTGCCGCGCGACGAATCTCATCGCGACACCGCCACGCTCGACCGCATCCCCTCGCCCGAGGCCGATCTGGAAACCACCTGGGAGGAAGAATGGCGCGAGCAGCTTCTCGGCGCCGCCCTGGAGCGGCTGAAACGGCAAGTCAGCCCGACCCATTTCCAGATCTTCGACTGCGCCCTCCGCAAGCGCTGGGGCGCCGCCAAAATCTCCCAGACCCTCGGCGTAAACATCGCCCAAGTCTACCTCGTCAAGCACCGCCTGGCGGCGCAGCTAAAAAAAGAGCTACGCCGCGCCGAGGAAGGCCGCTCGTAGGCCCCGCTCCCTATTTTGGAGCGGCGATCCGCACCGTGCCGGAAAAGGGCGATCCCAAATCCGAAACAAAGCTCAGGTCGACCAATCCAAACCCAGTCACTCCGGCAAATTGACCGATTCCTTGGTCGAAAAGCGCCAGCCCCTGAAACGTCTTGCCCGCGCCGCCGCCTCCGCCCGAAGACTTCTGCACCGCGGGCAGGAGCAGGCCGATGAGAAATCCATCGAGCATGTTGCCACGCTCGTCGGTGATCGTGATCGGGCCAGAGTAACCGTTATCGATATAAGGCAGGATGCCGGCAAAGCAGGTCGCATTTCTGACCAAATAACTATTATTCGTCCGCACGCTGCCGTCGCAGTAGCCGGCCAGGAGGTAACTTTGAGTCAAAGCCGGAGCGGGCCCGCCAACAATATTGGCAAGCGTACCCGCGACTTGCGCGCTGCTCGAGCCATCGATTTGAAAAGTGACCGAGCCGGCGGGGGCTACTCGGCTGGCCCGTAACGCGGACGCATACGAGACCGCAATGATGCTTGTATCCTCTCCGGCTACTCCGAAATGAAATTCCTGCCTGAGCACACCGATGATTCCCGCAATCTGCCCGGCGTTTTCGCCGCTGTAGCTCATGATTTCGTCGATCGATACTTTGCCATCGTGATTCGCGTCGAACTTGGCAAAAGCGTCCCGAAAGGCTCCCGGCTTCGCCAACGATTTGCTCAGGGCAACAAAATCAGTGTTCTGCGATTTCGTAACCGCATCCTTAATCGCCTGGAAGCACGCGTTTCGAAGATCGTTCATCGCCACCTGTTGGATTTCCGGCGCAGCAGCATTTGGCCAGGAATACATGCGGCCATCCTGGGCGGACAGGAAGTTCATTTCGCCAGTGAGCCCGGGGTAGGCCGGCAGGGCGCGCACTTCATATCCCGTTTGCGTCGTGGCGAGGGAAAAATTGTAGCCGTGCGCCTGGCCATCCACAAAGCGAGATCCCAGCCCCAGATCGGCAAAGGTCGTTGCATACGCATTATGGGCTTTGAAGTATGCCGCCTGGAAAACCGTAATATCGTGCATTTCGACGGCGGTCGCGTTGTGATTTGCCGCCTCCCGGACTTTCTGCACAGCGGGCAGCAGCAAGCCGATGAGGATCGCAATGATGGCGATGACCACCAGCAGCTCGATCAGGGTAAAGGCGCCGAGCCGGCTTTTTCGCCGCGCAAGACTCTGGGTATGGATAGTCGTATTCATGACAGGTTTCTATTGTTTGGTAATGGCTAATACGCTCAACCCCTGCACAGTTTGCAGCCGGCGCCGCGAATGAATTTGGACGGCGCGGCCGAACCGAGTCCGACAATGGCCGGAGTTCGCCCAAAGGAGAAGTAAGAAGGCTCTTGCCGAAGGCGTCTCCCACGGACTTCGCATACCTTTTAGCACCTCCACACGCCTCCACGCGCCAACGCCCCTCCCGCGGCCTGGCCGAATCGCTACGGTTTTGTCCGTTGAGGCCCTGGATCAATGCTATAGATGAAGGCGGCAAGTTCACGGAGTTCCTCGCCAGTGAGGGTTGTCCCGCCTGAAGGTGGCATCGGAAAGGGAAAGAGCTTGGGTTTGGGGACGCCGGCGGCAATGCGTTCCAGGATTTCTTCGAAGCTCGAACTTCGAAGGTGAAGATGTCTATCATCGGATAGACACGGTCCGAAAAGCGTTCCGCTGCCATTTGCCCCATGGCAACGAAAGCAACCGGCGCGACCGTGGAAGAGCTGCCGGCCGGCGTCGATGGTTTTGGCATCGACTCCTCGCGGCAATGGCCGGGCGGTCGCCAGAGCGGCCGGTCCGCGGGCGACGGGCGCTGCGACGAGCCTTGCGGCCGCGGCGGCCATAGCGATGGCAAAACCAAGGGCCATGGCGGCTGTCAGGACGAGGCTGGTGAGTGACTTTTTGCGGATCATGGCGGAGCCAGGGGCGCATTGCGGAACGCGAAGGTGAACAGGACGGCGGACGCCAAAGCCGCGACCGTCCGCACGTGGTTCCAGGCGGTCCAACTTTGTAGATAGGCGCCCCAGACAGCGGCTCCGTGTTCGCTGGCGGCATCAACGGCGGCGAGCGCGTCGTTCCGCGGGACATTGCAGACGAGAGTCAAAAGGAACACCCCGAGGCAGTAGGAGGCGCCGGCAGAGAGCAGAAGCAGAGCGTCAGGCCGGGCCCAGCCAGAGGCCGCCACAATCGTCAGCGCGAGGCTGCCGGCGCCGGTGGCGACGAAGACGGCCATGAAGCCGGAATCGAGAACCGAGACATTGATCGCCTGCATCGCGGCAATGCCCTTCTCCGGCGCGATCCGGCTCAGGGCCGGCATGACGAAAGTGGAGAAGGCGAAGAAGACGCCCGCCACGAGTCCGCTGCCCAGAGCAGTGGCGAGGACGAGATAGGAAATGATACGTTCACGCATGACGTTTGGTTTCGACATGGGAACTGGAGCAGGGCCGGGAGCTCGGGTATTGGACGGAATTGACCCGACCGAGCCACGCCGTTGTCCTGACGCATTCAGAACGATCGCTTCATGCCTGCCGCCGCCGGAAAACCCAACGCCCGTGTTGCAAAAAGCGAACGTCTAGAGGTGCGCGTGACGGCTGAACTCAAGCGCACTATCGCCCACGCGGCGTAGCTTGCAGGGCGCTCGATCACGGACTTCGTGCTCGATAGCGTCCGAAAGTCGGCGCACGAGACGATCCGCGAACATGAGGCTATCCGGCTCAATACTGATGAAAGCCGCGAGTTTGTGCGTGCGCTGATGCATCCGCCGAAACCGAACGCGAAGCTGCGCGCTGCATTTGCGAGCCATCGCAAACAGGTGCGTGAAGATTGAGCGTTTTCCGATTTGAGCACTCGGTTCGCAGCATGCCCGCGCGGCGTTCTCGTGCGGTTCGGCGCCGCTGGATGACTACCTCAAGACCGGGGAGCGCCATCTTTCAACGTGCGGAGTGATCCGTTCGCAGGTACGGTCGCGAAACCGTCGCATCATTCTATGGAGTCGATCACCCTTCCGGACTCGCTCGTCGAGCAACTTCGCTCTTACGAGGCGCGCCTGCGCCGCTTCGAAACGCTCGCCGCGGTCTCGGCGGGACTCGCGGGTTTGCTCGTGACGTTTGTCCTCCTCTTCGTCTCCGATCGCTTTGTCGACACCCCGCGCTGGGCGCGCGGGATTCTCACCTTCGCCGGCGGCGCGCTGCCCGCTTGGTTTGCCCACGGCTGGGCTCGTCATTGGCTCTGGAATCGCCGCGGACCGGCAGAATTGGCGCGCCTGCTCCAGCGCCATTTTCGCACCCTCGGGGATCGCCTCCAGGGCATCATCGAGCTCACCGAATCGCCCGATCTCCCGCCGAATATCTCCCCCGGCCTGCTGCGCGCGGCCGTGCGGCAGGTGGCCGAGGAATCGCAGAGCTTCACCTTTGCCGAAGCCGTCCCGGTGAAGCGCCCGCGGCGCTGGGCCCTGGTCGCGGTCACACTGCTCACCCTCGCGGCGGCCCCCTTTGTCTTCGCGCCGAAAGCCGCGGCCAATGCCCTGGGCCGTTGGCTCACCCCCTGGGCGAAGATCGATCGCTACACCTTTGCCAGCTTTGCCGACCTGCCTTCCCAACTCGTGGTCGCCCATGGCGAAGCGTTCGATCTGGTTTGCGGACTTGATCCCGATTCGGCCTGGAAGCCAGAGGTCGTGACGGCTCGCCTGAATCACGACGAACCGCGTCAGGCCCGCTTGCAAAACGGTCGCGCCACGTTCCATATCGCCGGCCAGACGGCCAAGGGCACGCTCGGCCTGCGCCTCGGCGATGCTTCGCGGGAAATCGCCATCATTCCCCTGCATCGCCCCGAGATGCGGGAATTGCAGGCGCAGGTCCATCTTCCGGATTACCTCGGCTATCCCGAGTCGACCGTGCCCGTCCAGGGCGGCAGCGCGGAATTCCTCAATGGCAGCACCGTGAGCTTCCTCGGCTCGGCCACCCGGCAACTCGCCGAGGCGAGCATGAAATCTGGCGAAGCCACCCCGGTGGTCCACGTGCAGGGCCAGACCTTCGTGACTCCGCCGCAGCTCGTCGCCGATCTGGCCGGCGAAGCGGTCTTCCACTGGGCGGATGATTACGGCCTCACGCCGGCGCAGCCATACAAGATCCACATCGGCACGACCAACGACGCCGCGCCACGGATCGACTTGGAGGGACTTGAACCCGAAATGGCCATCCTGCCCACCGAAGTGCTGAAGCTGAATCTCCTCGCCAATGACGATTACGGACTCAAGGACACCTGGCTCGGCTGGAGCGCCCGTCCCATTGGCGATCCGAAGGCGGAGCCCGCGAAGAGCGAGGCGGCGCATCATCCGGGCGAACACGCGCGCAAGGAAATCTCCGCCGCCACAGAATTCTCCCCGGTTCACCAGAAGATCCCGGAGGACTCGGTCGTGGAGCTCACGGCCTACGCGCTGGATTATCTACCCACCCGGAAACCCGTCGAGTCTGCCAAATACAAAATCTACGTTCTCAGCCCGGCCAAACACGCCGAACGCGTGCGGGAACGCATGGACCAAGTCCTGAAAAAACTCGACGAGCGCATCCGCGACGAAGAGCGGCAGCTCGACGAAACCAAGTCGCTTTCCGAAGACAAGAAGCAGCTCGCAGCGGAGCACACCTCGGAAGACCTCAAGCGCCTGGAAGCCGGGGAGCGCATCAATGAAGCGCAGATGAAGAAGCTTACGAACGAGATGAACGACGTGATGAAGGATGCGCTGCGCAACAAGGAAATTCCTGAAAGCGCCGTGGCCGAGTGGCAGAAAATGACGGAAAATCTCCAGCAACAGGCCACGCCGCCCATGGACAACGCCGCGCAGGCTCTGCAAAAGGCCAACCAGCAGCCATCGGATCGCGAAGCGAAAGTCGGCGAAGCGCAGCAGCAGCAGGAGAAGGCGCTGGAAGCCATGCGCCAGGCGGCGAAAAACATGAACACCGCCAACCAGAATCTTTACGCGCGGAATTTCTACAACCGCCTCCGCGCCGCGGCCGGGCAGGAACGACAGGTGGCCGAGGGGCTCAAATCACTCGCCCGCGCCACCGCCGGTTTGCGTCCGGAAGAGATCGCCGATGACAGCAAGAAACAGTTCAAGCTCGTCGCCGGCCAGCAGGAGGATGCCACCAAGGACGTGGACCGCATTGTGAACGACCTGGAGGATTTCGTGAAGCGCGTGCCCAATGAGAAATACGAAGCCGTTTCCAAGGACATGCAGGAGAAACAGATCGTCGCTTCGCTGACGGAACTCGCCAAATTCGTTGAAGCCAATCTCGGCCTGAAATCCCTGAAGACGGCCAAGGCTTCCGGTGAACAACTCGATGCCTGGGCCGTCATGTTGCAGGGCAAATCGCAAGAACAGGGCGGTGGTGACGGCAAAGGCGGCGACGATATGGATCCTGCCAAGCTGGAGCTCATCATCGCGATCGTGCGCGCCGCCCAGGCCGAGGATAACATCCGCGACCAGACGAATTTGCTCGAAGGCAAAAAGGACTCGAATCCGCAACATTCCGTCGATTCCCGCATCCTCTCCGCGCAACAGGACGAGCTCTACTGGCGGCTCGACGAGGTGCGCGAAAAGACGAAGTTCAAAGAAATCAAACCCACGCTTCAGGCCGCAGAGAAGATGATGGACGAAGTCACCGGCGACCTCCGGAAGCCCAAGACCGACCGCGAGGTGGCCAGTCTTGAAGGCGATGTCATCGAGCTCCTCGTGCCGCCGGAAAAGAAGAACGACGGCAGCGGCAAACAATCCAAGATGCAGCAGATGATCCGCTCGATGATGTCCCAAGTAAGTCGCTCCCCAAAGGCCGGCGGCAACAATGGCAAAAATTCGGCCGCGATCGGCGGAGAAAGCGCCGAAGGCGCCACGGGAGCAGGGAAAAACAATGCGCGCGCCGTGGATAAAACCGGCGGCGCCGCCTCCGCCGGCGAGTGGCCGGAAGAGTTCCGCGACCAGCTCCAGTCTTACTTCCAGGCGACTGAAGGCGGTTCAAACTAAGCGGCGCGCTGCGGCGCCGCTTGAAACCGTGCGCTCATGCGAAGCTCCAGCTTCGTCACGGGCCAAGGAGGCGAGCTCCTGCTCCCCACGGAGGGGTGTCTGCGGGCGGCGCGCCCTCCCCCACCAATAGCTACTCGCCCTCACCAAAACGAATCATCCTCCCGCTCCTTCACCACCTGGAATCGCCGCTCTGCAATCCGCCGTATGAGGTCTTCCGGCAGCGGACTTTTATAGCCCACCTGCAAGAACTCTTTTGTTGTCTGGCATGCTTCCAACTCTTTGCGAAACGGCTCCAATCCAGCTGCCGTTGGGGCAAAATTGAGGTGCGCCTTATGCCCTGAAAAGGCAAACAGGAAGCGCGGTTCCACGAAAAACGGCGTCCCCCACTTGATCGCTTCCTCAGCGTCCGGCGCGACACTCTTGAGGATGGCATACAGCCGGCGCAAATGCGGCTGCCCCACCTCCGGAGCTGCCCGGATGTATTCCTCGATCGTCGTCGGACGCGATTTCGTCATGCAATTTCCGCCGCGGCGAATCTAGCCTGCGCGCATCACTTCTGCCGGGCGGCAAGCTTTCGCCGGCGCACCGAGATGTTAATAGCTTCCACCATCACCGAAAAGCCCATCGCCGAGTAGATATATCCTTTGGGAATATGGAAGCCCAAGGAGTCGGCCACCAGTGAGACGCCAATCATGAGCAGGAAGGCGAGCGCCAGCACCTTCGTCGTGGGATGCCGCGCGACGAACGCCGCCACTGGACCCGACGCCACAAACATAATGCCCACCGCCACGATGACCGCCGCAATCATCACCTCCACATGCTCGGCCATGCCGACGGCCGTCACAATCGAATCGATCGAAAAGACAAGATCGAGCAGGACGATCTGCACCAGGATGCCTGAGAACACTGCCTTGGCTGCCTGCGCCTGGGCTTTCTCTTCCGACTCGTGCGGTTCCTCCATCGCCTCATGCATTTCATGAGTGGCCTTGTAGATCAGGAAGAGGCCGCCCAACAGCAGAATGACATCCTTCCACGAAAGCTCCAGCCCCCACATCGCCACAGCCGGCTTTGTCAGGCCGATGATCCAACTGATCACGAGCAGCAAAGCGATGCGAAAGATCAGCGCCAGCCCAAGCCCCACCCGGCGAGCGCGATCAGCCAGCTGGCTGGGCAAGCGCGACACCAACACCGAAATGAAAATGATATTGTCGATCCCCAGCACGATTTCCATCACGGTCAGCGTGGCGAAGGCGACCCAGGCGCTAGGGTTGAATAAAATGTCCAGCATGGGAGATTTCATGGCGGGCCATTGTATGAACGCCCTTGGAACAAGCGAACGTTTTCTTCCAGCGTCACAGAGTACGTGAATTATGTCATGCCGGGCTCGTCGGCCAACGCCTTACAAGACAATCCGCCACCCGCGTTTCTCGCGCGCAAAGAACTCGATGCTCGTTCCGGCCGGAACTTCCTGCGCCCGCAATGTATCCACGATCGCCTGCAAGCTGCGCGCTCCATCCAGCAGCAGTAAATACTCCACGATTCTCCCGGCCCGTATTTTTTCCATCCGGTCCGCTCTGCCGTGGACTGCACGAGATCAGGTAATTCCGTCAATGGAATCGCCCCGGCCAGCGCCCGGTCGCTAATTTCAATCCGGCCAATCCAATTCTGCACGCCGACTTCCCCGAGAGCCTCATCGAGGAATAAATACAACGCCATCCACTGCGTCTTATCTGGAATCTTTGAAAAAAGCGGATGCCAGACGATCAAGTGAAACACCTCGTCTTCCTCGTCGAGCGTCGGCGTAAGCCAAAAAGCCTGCGCCTCGAAATCGAGTCCCGAAATTTGAATCTTTCCGCGTGGTGGCTTTGACGCTTGGCGAGCCGCATAAAATGTCCATCCCGGGAGTGCAGGCGCCATTTCCAGCCATCGCAGTGCAAGCAACTGATAGCTGAACACTCCATTGCCTGAAAGCGTGAACGAATGCTTCGCCTCCCCCTCGCCCGGACCAAATACCCAGCCAAAATCCGGCAGCAATTCGTCGATCTTCGCGCTCACCTCCGTAGCCAGGTTGCTGCAATTACCATCGTCGATTGTCTTTAGAAACCGCTCCGAAACGCTCGCGTACCAATCCCAAAAAGCGCCGACGCGTTCGGTGAAAGTTGGGAGTTTTGACATCATTGGATGCGGTTCTGGCTAGATAACGATTTCGAATGGTTGACGAACTATCGCTATTCGTACAAGGTCGATCCATGTCCACATTGAATTTGCCATCCGTCGCAGCGCTCAAGCGCGCCATTGTCCTCGCCGAAAAGATCGAATCTTTGCAGGCAAAGTTGGCCAAACTGCGGGGGAGCGAAGTCTCTGGCAGCGTTGCCAAATCTTCACCTTCCGTTGGGAAAAGCTCACCTTCTCCTGTAAAAGGGAAAAGAGGTCCCAAGAAGGGTGGAATGAGTGAGGAAGGCCGGGCGAGAATCGCCGCAGCGCAAAAGGCGCGGTGGGCCAAGGCCAGAAAAGCCAAGAAGTAAAGGCGAGCCATAGGGCGTGATTACCTATACACGCCCTTGGAGCTTGGCCATTTGCACGTCCCACCTTCGTGAGACGCGCCTTGAATCCCAGAGGGATTCCCTAAAGCAACCGAATCACTCGATGTTCAGATCGAGTGATTGGGCTGTCTTGGTCCTATGCTCCATTCAGCGCCAATGTCGATCCGTCGAGTGGTAAGTCTCCGATTCGCCCAGCGTAGTGCCAAACCAAAGAATATAAGCCGACTCGGATTCACGCCGGTAATAAATCGGCCCCTCTTCACGCTCGACAATGCCAATCTCTGAAAGGGAGACTGGATATCGGGCGCGCTGCTGGCGGTAAGCCTCCAAGGAAGTTTGGATCGGCACGGACTGGCGCATAAGCTGACGCGCGCGCCACCATGGCGATCCCCACCACAGCGCTGTAGCCAATACGAGCGCCAGCGTGGCAAACAGGATGAGCGGCGCGGGCTTGCGCCTCATGTAGAATGGTTCACTCGCGCGCATGTTAGCCAAAGTCCCGCTCGGATTTGCCTTCACTTCGCCCGAAAACTGCGCTCTGCGGGAACTGATCCACATCACCTCATCGAATCACGGACCGTGCAGACGCGCGTGACTGGGTCAAAGAAAGTAGCGCGAAGATCCTGGTAATTTGGGTTGGCGGGCGCGGAGACGATGAATTGACGAAAGGCGTCGAGCGAAGAGGCAAAAAAGCCCTCGCGGGCGAAGCTTTTGAACGCCCTGGCGACCGGCATCACGTGAATGGAAAAACAGGGATACGAGTTCTCATGGCGTCGATTCCCGTGGCGCACGCAGACAATCGGATAAGGATCCGCTGCCGCGAGGGTGCGAGCAAATTCGGAGGCTCGATAGACGGGCCGCGCTTTAAACCAAAACTCAAAAAGCGGCCACTGAGGCAGATCGCCAAACGCGCGTTGGAGAAGCTCGTAGCCCAGCGGAAAAGCAAACTCACGGGAGATCTGACTGCGGAAAATGAGATGTTCCGAGGGCGCCGTCTGCATGATTTCTATTCTACGCCGTTTAGATCATGAGACAAGGAAACGCCTAAGGCGCACTCGCCAGCCGATACCCAACCCCAGGCTCATTTAAAATCAGCTTCGGGTGAGAAGAATCACGCTCCACCTTCTTGCGGAGATGCGTGAAGTAGACGCGGAGGTATTCGCGGTGTTCTTCGGCTTTCGGACCCCAGACTTCGCGGAGGATTTGGCGATGAGTGAGTATGCGGCCGGCGTGGCGGATGAGGAGCGCGAGGAGCGACCATTCGGTGAAGGTAAGTTTCACCACCGCGCCATCGCGCGTGACCGTGCGGTCGATGAGATCGACCACGAGACCGTCCCGCGAGAAGACGGCGCTTTCCTCACGTGGCTGGGCGCGGCGCTGCGCAGCGCGCAATCGCGCGAGCAGTTCGGCGGTGCTAAATGGCTTGGTGACGTAGTCATCCGCGCCGGCATCGAGCGCGGCGACCTTGTCTTCCTCGCTTTCGCGCACCGTAAGCACGACGACCGGCGTCTCACTCCACTCCCGCAAACGCTTCAAAACAGTGAGCCCGTCGAGATCTGGCAAACCCAAATCGAGCAGGATGGCTGCAGGCCGGACACTCGCGACCGCCTGCAGGCCGAGGCTTCCATTTTCAGCCTCATGCACGGTGTAGCCGGCGCCTTCGAGCGCGACTCGGAGAAGGCGGCGCATTTGCAGTTCGTCATCGATGACTAGCGCGACGGGATTCATGATTCATGCAGGTAAATGGAGCTCGCCGCCGATCGGCAGCCGAAGCGTAAAGCAAGCGCCGCCACCGGGGCGATTCCTTCCGCTCAAAGTTCCGCCCAGTGCTTCCGCCAAGCCGCGCGCGATGGCTAGACCCAGCCCGACACCACCCGCCGGCACGCCCGGCCCGCGATAAAATTTCGCGAAGACCTTCTCCTCCGCATCGGCGGGCAGGCCCCGCCCGCGGTCGGTAACTTCAAAGTTCACGAAATCTCCATCGCGCCGGATGCTCAAAATCGCCGGATCATGCGAGACGCCGTGCGTGCTGGCATTGTGCAGAAGTGTGGCCAACGCTTGCGAAACTAATCCTGCATCCACGCGAATCGGCGGCAGATCCTTGGCAAAATCGAAATGCACTGCTTGCACGGTGAGTCCCGCGCGCTCCATCGCATCCACCGCGAGTTCGCTAGGCTCGCACCATTCCATCGTCGGCTTCAGCATGCCGGATTCGAGCCGGGTGGCGTCGAGCAGATGCTCGACTGTGCGACGAAGCCGGTCGTTCGCACGGCGGATTTCCTCGCGGTCGAGCGATGATCCATCCAGCGCCGCAGCGATGGCGCTGATCGGTGTTTTCAACTCGTGCGAAACACTGTCGAAGAGCGTCTTTTGCAATCGATCCGAGGCGGCGCTGACTTCCGCCTTTCGTTGCACTGCCGCCAGCCGTTCTTTTTCCGCGATCACGCCGAGCTGCGAGGCAAAGGCTTCCAGCAATTCGCGTTGCTCCGGTGAAAGCGGCGCGCGTCCGGCCAATTCCACCGCGAGCACGCCTTCGACCTGTTCACCGACGAGCAACGGAAGATGTAGCGCCGCGGAGTCTGGCAGCGCGTCCGTGCCATGCCCGGCCGCCCTTTTGTTTTGCAAGGCCCAGGCCGCGACGCCTTCTTCTTTCGCTGGCAGTTGCCAGTTGCTCGCGGGGTGCGCGGCCCCGCTGAAGATGCCGCTTTCATCGCGCAACAGCGCCGCGCTGCGCAGCCCGAAGACGGTCCCGATTTGCCTGATGGCGATTTCTGCCGCTTCATCGCGCGACTTACTCGCAGCCAGCGAGCGCGTGAGTTTGTAAAGCGCCGTCGAGCGCTGTTCACGCCGGCTTTCCAGCCGCTCACGCAGTTGCAGCCGTGAAGTGAGCTGACCCACGACGACCGCAACGACGAAAAACATCGCAAACATCAGCGCGTCGTGCGGCTCATGAATGGCAAAGGTATAAAGCGGCGGGATGAAGAGAAAATCCCAAAGTCCGGCGCTGACCCCGGCCAGCAGCAGCGTGGGACCGCGCCGCAACATCGTGCCGCCGATCGTCACGCTGAGCAGATAGAGCAGCGCGATCGACCAATACCCGCTCCAGGACTTGATGAAGAGGCCGAAGATCGTCACAAACGCCGCGATGGCCAGCGCGATCCCGTATTGCACAAAGGACGGCGCGGCCTGAGCGCGTGGCGTGTCGCTGCCCGCGTCGCTTTGCCGATCCGTGCGCACGAGCTGCACGTCGATGCGCCCGCTGTGCTCGATGAGCCAGACAATCGGGGAACGGGCCTGCCAGCGCCACGCGCGGCCGACGGGCTTGCCCAGGATCAATAACGTCGCGCCATGATCTTTCGCGGACCGCAGCAGTGCTTCGCCGATGTGCGTCCCGGCGGTCAGAATGACTTCGGCGCCGAGTTGGCGCGCGAGCGTAAGGTTGGCGCTGCGGCGTTGTTCGTCCGCCGGCGGGAGCGGGTCGGGCAGCTCCACGGCGACGGCGATCCAGGGCGCTTCGAGCGCCGCAGCGTATCGTCGCGTCCAGCGAATCAGCTCCGCGGAGTGCGGGCTGGCGCTCACGGCGACCATCAGCCGGTCGCCGGCCCGCCACGATTCGCGGGCGATGGGTCGCATCGTGCGCAAACGGCGATCCACGTGCTCCGCCGTGAGCCGCAGGGACATCTCCCGGAGCGCGCTGAGGTTTTCCTCGCGAAAGAAATTCTCGGCCGCCGTGGCGGCGCGTTCGCCGAGGTAGACCTTCCCTTCACTCAGTCGTTGCCTCAGCTGCTCGGGCGAGAGATCAATCAGCTCGATTTCATCCGCGAGATCGAGCACCGAGTCGGGCACGGTTTCGCGCACGGTCACGCCGGTGAATTGCCGCACCGCATCGTTCCGACTTTCGACGTGCTGCACATTGAGCGTGGTAAAGACATCGATGCCTGCATTGAGCAGCTCGATCACGTCCTGGTAGCGCTTCGGATGCCGCGATCCCGGCGCATTGGTGTGCGCGAGCTCGTCCACGAGCGCGAGCCGCGGATGCCAAAGCAGGATCGCCTCGGCATCCATTTCTTCGAGCGTCGCGCCGCGATGCTCGATCTTCGCGCGCGGCACGATCGGCATGCCCTCCACCAGCGCCATCGTCTCCGGCCGCTGGTGCGTCTCGACGACGCCCACCACGACCTCCACACCTTCATTCATCTTCTGCCGCGCCGCCTTCAGCATGGCGTAGGTCTTACCCACGCCGGGACACATTCCGAAGAAGATCCTCAGACGTCCGCGCTTTGCTTTCGCCTCATCCGCTTGGAGCGAGGCGAGCAACGCATCGGGATCTGGACGGCGGTCATCGGACATTTGTCGCGTATCCTACCGGAAAAGTCGGAGCGATACGCTCTCTATTTATTCCAGGCCGCCCGTCACAGCGAGCGCGAACGGCTTGTTGCGGTGAGCTGGATGCGTCGCGACGACTTGGACCTGCGAGCGTCATTTAAGTTGATCGAGCGCAAGATTTAGCGCCAGCACGTTCACGCGAGGCTGCCCGAGAAAGCCGAATTGCGGCCCTTCGGTCAGCTGGTCGACGAGCGCATTGAGCTTCTCGACCGAGAGCTTTCGCTCAGCGGCGATGCGCCCGGACTGATACTTCGCAGCGGCGGGCGAAAGGTGCGGGTCGAGGCCGCTTCCACTCGCAGTGAGCAGTTCGTCAGGCGCGTCCTTGCCGTATTTATCGCGGCGTTCCGCGATTGATTTGACCAGATCTGCGCTGGTCGGTCCTTTGTTACTGGCGCCGCTGGCCACAGTGGCGTAGTCGCCGGCGCTCGGGCGCGGCCAGAAATACTTCGCGCTTTCCGTCTTTTGCGCGAGCAGTGCGGAACCGATTTCCGCCGCGCCGCTTTTCACGATGGAGCCGGTGGCGGCATCCTGGAATGCCATGCGAGCCACACCCGTGACTGCAAGTGGATAGATTACGCCGGTCAGCAGCGTGAGCACGGCAAGGATGCGCAGAGATTGAATAATTGTTTTCATGATTGTTTGGAAATAACGAGGGTTGAAGCTGGAGCCGCGCGGAGTTTGCGCGACCAGGGCGGACAATGCCGGATACACCAAGCCGGTCAGCAGCGTGAGCACGGCGAGGAGGGGCAAAGTCCGGAGAACTATTTTCACGGATAGTTGAGCATGAAGAGCATCGAGGTTCATTCGTTAGTTTCGCGCGGAGTGAACGCGACGCGAGCGAGCAAAGCCGGCCCTGCTTCTGCGTCTGCCGCGATCGTTGGCCGCCATTCGTTGGCCGCGCGGCGCATTCCTTTCAACCACGACGACGCAGAGCTTCGCTCGTGGTCCGAAGCGGGCAAGGAGCCATTGGACAGCCCGCGCGAAGGCGCCCGGACGCCGCGCCTCGGCAAAGGTTGATGCATGGTCTTCTTTGCCGTCATCTCCACTCGGCAGCGGATTGCGGATAAACCAAGTCCAGAATGGTTCGTTCATACAAGGTGAGTGGCCACGAGCAGGAGGTCGAGCGCCTTGATGCCGATAAACGGGACCAGGACGCCGCCGACGCCATAGATGAGCAGATTGCGCTGCAGCACCGCGGCGGCGCCGAGCGGGCGATAACTCACGCCGCGCAAGGCAAGCGGGATGAGCGCGACAATGATCAGCGCATTAAAAATGACGGCGCTGAGAATGGCGCTCTGCGGGCTGTGCAGATGCATGATATCGAGCGCCGCAAGCGGGCCTTTGCCGCCGGCCTCCGTGGCATACAGGCCGAGAAACATCGCGGGCAGGATGGCAAAATACTTCGCGATATCGTTGGCGATGCTGAAGGTCGTCAGCGCGCCGCGCGTCATGAGCAGTTGTTTCCCGATCTCGACGACCTCGATCAGCTTTGTCGGATTCGAGTCGAGATCGACCATGTTTCCGGCTTCACGCGCGGCTTGCGTGCCGCTGCTCATCGCGACGCCCACATCGGCCTGCGCCAGGGCGGGCGCGTCGTTCGTGCCGTCGCCCGTCATCGCGACGAGATGACCCTTCGCCTGTTCCTCGCGGATGCGCGCCAGTTTATCCTCGGGCTTGGCTTGCGCCATAAAGTCATCGACACCAGCCTCCGCCGCGATGGCCGCGGCGGTCACGGGATTGTCTCCCGTGATCATTACCGTGCGAATGCCCATCTTCCGCAGCTGCTGAAACCGCTCGCGAATGCCTCCCTTCACCACGTCTTTCAGTTCCACCACACCCAGCACTTGGTCCTGATTCGCGACGACGAGGGGCGTGCCGCCGGCTTTCGCGATCATCTGCACCGCTTGTGTGACGGGCTCGGGACAGGCGCGGCCGCTATTTTCGCGCACCCATTCGAGGACCGATTCGGCGGCGCCCTTGCGCAGCGAAAGCTTCGCGCCATCGGTATCCAGCTCCACGCCGCTCATGCGCGTCTGGGCGGTGAATGGGATGTACTGCACATGCTTTTCCGCAACATGCTGGCTGCGCAAATTGAAACGCTCCTTCGCCAGCACGACAATGCTGCGGCCCTCGGGAGTTTCGTCGGCCATCGACGAGAGATGCGCGGCCATCGCGAGTTCCTTTTCCTCGACGCCTGGCGCAGGATAGAACGCCGTCGCCTGGCGATTGCCGAGCGTGATCGTGCCGGTCTTGTCCAGCAGGAGCACATCGATGTCACCCGCGGCTTCCACTGCGCGGCCGGATGTCGCGAGCACGTTCCGCTGGATCATCCGATCGATCCCGCTGATGCCGATCGCGCTGAGCAGCGCGCCGATGGTCGTCGGGATGAGGCAAACTGTGAGGCAAACGAGAACGACGAGTGAGACGTTGATAACCCCGCTTTGTCCCGCGAGCTTTTCACTGAGCTGCGCGATCGGCCGCAGCGTCCCGACCGCAAGAAGAAAGACGACCGTGAGGCAAACTAACAAAATGCCGAGCGCAATTTCATTCGGCGTACGCCCGCGCGTGGCGCTCTCCACCATCGAGATCATGCGGTCGAGAAAGGTATTCCCCGGCTCGCTCGTGATCCGCACCACGATGCGGTCGCTGATCACGCGCGTGCCGCCCGTGACCGCGCAATGATCGCCGCCGCTCTCCCGGATCACGGGCGCCGACTCACCGGTGATCGCGCTTTCATCCACGCTCGCGATGCCTTCCACGACGTCGCCGTCCGAAGGAATAATGTCGCCCGCTTCACATACCACGCGGTCGCCTTTTCGCAGTTCACCCGCCGCCACCGTTTCCTCACGATCATCGCGCAACCGCCGCGCCATCGTCGTCGTGCGCATCTTCCGCAGCGTGGCCGCCTGCGCTTTGCCGCGGCCTTCTGCGATCGCTTCGGCGAAGTTCGCAAAGAGCACTGTGAACCAGAGCCAGAGCGTGATCTGAATGTTAAATCCGCTGGGCTGGGTAAAGCAGGCGAAAGTCGTAAGGATGGCGCCGACAAACACGACAAACATCACCGGGTTCCGCCATTGCACGCGCGGATCGAGTTTGCGGAAGGAGTCGAGCGCCGCCGCGCGGAGCAGCGCAGGATCCGCGAGCGAGCTCGACTTCTTGCGCGCGGGCGCCGGGGTTTTGGCCACCGGGGCCGGAGGAGTCCCGGGAGCAGACGTATTGGGAGCTGGAGCAAGTGTAGCAGTCATGGCGAAAAATTGTTAAAGATGGTTTCGATTGTTACAACGGGCGGCCCGCCACCATGAGCAGGTGATCCACGACTGGACCCAGACAGAGCGCGGGGAAGAAGTTCAAACCCCCGACAATGAGCACCACGGCAATGAGCAGCCCGACAAAGGTCAGCCCTGTCGTCGGGAAAGTGCCCGGCGATGGCGGCGCGATCTTTTTCCCGACCATGCTTCCCGCGATGGCCAGCACTGGCACAATGATCGCAAAGCGGCCAAGGAACATCACCACCGCCAGGGTGTAGTTATAGAAGTCCGTATTCACACCGATGCCGGCAAAAGCGCTGCCGTTGTTCGCCGCGGCGGAGGTGAACGTATAGAGTATTTCGCTAAAGCCGTGCGCGCCCTGGTTGTTGAGCGTCGCCGAGCCGGCCGGGACGACGCAGGCGAGCGCCGTGCCAAGCAGGACACAGACGCACGGCGCCAGCACCGCGACCGCCGCCCATTTGACTTCCCGCGCCTCGATCTTTTTCCCCAGGTATTCCGGCGTGCGGCCGACCATCAGTCCCGCGATAAAAACGGTGACGATGACAAAGACCAGGATGCCATAGAGCCCCGCGCCGACGCCGCCGAAAATGACTTCCCCGAGCATCATGTTCACCAGTGCCACGGCGCCGGAGATCGGCGTCAGGCTGTCGTGCATCGCGTTCACCGCGCCGCAGGACGCATCCGTCGTGACCGTGGCAAAAAGCGTCGAGTTCATGATGCCGAGGCGCACTTCCTTGCCTTCCATGTTACTCGTGAGACCGAGCGCGGGATTCGGCTGGCATTCCGACCACCACGACAGCGCAAAACCGGCGAGAAAAAGCGCCGCCATCGCGCCAAAGATCGTCCAACCCTGGCGGCGGTCCCCAGCCATGAGGCCAAAGGTAAAAGTGAGCCCGGCTGGGATGACAAAGATCGCAATCATCTCCAGGAAATTCGTGAGCGGCGTCGGATTCTCAAAGGGATGCGCCGAGTTCACGCCGTAAAAACCGCCGCCGTTCGTGCCGAGTTGCTTGATCGAAATCTGCGACGCAACCGGTCCCAATGGGATCACCTGCTCGGTCATGGTCTGCTCTTCCGTGAGGGCGTTGCCTTGCGCGTCCTTCATCTGCTGTCCCGCGGCATCGAGTTTCGGCACCGTGACCTTGTAAGGCTCGAGCGTCTTGACCGTGCGATACGGTTCAAAAGTCTGCGGGATCCCCTGCTGCACAAAGACCACCGCGAGCAACAAGGAGATCGGTAAGAGAATGTAGAGCGTGCACCGCACCAGATCGGCCCAGAAGTTCCCGAGCGAGTTTCCCGAGCGGCGCGTCAGCCCACGAATGAGCGCGATCGCCACAGCGATGCCCGTCGCCGCGCTGGTAAAGTTATGCACCGCCAGTCCGGCCATTTGCGAGAGATAGCTCATCGTGTTCTCGCCCGAGTAGGCCTGCCAGTTCGTATTCGTCATGAACGACACCGCCGTATTCAGCGCGAGGCCGAAGGGCAGGTTGGGCAGCTTCATCGGATTCAGCGGCAGCCACTGCTGCGTGAGCAATTGCACGAGCAGCAGCAGGCAACCGAAGACGTTGAACGCGAGCATTGCCCAGCAATACTTCGTCCACTTCATCTCCTCCGCGGCATCGACGCCGCCGAGTTTGTAAATGAAGCGCTCAACCGGACCGAGCGCCGGCGAAAGAAAATTGCGTTCGCCGCTGAAAACGCGGTGCATGAATGTCCCGGCGAGCGGAGTCAAAACCCCGAGCGCCGCGAGATAGAGTAGAATTTGAGGCCAATCGTTATAGTTCACACTCCCTTCATCGCCCCGCCGCTCCCGTTTGGGGAGTTAAGGCCGGGCCCAAAGCCGCTAAAAACGCGCTAAAATGGCGGGCCAAAGCAGGCGAGGTATGTAACCTCGCGCGGCGCGCCGGAGAAGTGGCGGGGAGGGAACACCGCCCAAGTCCATCGTCATCTCGGAGCCACTGCGCCGGCCTCCACACCCGCTGCCGCAACCGGCGTCCAAACTCGAATCGGCGCCGCCACGCCCTTCACCATCTGCGGCGGAAACTCCCGCAACTCCACCGCGCCGCCCAGCGCCGCGCGTGTGGCATCGCTCAGCAGGAGCCTGGCCTCGAGCGTTTTCGTCAGCGCCTCGATGCGGGAGGCCACGTTCACCGTGTTGCCGATCGCCGTGAATTCCAGCCGCTCGGGCGAACCGATGCTGCCGATAATGGCGGGACCGGTGTGGAGGCCGATGCCGATGGCCAGCGGCGCGTCGCCGCGCTCCTGCAGGCGGATATTGAGCATTTCCAGCTGAAGCTGCAGTTCGCGCGCCGCGTGCAGCGCTTCGTCCGCATGCGTTTCGGTCGTTGCTCCCGCGCCGAAGAGCGCCATGAAACCGTCGCCCAGAAATTTGTTAACCATGCCACTGTGGTGCTCCTCGACCGCGCGCACCATGATGCCGAGGAATTCGTTGAGCACCGCCACCACGCTGCTGGCCTCGGACTCGGCGGCGCGCGCCGTAAAGGAGCGGATGTCGACAAACATCACCGTGATGACTTGTTCCCGCCCACTGAGCCCGGGATCGCGCGCCAAGATTTGCTCGGCGGCCTTCGGGCCCACGTGCAAGCCGAAGGTTTTGCGCAGGCGCTCCTTCTCCCGCAGCTCGGAGACCATGCGATTGAATTCGCCAATGAGCGCGCCAAATTCATCCGCGCGGAGCAGCGGAACGCTTACATCGAAGTCGCCCTCGGAAACCGAGAGCGCCGCGGCGCGCAATTGATCAATCGGCTTGGCGACGAGCTGGCTGATGAGAAGCGCCGAGTAGAGGCCAAAAACAATTCCCACACTGCCCACGACGAGTTCAAACCATTGCGGATCGACGGCGGATTGTTTCGGCGCAAACGCGAGCAGCAACAGTGAGCCGATGGGACAAATGCCGGCGGAAACCGCCCACATGATGCCCCGCCCCCGGATCGAGAGCGGATAGATGCCCGCGAGCCGGTCGGGCCGCACGCCCTGGAAAAAAATCGAAAAGAGCCCGCGATGGCTCGCCAACTCAATGAGAAAAAAGCTCTGGGTGATGGAAATAAAGGCGGAGACGAGAAACGAGAGTGGCAAATGCCAGAGCAGGAGATGATTCAAACCACCCCGCACGGCCGCCAGCGAACCCAGAAAAACGGGGATGCAAAGAAGCCAGGAGGCGCCCGAAATCATCGCGCCGATCCACGGGAGATGCACCACCCTGCGCCGCGCGCGATCGAGCGCGGCGGCAGGAATAGGCGCGCCGGCGCGCAGCTGGTGAAGCGGTTCGCGCAGCGAATAGACCACCCACAGCCAGAGGCCGACCGCCAGAGGATAAATCACCAGGTTATAAAAAACGACCGTGCTCACGAAGCGCCGCTGCAGGTCGGCCTGCTCGAGCAGCGGATTGATCACAAAGATGTTATACGCGATGTTAAACGCGCTGCCGATAATTTGCGGGAGCAAAGGCGCAAGACCGATCTTGAGCAAGGCGCGGCGCTCGGGTGCTTTGGAGGCAGTCTGCATCAGCGGAGCGTCCATGGTCGAAAATAGTCGAGAAGGATGAGGCGGGCGCGAAGCCCTTCGTTTTCGAAGATGCGCTGCACCTGCAGAAAATCCGTGAGTTTTCCAAAAATGAATCCCCGGTCGAGTGGCTGGAAAAAGTCGTCCTGATGACTGGGCAGCACATAGCGCGGGCGCAGGCGGCGAAGGGCGTCGGCGAAGCGCCGGCGGCTATCCGGCAGCGCCACCCCGAGGATGGCAAGATCGACGGCGGTCTCCGGCGGCAAGACGCCCGGAGCGCCGCCGGAATCGATGTAAATGCGCAAACCACCGGCTTCGATGAGAAAGGCCAGCGGCTCGCCGAGCAGCCAGTCGGAGGGCTTGAGCGGCGGCGGCCCCACGCCGAGCCGCTCTCCAGGAAAGGGCGCATCCCCAAAAAGCCGGTCATGCTGCGCTGCGAGGACGCGGATGGTCCAGGGGCCGATGCGACGGACATCACCCGGCTTCACCGGGCGGCAACGCTCCGCCGAGGCCCCGAGCGCCTGGGCGAGATTGCAGGCCGTCGGGCCGGCGACCAGGCGGGCTCCCGTGCGGCCCATGATGGGCGCCGTATCGAGGAGGTGGTCGAAATGCGCGTGGGTCGCCAGGACGGCGTCGATGCGCGGCCGGAGGTGAAGCAGACCCGCCTCGACCAGGCGCGGCACGGACTCGATGCGCTGATTAAAGGCCGCGTCGCAAAGGCTGATCCGGCTGAAGTACGGATCGACGACCAGCGCATGCCCCGCGGTTTCGAGCTGATAGCCATTCGTCCCCAGGTAAGTGACACGGACGGTATGGAAATTCGCGCCAGGCGCGCCCGGCGGATCGGCCACCACGAGGTTTTCGTAGCGCGCGAGAGCGGAAGGCAGTGCCGGCGAGAGGGCAGGCTCTTTCGCAAAAGCACTGGTGGAAAAGAGCCTTAACGCCGCGAAAAAGGGGAAGAAGCGACGGGCAAAAGGATCCATGTTCGTTTTCCAGGAGCGAAGCGAAAGAACGAGCCTGGATGGACGCGGAGCGGTTTTCAAGGGAATGCGCGTGGGGCTGGGATTGTGGTCCTCCGTGCGCTGTTTCACTCGAAGGTCACCCTGCTGTAACACGACTGTCACAGTCATATGCGATTGTTAAGTGAGATGAAATTATTGTTTTTGCCGCGCGTTTCGCTCCTTCCAGTGGCAGTGGCAGCGCTCGTGCTGGGCGTGGCCTTTACCGCCCAGGCTCAATTAACGGTCAATGGCGCGGGCGCGACTTTTCCGAATCCGCTCTACACCAAGTGGTTCGACGCCTACGCGAAGGTGGATCCCTCCGTCCGATTCAACTACCAGGCGATCGGCTCCGGCGCTGGCAAAAAGCAGATCACCGAGCAGACCGTCGATTTCGGCGCCTCCGACGGCCCCATGAGTGATGAGGAGCTGGCCAAGGCTCCCGGCAAGATCCTCCACATTCCCACCGTGGCGGGCGCCGTCGCCGTCACCTACAACGTTCCCGGGCTCACCGGCCTCCAGCTCGATGGCCCCACGCTCGCCGACATCTTCCTGGGCAAGATCCGCAAGTGGAACGACCCCGCCATCGTCAAGCTGAACGCCAAGGCGAAACTGCCCAAGTCGGATATCGTCGTGGTCCATCGCTCCGATGGCAGCGGCACCTCCTACATCTGGACCGACTACCTTTCGACCGTCAGCCCGGAGTGGAAAGAGAAGGTTGGCAAAAACACTGCGGTGCAATGGCCGGTCGGCCTCGGCGCCAAGGGCAATGAAGGCGTCGCTGGCCAGGTTCGCCAGATGCCCGGCTCCATCGGCTATGTCGAGATCGCCTACGCCTTCCAGAATCACATGGCCATGGCCCAGATGATCAACAAGGCCGGCAAACCCACGAGCCCCAATGTGGAGACCGTCGCAGCCGCCATGGCCGGCGCGCAGATTCCGGACGATTTTCGTTTCTCCATGGTCAATGCAGACGGCCCGACGGCCTACCCCATCTGCGGCGCCACCTGGCTGCTCGTTTATGCCGAGCAGAAGGATCACGAGAAAGGCCAAAAACTCGTCGCCTTCCTGCGCTGGATGATCGCCGACGGCCAGAAAATGGCCGCCAAGGAATTGCACGATTTGCAGTACGCCCCGCTCCCGGAGGCCGTGCAAAAGCGCGTGGCCGCCGAGATCGACGGCATCAAACCCTAAGCCCAAAAGCCGTGGTGATTCACGGCATCCCTCGATTCTGAACACCCCGACGGCAAGCCCACGGATCGCCCGGCCTCACAACCGGGGATCCGCCGCTGGCCGATCTTTCCCTTACCTTTTTAAATGACTGTAGTTCCCGCCGAGCTCCCTCCCCTCCGCGCCGACGAAAGCGCGGTTCGGAAGGCCCTGCTCGCTGCGCCTTCCGCCTGGCAGGATCGCCTCTTCAAGTGGCTCACCACGGGCATGGCCTTCCTCCTCGCGGTGCTCATCATCGTCATCGGCTGGGAACTGTGGAAGGGCTCGGAACTGGCGCGGCACAAATTCGGCATCGATTTCCTCGGCTCGTCGCAGTGGGATCCGGTCCAGGAGAAATACGGCGCGGCGCCCTTCATTTTCGGCACGCTGGTTTCATCGTTCCTGGCCTTGCTCATCGCCGCCCCGCTGGCCATCTGCACCGCCATCTATCTCACCGAGATGGCCCCACTTTGGCTGCGCCAGCCGCTCATTTCGCTTATCGAGATGCTCGCCGCCATTCCGAGCGTGATCCTGGGGCTCTGGGGCATCTTCGTCATGGTGCCCTTCCTGCGCGACGGCCCATTTCAGTGGCTGAATGAAAAGTTCGAAGGCGTCCCGGTGCTCGGCGCGCTCTTCGAGGGGCCCGTTTACGGCGTCAGCATGTTCGCCGGCGGCATCATCATCGCCATCATGATCCTGCCGATCATCACCTCCGTCTCCCGCGAGATCCTGCGCTCCGTGCCGGATCTGCAGCGCGAAGGGGCCTACGCGCTGGGCGCCACGCGCTGGGAAGTGACGCGCATCGCCGTGCTCGCCTATGCGCGCAAAGGGCTCTTCGGCGCTGTGGTCCTCGGGCTGGGCCGCGCCCTCGGCGAGACCATGGCGGTGACCATGGTCATCGGCAATCGCCCGGAGATCGCCAAGTCGCTCCTCGCCCCGGGCTACACCCTGGCGAGCGTGATCGCGAATGAATTTACCGAGGCGAGCACGGACATGTATCTCTCCGCGCTCTTCGAGATCGGCCTCGCGCTCTTTGGCGTGACCATCGTCGTGAATCTTTTCGCGCAGCTTCTCCTGAAAGGCATCGGCGGCGCCACGCCGCGACGCGTCGGCTGACCCTCCTGCCATGGACTTTTCCCGACCCGATCGACACGCCTGGCGCAAATTCAAGAGCGGCCTGGTGGCCTTCGTCTGCATCGCTTGCGCCGTGGCGACGGTCGCCCCGCTGGCCTTGGTCTTCTTCCACCTCGTCCACGAGGGCTTCACCGCGCTCAATTGGGACTTCTTTACCAAGCTGCCGAAGCCCGGCGGCGAAAGCGGCGGCGGCATGGCCAATGGCATCGTCGGCACTTTCATCCTCCTCGGGCTGGCCTCGCTCATCGGCGTCCCGGCCGGAGTGCTCGGCGGCGTCTACCTCGCCGAGTACGGCGAGCGGCGCACCAATTGGTTCCTGCGCTTTTTTGCCGATATCCTCAATGGCGTCCCCTCCATCGTCTGGGGCGTCGTCGCCTACGGCCTCGTCGTCGTCCCGCGCAAGGGCTTCTCGGCCTACGCGGGAGGGATCGCGCTCGGCCTCATGATGGTGCCGCTCATCATGCGCACGACGGAGGAAGTCCTCCTGCTGGTCCCAAATGGTTGCCGCGAGGCCGCCGTCGCTCTCGGCCTCCCCCGCTACAAAGTGATCTGCCACGTGGTCATCCGCACGGCGCTGAAGGGCATCGTCACGGGCGTGCTCATCGCCCTGGCCCGCATTTCCGGAGAGACCGCCCCGCTGCTTTTCACCGCCCTGGGCAACCAATTCTGGTGCCACAAGCTGTCCGATCCCATCGCCGCGCTCCCGCTCCAGATCTTTCGCTACGCCATCTCCCCCTACGACGACTGGCAGCGTCAGGCCTGGGCCGGCGCACTGGTCCTTGTGGGGCTCAGTTTCTTTGTTAACCTTACCGTTCGTGTGCTCACTCGAGGAAAGAAAATTGGCTAACCCCCGGCTATCCGCGCCTGAATCATGACTACCGCCATTTCCCGTCCCCAAGCGCCCGCGACCACTTCCGCGCCGACCACCCCGCCATCGGAGGCCTCATCGATTCCCGCCTTTGCCACGCGGGATCTTTCCGTCTGGTACGGAAAAAAGGAAGCGGTGCAAAATGTTACCATCTCGCTCCCGGCTCGCGCCGTCACAGCCATCATCGGACCGAGCGGCTGCGGCAAGTCGACATTTCTGCGCTGCCTGAATCGGATGCATGAACTAACACCCGGCGCGCGCACCACCGGCGAGATCCTTTGTTTCGGCGAGGACCTGTACTCGCCAAAGCTCGATGCCACCGTCATCCGCCGGCGCATCGGCATGGTCTTCCAGAAGTCGAATCCTTTCCCCACGATGTCGATCGCGGAAAACGTCGTCGCCGGGCTGCGGCTCAATGGCGTGCGCAGCCGGCATATCCTGCGCGAGACGATGGAAAAAACCCTGCAAATGGCGGCGCTCTGGGACGAAGTCAAGGATGACCTGAATCGCTCCGGCGCCTCGCTCTCCGGTGGCCAGCAGCAGCGGCTCTGCATCGCCCGCGCCATCGCCATGGAGCCGGAGGTCCTGCTCATGGACGAGCCCTGCTCAGCCCTCGATCCCATCGCCACAGGCAAGGTCGAAGAACTCATCCAGGAGCTCAAGAAGCGCTACACGATCATCATCGTGACGCATAACATGCAGCAGGCCGGCCGTTGCTCCGACCATACTGCTTTCTTCTACATGGGCCGGCTCATCGAGTTCGATCGCACCTGCAAGATCTTCACCAACCCCTCGCAAAAACAAACCGAAGACTACATCACCGGCCGTTTCGGATAATGGCCATCCCCCTGCGGAATACCCCTCTATGAGCCAATTCTGGGAACAGCAGCTCCACGCGATCCGCGAGCAGCTCTTAATGATGAGCGGCCTCACGGAACGCAATCTGGCCATGGCCCTGCGCGCCCTGGTCGAACGGGATGACAATCTCTCGGCCGTCGTCGAAGCCGAGGATTCTGAAATCGATCAACTGGAAATCCACATCGACGAACTCGTGGTCACCTACGTGGCCACACATGGGGCCGTCGCGAGCGTCATGCGCTTCGTGCTCACGGCCTCGAAGATCGCGGCAAACCTGGAGCGCATTGCGGACGAAGCGACCACCATCGCCCGCCGCGCCCGCGATCTGAACAGCGAGCCGCTCCTCAAGCCCCTCGTCGACATCCCTATCATGGCCGAAATGGCCCAGGAGATGTTGCACCGGGGCATCAGCGCCTTCGTCGAGCGCAAACCCGATCTGGCCCTGGAAATCGTGGCCAAAGATCGCGAAGTCGACGACCTCCACCGCAAGGTCGCGCGCGACCTGCGCGGCTACATGCACGAAAGCCCGCAAGCCATCACCCGGGCGCTCCACCTCCTCACCGTCGCAAAATCCCTGGAGCGCGCCGCCGACCGCGCAGCAAACATCGCGGAAGAAGTTTACTATATGTACCGGGGCAAGGACATCCGGCACGATCCGGCTTTAAAAGCCAGGCCGGCGTAGGGTGCTCTGGAGCGCCCAAGTCTGATCGATCGGAGAACCTCCAGGGTAAATTTCCAGAAAACGCTGGACCAGTCCCGGAGGGACGTCAGAATTTTGCCGGTGGCGTGAGCCCCCGGATTCACGGTAAAATGCGGTTTCGCCCCGGCAGGGGCGACGGAACCATCTTCACACGCCCCCTGACCGACTTTGCCGCCCGACCACAGACTTACTCACCGACGAGTTCGCAACTTAGGCGACAAACCAGATGCTGAAATGCGCTCGAAATCGAGCACAAAGCGAACGACTGCCGTCCATCTTGCCAACCTCTCCGTAGGGCCCTCAAAGTTCATTGATACCCGGTTTCAAGGCCCGTTCCATACTGCTATGGCCTCCGACAAACTGGATCCGAAAACTGCCAAACAAATTGCCGCCACCACCGCACGGATCAAAGAAGATATCCGAAATACGCAAAGCATCATCGACGACTTCGAAGAGCGTATCAAGGAGGGAGATAAACCGAAATGGTTGGTTAAGGAATTGGAGAGCCAGCAAAACCGTCTCGAGGGGCTCAAACTCGCCCTCAAAGGCTAGATGGCAAGTTTTTGCGAAGGCCGTCTCCCATGATTGTCCTCTCCGAAAGTTCCGACCAACTTCCGCCATCCGCCAGCGCGCGCGACATCGCCGCGTCTACGGCGACAGCGAAGCTTGTCGGCTGCCAGGTTTACCACATCCCGCCGGACTTCAATGACTGCGGCGATGCCGAAGGCGCTCTCTGGCACGTGCCACCGCAGACGCCGCAAACACCTGGCGTGTGGATCGGCTACATCCCGTCTTTGAGCCGCTATTCAGCAATCCATGATGCCGCGCTGGCCAAAGGAATTCACCTGCTGAATTCGCCGGAACAACATCGCACCGCGCAGGAATTTGACAGCGCCTATCCTCACCTCCAGGGACTCACGCCGGAAAGCCTCATCATCAGCGCATCTACGGAATGCGCCGCCGCGGTTCGTGAACTCGGCCTTCCGCTTTTCGTGAAAGGCGCCGTGCAATCGCGAAAAGCTCGCGGTTGGAAGGCTTGCGTGGCAGAGTCACTCGAAGAACTGCAAGCGCTGACGGAGGCGGTTCTTTCGCTCACGGAGCGCAGCCGAGGCAGAGTCGTCCTCCGAAAACTGGCTCCCCTTCGCTATACCCGCCGCTCGGAGCAAGGCTTTCCGCTGGGTCGGGAGTACCGAGTCTTTATTCACGAAGACCGTATTCTCGGTTTGGGATATTATTGGGAAGGAGCAGACAGCCTGAAAGAACTCTCAACGCTAGAAAGAGCGGCCGTAGTAGCACTGGCAGGGGAAGCCGCGCGCCGTTTGCGCACGCCGTATCTGGCGGTCGACATTGGCCAGCTCGAAGACAGCTCGTGGATCGTGATCGAAACGGGCGACGCGCAGTTCGCCGGTGTTTCGCAGACGCCTCTATTACAGCTTTGGAGCGCCATCGCAGAAATCGGTGCGTGATTGCAGCAGGAACTAGCCACAACCAATACGCCGAACGGGCACGCGCCCGAAAAGTATCCGCCGACCCTCCCGCCTCCCCGTCATTCGTTCTCAATAACTCTCGTAACGCCGTTGATTGCCCAACGCATCGAGAAGCGGTGCCGTGAAATCAGGACATTCCGGCGCACTTGGAAACTCTTTGCACACCGCTGCCATTACTGCATCTGTCGCTGAAGCCGTAGACCCCGCTGGAAGCGACCGATCCACCGCTGCCACGAGATCTCGCAAAGTGAGTTTCTCCCAAGGAGAAACCGCCTCCACATTTTCATCCGGAATCGTAGTTCCGAAATGTTCCTCGACATGCATGATAATCAATATCGCATCGTAGAACGTCGTGGTCTCGTCTACAAACTTACGCATTCGCAGCCCGTTCTCACGCAAGGATGCGCCGCACACCAGGCAGCATGCTCGTAGTGCAAGCAATTCCTTGACCGCCAAGGCGCTTTCGCCGCCGCATGCCGGGCACCGCACCGGCGATGGATCCATAAATTTCATTACGGAGAAATTAAACCTCATAGATCCAAATAGCCAGCGCCTCGTCCGTAATGTCGGCGTCTGAACATCATCCCAGTCCACGCCCACATTCTGAAACTGCAGCAAACAGTTCAGCGCATAATGCCGTTCGCGAATCACTCCCTCGTCGATTCCTTCAATCGCGCGTTTATGATTCCACCGCTCGTTGACCACCGCCCAGTGCAGGCGAAAATAAAGATCCAACGCATCGAGGAGTTCCTCTGCCGTTCTCAGCCGAGCAGAGCTCACGAATACCTTTTCGTCGAAATCCATGATCTGCTTGGCCATCTCCCCAATGTTGAAATCAATGGATCGATACGGCGGCTCCGCACTTGATTCAGAGCCCAAAGCAGCATCCGGATGGCTTCATATCGCCATGCGAACTGAACCGCATCCTTTTGCTCGGGTTTCTTCGAATGGAAAAACTCTGCTTCTGCCGGGGTAAGCCAGACGCGCGCGCCGACGGCTTCTCCAAGCTTGTTCCCGTCACCGTCAATCAGGAACCTCCCCTTCATACTCTGGACAATCGCATGCTGGCCGTCCGGCGACCAATGAACGACCTCGACAACCTCGCACCCGCTAAAGATGACGGCCGCCAGGACCTCTGCAAGACTAAATGGTTGCAGGATTTTCATGGCGCTGGATGGTGACAGACCTTCGAAGCCTGTCTTTTAACCATCCTCGAAAATTGCTTCAACGATCGAAACGATTTTTAATCCCTTTTGCCGGAATTGGCCTTCTCTTCCTTTTCGGCGCCCTGGCCATCGCGATCGCGGGTCTCCACGATCAACTTGGCAAGGCAGATGTCGCCCTGGTCCTCGGCAATAAAATCAACCCCGATGGCAAACCCTCTTCACGCCTGCGGACCCGCCTGGACCGAACGATCGAACTCTATCACGACGGCTATTTTCCTAGGGTCATCGCCAGCGGAGGCATCGGCAAGGAAGGTTTCGACGAGGCCGCAGTGATGCGCGACTACCTCGTGGCGCACGGAATCCCGGCCTCGTCTGTAATTGCAGACCACGGCGGCGACACGACATATGCCAGCGCCAGATACACCGCCGAATTTGCGCGAAAACAAGGATTCACAAGCGTCTTCGTCGTCTCCCAGTATTTTCACATCCCGCGGGCGCGCCTGGCGCTGCAGCGCTTCGGAGTTCCCGAGATCTATTCCGCGCATGCCCTCTATTTCGAGCCCCTGGACCTCTATTCCTCGGTCCGCGAGTCCGCCGGCTATCTGCGCTATTTCTTCCGGCGGTACGACCGCGGACCATAGAACGCCGGCGGGGTGGCGAATCGTTTCGCCATCACGCAATTCGAGTTTGACCAGTGATACGTGTAGGACCAATGCCTTGCGAAAGCCTGGTGGAACGCGCCGTTGGCGCTGAAAAACCGCGACTCCTCCTTGCCAATATTGGCCAAACTCCAGAGCGCGCCTGCGGCGCGCATGAGCGGCTGAAGCCTCCGAGCCCCAACGGTGTCAGTCGAGAAAGCGGCGCCAATGTAGGCGAGGTTTGCAACCTCGCGCGGCGCGCCGGAGACATGGCGGGGTGGGAACCGCAACCGGCAACCACGGAGTCGCCGAAATGGATTCTACAAACAGGCCTCAATCACAGTCTACGTTTCGGAATCATAATGTTACCCTAACAAATCTTGCCCCTTGAATACAATCTGCGAATGCTGCTCTTGTGAACTACGAAAGAGGAGACATCGACGAAACGCTGGCAACGGCGTCAGGACGTGCCTCTCTGAGCAGGATTCACCGGGACCTTGCGCTGCCAAAAGCGGTGCCCTTCACCCAGCCGCGCAAGCTGTGTGACGGAGCCGGATTCCGGTCTCGTTTTACGACGAGTTGCAGCCGACACGGCCGTTCTGGAGCGGCCGCCGATCGTCTGGAAGTCCCTGCCCTACGTCATTCACAGGGATGTCGTTTCGCTTTCCTTCCCGCCTCGAGCCCCTCCCCAAGTGTACCTGGCCTTCAACAAGCAGGCCTTGGGGACAATCTCTTGTGCCGTCAGGAGCTGTCGACCAACGATTCCCCAACTTGAGACAACTGTGAAAAACATTGGAGCCCTTCAGTTTCGCCCGCGTCGGCGGTGTCGAGCTGAAAGACATGTCCGGCCGAAGCGCAAGCTGAGGCGGGCATCGGGCCAAGCCATTTGGCGAGTCTGCGTGTGAGGATGGATTGCCGGCCGGCGTGAAGCGGGGATTCTTTTGACGAAGATCCCCCCGCAACAAGTAACGCCGCCCGACGCCCAGTCCTTGCTGGATCACCAAAAGCGAGGCCCGTCGCGCCGAAGCGTAAGCGGAAGCGGAACGGTTTCATGGAGGAGGGCGCCGGGTCAGAGCTTTCATTGCGGGTGTGGTAACCCAGATGATCGCCGAGACTGGCATGGGCCTCGGGCGGCATTTGTCAGAGAAGGGAAATCCGCCGTCGGCGGTTGCGACCGTCCGTATCCTCGGGACGGCGCATAGCCGTAGGCATCCTTGTAGTCGAGAGAGCTGTAACGTTGCACTGGAGATAAATCTGTCTGCGCAAGCAGGCCCTTCTCGTCACTTTGCACCGTTGCCGCTTAGCTTCAATTCCAAGGAAAGAATTCCGAATCGATTTTTGGTGAGATTACGCGATGCCCGCCACGGGTTGGCTTTATTGCTGGGACCGGAGCGCCGGCGCAAAACCAGTGGACGGCGG
>FTCV01001879.1_pt1 | contig 99414 bp, 71 predicted proteins | sample 1639691 | NCBI WGS metagenome assembly FTCV01 (sample SAMEA3914864, study PRJEB12502) | metagenome | biome: forest; material: soil | place: USA | collected 2012-03-12 | depth 0.3 m
ATAACGGAACTCGCGGATGATCTCGATCACCGCGCGCTGACCGCTCTTCGTCGTGACCCGCGGGGCCGACAAGAGATCCACGCCTTTCTTCTGGCTCAAGGCCTTAATCACCACCTGGAAGGCGGGGTCCGTGAAAATGCCACCCAGCGCCGCCGTAGCCGGAGCCGCGGCCGACATTCCTGAGGTGCCCGCGAGCAACGCATTGATGGCATTCTGGCTGATCGCCACACTGCCGCTGCGCAGCGAACTCGTGACCGGGAAGGTCTGCGAGGAGCCCGAGCCCACGGGGAACGGGAAATTATTCTGATCCACCCCGGTCGCCGTTCCCGTGGTGCCGCCGCTCGTGAAGACGTGGCTATTGCCCGGCAGATTCGATTGTCCCACCAGCCAGTCGAAGGAAAGCTCCTTGTTGTTGTTCTGCTGGATTTCGACAAATTTCGCCTCGATCTCCACCTGCGCTGGGAGCGTCCCGATCGCCTGAATGATCGCATCGATCGTGTCCAGGTTTTCCTGGGTGTTCTTTACGATGAGCTTCGAAGCCGAGGGCAAGAAGATCGCCGACGATCCCGGAGGGAAGGCGACGCCATTTGAAGTAAAGAAATCCTTTGCGTCGATACGGCTGGCAATGCTGCTGGCGCCGCCCCTTGTGCGATCGCCAGCTCCCCCGCCGCCGCCCGCCGATACCGCAGGCGCATCGAGCACGCCGCTCGATGCCGCGGTCGACTGTGCCGCAAACATTCCCGGCGGCACTTTCCATTCGCGGGTGACCAACACTTCCGTGGGCACGCTCAGCGGCACCACAGAGACGGCGTACTCTTCCACCTTGTACTTCAGGCTGGCCAAACTCGTCACATAGCGCAGCGCTTCGCTCAGCGGCACGTTCGTCAATGAAAGTGTGATGCGCGCTTCACCCGGAGTTCCCACAGGAGCCGCCGCCGCCGCCGGAGCTACAGGAGCCGCAGCTGGTGTGTCGGTGAGGCCGGGAATGACCGCCGCCGCGGGAGCCGCAGCAGCAGGAACGGCTTCGCCTCCGCCTGTTTCGTTCATGCTCAGAACGATGTTCACGCCTTTGTGATTTGGGTCGAGATCCACGCTCCGCTTCTTCAGATAATCGATCGCCTCGCGGATCGTTGCATCGCGAAACTCCAGCTTTGGAATAATGATGGAGTTCAGCAAGCGCTTGATCTCCGCCTGATTGCCTTGCGTGGTGATTTCCTGGACGATTGGCCCCCGATTGCCCTGATCGAAGTGACGCACCGGCATTTCCCACGCTTTGTCGATCTGCCAGATGGCGTGAGCGCGCGTCGTATTGTACGCCTCGACCGCATAGTTGTCCTTCTGCTGGAAGATCTTCTCCTCCATCTTCCGAGCGGCGATATTGTAGGGATCGATGTTCAGCACCTGCTCGCAGCGCTTTTCCGCCAACTGCCAGCGCGCCGTATCATAAAAACCCTTCGCCTCCACCATGAGCTGCTTCACCTGCTCCACGTTGGCGCGGAATTTCGGTCCGATCGTCTTGTTGTAGTAATCGGGCTCTTCGAGATGCGCCAGAATGCGCAGCGCGGGCTTGTAGTGCGGGTCGTAGCGCTCATCGAGCACCGTCGCAAGGACGTTTTGTGCGTCCTGATAGCGGCCTTCCGCGATATACTGCTCGGCTAACTCAACGCCCGCGTCACAAAAATCATGCAGCGCGCGACTGTAATCCCGAGCCGTATTAACGGAATTCGGAATGGTGTCGCAGGCGACCTTGTATTGCGCATAGGCCTTGGCGTAATCGTGAACCTTCATCGCGCGATCGCCTTCTTCCCTGGCCTCTATCCCGATGTGAAGATACTCCTGCCGCTGAATCAGCTCCCGACTGACCACGGTCTCGGTCGAGTACTGCTTGCGCGCCGGACGACTGGAAGTCGATTCGTCAGCAGCATAGGCAGGGACGATCATCGAGGCTGGCGCGAGCACGGCCATTAAGGACGTGATGGCCTTGGAGAGAGGCGGTTTCATCATCGGCATTCTAAAGGGTTGGGAACTGGGAGAATTGAGAATCAAAGGGAACAGCGCGCCCCTGGGACCAGATAGCTGCGGCGCAGCCATCTTGCCCAAAGACACGTCTCAGGGCGGAATTTCCCCGAACTGCGCAGGATTTACCGTCTATTTCCACAGGGAGTCAAGAGGGGCGTGCGCCATTTGTTCCCGAAAAGGAGTACAAAAATGCAATGTTCGGCCTTCGCATCCGTATTTGGGGGTCTCGGAGGTCATTTCGGCTGAAGGACGATGGAGCCCGTTTGGCCCCCGATCTTGAAGAAGCCATAGCCCACGTTTTGCTTTTGCAACGCCACGCCGCGGAAGGTGTGGATACTCCCGTCCGAACCACGGAAGCGCCCCAGAAAGAGCCCGGAGCGCACGGAAAAGGCCAGACTATCCGGCGCTGGGCCGGTCACACGATTTCCCGCTGCGATCGAAAGATTTTCCGTCTGCGGCGCCAGCCCGCCGCTTGCAATTCCCAGGGTCGCGCTCCCCTCCGGTAGAATCTGCGGCTCGGTCGGCGGTCCCGCATAGATCGAGCCCAGCACATCGATAACTCCTGCAAAGGGAGCAGGATACGCAGCGCCGTGCGTGGCGGCCTTGCTCCAGAAAAGTTGCCCCGGAACTTCATTGCCCGCCCCGGGTCCCTGGGGCGCGACCGAGCCCGAAATTACGCCCTGGCCGCCATAGAGTGATTTATAGACGAGAAAGTGACCATTCACGTCCAAGTAGCCGCCCAAGGTGACCGGCGTGCCGTCTCCCAGCAAAGTCGTCCATTTCACGGACCCGGTGAAGCTTTGGCGCAACTGCCCTGCGCCGATGCCCTGAGGGTACGCCGGGTTTGCCACCTGTGAGGAATCGAGCGGAAGCGCCACGGTGTAGCGGCCCATCAAAGGCGCCGGATTTTGGAGCGTATATCCACGCTGGGTCTGGAAGGCGCCAAGCGTGGCGACTTCCGTCGCGCCCTGCATCAAGGCGCCCGTAATTTCCGGATGAGCGCCGGCAGCCGTCATCGCCAGCGTAAGCACACCGCCCTGACGCGGTAGGGAAAAGTGATACATGCCCGTGGGGCTGAAGATGCCGTGAAAGGCGTATGATTTCCCATTGAGAACCAGATTGGCAGTGAATGCACCCTTGGTCCCAAGCGTGACGCTGAGCCTTCCCGTAGGACCAAAAGTCGCTGCGGGCGCCAGGAGGGCCACGTAATTGCCTTTGTACGAAGGAAAATTGACCGCCAAACCCACTCCCGAAACAGTGATCGCGGGATTTCCCGCGGCTGCATCCGACATCACCGTAATGCTGCCCGAGTACGACTGAACCGCCGTCGGGGCAAAAGTAACTTGGACCGTTTGCGAGGCGCCTGGATTGATCGCGCCGCTGCTGTAGTTGCCGCTGAAACCCGGCGGATAGCCGACCGATGAAATATGCAACGCCGCCGCGCCATTATTGAAGATTTGCAGCGTCGCCTGGGACTCGGCATTTGTCGCCACACTGCCAAAAGACAGATTGCCGCTGAGCGCAACGATGGGCGCAGCCACAAACGAGACTTCCACCGTATGTGCAATCTGGACGTTGGTGAGGCTGAAGTTCAGCCCGCCACTTTGCGCCACTGAACCGTCGACCAGCCAGGAATCTACGACCAGCCCGGCATTGGGCGTCGCGGTAAAGGCCACACTCCCCCCGCTGTCTACGGCCTGTGCGATATTTGGCGAAATCGCCCCACCCGCATCCGCCGAGGGCGTAACCGGATAAGTGACCGGTGGTGTGGTCACGGCCGTTACTGTAGTCAGCGGCCCCCAATCCATCGTGTACTGGCCAAAAAGCATGAACCCCGCCTGCAGACCGACGGCTCCCGCCGCCGCGGGCGTAAACTGGAAGGCGCCGCCCGAGGTGAGGCCGTCGCTCGCGGTGGTGGTCGCTTGGCTCACGCCCGAAAAGCCGATAACGTCGATATTCCAACCAACTCCAGTCGTGGTCTGCGCGAAATACGGGTTCCCGCGCACCGTGTAGGCAAATCGGATCCGAAATGTCCGCCCGGCAAAAGCATTGAGCGCAACCGTGCGCAGTGCGAAGGACGTTTCTCCTGCATTATTCGTCCCCGGCTGGGTCCACAGATTGACCCAGTTGGCTCCGTCATCGGTCGAGATTTGCACCGTGGCGACCTGCGTGGGGGAGGCCCACCCGAGTCTGCTTTGGAAGGTCAGCGCGGCCGCGCCGCTCGCGAAATAGTAGGTCCCCGGCAGCGTAAGAAACTGGGGCTGTGGCGTGGGCATGGCGAGGTGGTAGGAAGCGCTCCCCTGCGCCGCACTGCTCGAGTCCATCGGATTATATGCGCCGGTCGTCAGAGGCGTCACCCCTTGCAACCCGCCCTCTGCCCCATACGCGGTGACAAATGGCGCCAAGGAAACCGCCCGCCAGCGAAAACCATCCGCAAAGTCGGGCATCCCCGCCACGGTGTAGTCGCTGGCCAGACCAACCAATGGTTGCGCCGGGCCGCTCAACGAAGGTAGGACGTCGTCGGGGCCGGCGATGTTCGGGTCGAACAGCGTCACATTGTAGCTGTAATTCTGCGTCTGCCCGCCGGAAACGATACCGGTGATGTGCACCGTGTAAGTTGTATCGACAGCCGGCGGCGGCGTGGGATCGAAGTCCGTATTGCCATTGAGGCCGCTCCATTCCCAGATGAGCGTCGGTTCGCCCGCGATGTTGTTCTGCGGGGTTTCCAGGCTTACTCCGACAGGCTTGCCGCCGCTGCTCATGGTGACAACCGCGTGGCTGAGGTCGGCATCCGGGTCCGGATGGGCAAAAGACCACCGAGCAAAGACGACATTTGCCGGGACATAGCCGGGCGGCGGCCAGGCGACGAAGGCTTCCCGTGTCGCCGGACGGGCGCCGAGGTAATTCCCGTCCAGCACCCAGTTGGCATTGGCCGCCGGGAAGTTCCCGGTGGCTGGAACGTCCCCTGTGCCCATGGTCTGGGTCTGTGGGTAGAGCAGCCAGCGGCGGTGGCCGGCGACTTCATTCCCCAGCCCCGCGTCGCAGATGTAGCCCGACGAAATCGCATCCGGCCCGGTGTAACCCAGCGCGAGGTTGGAATTTACCGCCGCGGCTTCGCCGCCCACGCTGTAGAGACTCCAGGACTGCGGCGGATTGTGCGAAAGCGAGTTATTTGCCGACATCATCGCCGCGCCAAGCTGATCGTTGCCGACGTAAGTGGAATCGAAGGTGACGACCGCAGGAATGCCCGCCATGGCGCGAAACCAATTGATGCGCAGGGCCGTGGCGGCCTGAAACGCCGCCGAGGTGGCGCCTGCATTGCCCGTAGCGTTGCCCGGCGTGCCGCTGAGACTGCCTGTCCAGCCAAGCGGGACGCCGTTTGACGCGGAGTAGACCGCGCGAAAGAAGGCGCGGGATTCCGCCCGGGTTGTGAGATTCACCGCCAGTTGCGGCGGGGTTGGCATCAAGGCCGGCGTGAACATGTGCGCCGGCCGGGCGCTCGTTCCAAGCGCGGGACTCTTTGGGGCATTGCCCAGCGTGACCGGTGGACCGGCAATCGTGGGCGACGGAGCGAGGTCCTGGGCTGCGGCGGTGGCGCCGGCCAGGATCGCCAGCACACTCCTACGCATCGCATCGGCCCAAGCGCGGAAATGGCAGCTCATCTTTCTTTGGGGTGGCAATAGATTTACGAGTGAGCCCAGTTTGGTAGCATGTTTCCGGCCACCGACGCCGCCGGAGTTACCCCGGGAAAATACCGACGGGAGAAACCCTCGGAGCGTTTGGCACAAGCACCTTGGCCGACACCCGAGCCAGGGATTTTGCCGACAGGCCGTCCAGCGCATTGCCACTCTCGGCCATTCGATGTAATGCTCGATGAATGGACCTCCGCAGCGAAATAATAAGTCTTGGCGCTCTCCTCCTCGGCCTCGCGGCAGGCTATGGATTTGAACTCATACGGTCTCGCGAGAATGTGCAGAAGCGCATGCGATCCACCGAGAAAGAGCGCGCTCGTTACACGGCGCTCGCGCCTGCGAATCACCGGCCAAGCGCACCCATTTCCGCTGACACCACAGGTGCTCCGCCACCTGCGAATCGGTTTTGGACGGAAATCCTTTGTGGTCTCGGCGCGACTCTCTGGGTCCCCGCGCTCGTATGCTTTCGCGGCTCTGACAGCCCAGCGCGTTGGTTTTATCCCCTAGGCGTCGCATTGGCCATGACCGTGATGATGCAATGGCGCAAATACCACCATCCGGTTGTCGACGATCTGGACCGAATTCAACTATGGGTCGAAATTGGCGTGCGGCTCTTTGTCGTCGGCATGATTTGCCTCATGTTATTGCTGGCGTAATCACCACCTTTTCACGCCTAAAGAGCGAATCAACAGGCCAGTGCTCGCGGGCGCCGCGCCGCCTCCCAGGCCGCGAGCAGTTCCATTTCATCAATCGCGCGAATGTATGTATCGAACGGCTGCCACAGGACTTCAGCCTCGAGCAGCTTCCCGCCGCGCGCCAGCGCGACAGCGTGGTCGGCGGCGATTTTTTTGGCGAAACCCCGTGTGAGCGGAACGCCGCCATGAATTGGGGGCGCGTGAGATGCCGGCCCTCTTCCGCCAGCGCTTTTTCCATCGGCAGGTCGACAAGTTCCGGCTCCTCCGCGCCGATTCGCGCCCGCATGGCGATGTCTTCCTCGTCCTCAATGAGTGCGATAAATTCAAACCCATGCGCTTCCTTCAAGCGCAAAGCGCCTTCCGCGGCAGTCGGCGCAACCACCGGAAGGTAGGAAGGTAAGTGAAGCTTCCATCGCGGCCGACTTTGAAAACAAACTTCTTCATGGCATCTGGACAACACTTTGCATGCCGAATGCCAGATAAGCTCGGAGAGTCGAATTGATCGTCAATACATTTGTGGTCGCTTCACTCGCCTGTCTCATGATGCTACTTTCCAAGTGAGGCCTGCCATGAATCAACTTCCCGCGAGACGGATCTCCGAATGGATTGCACGTTCCCTACCAAAGCAAATCCTGCAACGCCGTGATCCGCGCATCAATGAGCTTCAGCTTTTGCGCATCCGACCCCGCCGCATCGCGTTGTTTCAACCACGCGATCTGCTCCTGTTTGATCTCGGCAAATCGCGCCGGCGGCAGGATGAATCGAAGGCCTTTGTAAACGGCATTCAATTGCTCATCGAGGTATTTCGCTTTCGCCGCATCGTCAGGAAAACTCATGTCACTCGACGTCACCGGTCCATAGGCGCTGCTCAGGGCGTCGTTGGCATCCGCCGTCAACAGCCGGGTATCGGTGACTTTCCATTTCTTTGACGCCAGATCATAAGTGCCCTGAAACAAGGCGTAGAATCCATGAGCGGGATCGAGTTGCTTCGGATCGGTCGTGGCCAACGCCCGCACTTTGAGCCGTCGCTCCGAAGTTGGCCGGCAGTACACGGAAACATCGGCGATTTCCTTGCTCGTGTGCTCGGCCTTCGCAATCACGGCGTTGATCGATTGCTGGATCTCCCGACCGACATCTGTCTGGTTGATCGCATCGTCTCCCACTTCGGCAATGGTGAGACTATCAAAGCCAAATCGCCCGTCATACTCGACCACCACCCAGCTGAAATCCGGCGCCCAATAAACCCCAAGCGCTTGATGATTCCGGCCTTCGGAATAGAAACTATTGCGAATCTGTCCGAGGATTTTGTGTTTCTCGAGATTGGCGAAATAGTTTGCCGGCTGATCCAGGTCCGCCGAAGAGGAATCGCGGGCCGGGATGAGGACTCCATAGCGGCCATTTCCCGATTTCGAGTCCTCGGCAACCACATAGTCCTTCGGCCACGGGATGGCCGCCATGACCGAGGAGGCGAAGAAGAGAACGAGCAATAGCGTGCTGTAAGGCGAGCAAAGGCGGCGCATGGAAAAGAGTTGCGAAGTATTGACCGGCCCCCAGACCATGGCAACGAGAAAGCCAGTCGGCGCCAAGTCGGCAGCGTGTCTTCCGCAGTCTTCACCGATCGCCGTAGCGCTCGACAAAACTCCGCAGCCAGCCAACGCATTCCTGCTTGAATCCATCTGAAAGGCCGGAAGTCAAAAACTCGAGATGACTGCTCACGTCTGCGCATTCCGCGCGCTCCACCCAATTGTCTGGCAACCGTTCGCCTCGAGACTCGTACCCGGCGCGAATCTCGTCGTGGCGATCCCGCGGCGCACGGCGCAGGAGATTCCCCAAGTCCATATAGCGATCGCCAGCATGGGCGAACTCCCAGTCCAGGATCCCAGAGACCGCGCCCTCGTGAAGCAGTATATTGCTCGGATTGAAATCACCGTGGCAGAGACAGACCTCGCCGGGCGTCGCATCGAAGCGAACGGCCGGGCGCGCCAGGATGCGCGAGATGGCCTCAGCCATTGCGAGACCGGTCCAGCGCAGCACCGTGGGTCGGGTTAGAATCGCGCCAACGAAGCCACCTTCATGGCCAAAGTCAAAAGGGCAAATTCTGCCATCGGCCTCAATCCATCCCGCCTGCTCAAAGCGGCAAAGCGCCAACCCGGGAAGCGCGGCCGCCGCTGCGCCCAAACCCTCCGGCGCCTTCGCAAGGGATCGACCAGCGACAAAGGAAAGAACCAGCCAGTCTTCTCCGGCGTCGAGCACTGTCGGAACGGGCGCGAAGCTCGAGGCCAGCCGCAGCGTATAACATTCGCGCGCCGCTGTCGGCCCCGACAACAGGCGCAAGACGCAGGTCTCGCCATCACTTAGCGTCACGCGATAACTTCCGCTCCCCTTGCCTTCGGGAAATACCTCGACCGAGCGCACGCTCCGCCCGTGCAAAACTCCTTCCATGAGCCGCGGGTCGAAGGGCCGCAGCGGATACCGTCGATCCAGTCTCGCTTCCGAAGGTTCAGCGCTCATTTTGCTTTCAAATCCAAAACGGCAGGAGGCCCGGCATTGCCATAGCGATCCACGGCGCGCACGGCGACGGCGTCCAGTCCCGCCACCGGCAGAGATTCGCCCGCAGCCGGCAGCACGCGCAGAGTCCACACGCCGCCCGACTTCGTTTGCACGGCCCACCAGTGCGCCGGATTCTCTCCCGCGCTCTGCCACACGACACCTGTCACATCGCGCGTGAGCCTTGGCGCGAGCGGCGCCTCTCGCCCCAGCCAGGGACAGGCCGGAATGAGCGCCGGCTCGCGGTAAACGCCATCGCGCAGTTTGGCATCGATGCCGCCCAGGTCGCGCATGAGGCTTTTCATGTCCCAGTAGAGCTGGCCGGCCGCGTTCGCGCCCGGCGCGCGGGTCACTTCGATTTCCCGGGCGATTTCCGCGGCGCTCCGTTGGGCGCCGATCCGTTCCGTGGCAATCCCAGGCCACACGTGGCGGCCATTGGGATTTTGTTGCGCCCACCAGCGGTAGAGCGCGGAAAAGCTTTGCGCCGGAGGATCGATCGGCCAGTAGAGTTGAGGGGAGAAGTAATCGCACCATCCCTCCTGCAGCCAGCGCCGCGAGTCGGCGTAGAGCTGATCGTACGCGTCGAGCTTCGCATCCGTCGTATCTGGAAAATGCGGCCGCCAGATGCCAAAGGGGCTGATGCCAAATTTCACCCACCGCTTCTCGGCCTTGATCGCGCGATAGGTTCCTTCCACGAACTGATTGATGTTATCCCGTCGCCAGTCGCCGCGCGACAATTTTCCTCCTCCGCTCTGGTAACGCTGCCAGGTCGCGTCGTCGGGGAACGGCGTGATCGCGCCAGATTTTTCCCGGATGGGGTATGGATAAAAATAGTCGTCGATATGCACGCCGTCCACGTCGTACCGCTTCACCACATCGAGAATCACGGACCGCACATAGTCACGCACCGCGGGCTCGCCGGGATCGAGCACGGACAGCGTCCCGTAACGCCGGATCCATTCCGGATGCGTACGCGACACATGGTTGGCGGCGATGCCCCCGCTCGTCGAGGCGATTGCGCGGTAGGGATTGAACCACGCGTGGAGTTCCAAGCCGCGGGCATGCGCCTCGCCGATCGCCCAGTCCAGCGGATCGTAGCCCGGAGTCTGGCCCATCTTCCCCGTGAGAAACGCCGACCACGGCTCCAGCTTCGACTCGTAGAAGGCATCGCAGGAAGGCCGAACCTGGAGCACGATCGCGTTGAGCCGCAACTCGACCGCGCGATCGAGAATGGCGCGAAGTTCCGCCTTTTGCTGCGCCGCCGGCAGCCCGGGGCGCGAGGGCCAGTTCAGATCGAAAACCGTCGCCACCCACGCGCCGCGAAATTCACGCGAAATCTCCGGCGGCGTCTCCACCGCCTTGCTCGAGTCAATGAGCCCAAGCGCGATGCAGAGGAAGAGGAGGAATTTCGGAAGAGCGCTCATGGGCGATGACGCATACGTTATGGAGATTGCCATGCGCAAACGCGATCCCTCCAAAAAAGCCAGCCCGCCAAAGAAATGCGGGCGCGTTTTCGAGTGGTTTTACCGCACGTACGGCCAGCCCACGCCGGCGCAGGAGGCGGCCTGGCCGCGGATCGCCGAGGGTAAAAATGTGCTCATCGCATCGCCCACCGGCACCGGCAAGACCTTTGCCGCCTTCCTCTCCGTCCTCGACAGCCTGGAGCGGGAACACGCGGCCGGAAATCTGCGCGACACGATCCACTGCGTCTATGTCTCGCCTCTGCGCGCGTTGGGTTACGACCTGGAGAAAAATCTGCGCGAACCGCTCCGCGCCATTTACGGGGAAGACTCCCCCATCCGCGTGGAATTGCGCTCCGGAGACACCACGGCCAGCCAACGCGCGCGGCAATATAACAAACCGCCGCACATCCTCCTGACCACGCCGGAAAGCCTCTGTTTGCTCCTCTCGCAGGAGCGCTGGCTCTCCCGCCTGGAAACTGTCCGCTGGCTCATCATTGATGAAATCCACGCGCTCGCGGAAAACAAACGCGGCGCGCATCTCGCCTTGAGTGTGGAGCGGCTCGCCGACTTGCGCCGCCGCCGCGCCCGGCCTGGCGAACCGCCGGCCATTCAGCGCATCGGCCTCTCGGCCACGGTGGCGCCGCTGGATCTCGTGGGTCGCTATCTCGCTGGCACACACGGCGCCTGTGAAATCGCCGATGTTTCCTCCGAAAAGCAGGTCGACTTGAGCGTCTACACGCCCCTGCGCAAGGAGCCCTACCCGCCTTCGGGCTTTACGGGCGAACGGCTGGTCAAGGAACTCGGCGGCCTCATCCAGAAGCACCGCACCACGCTGGTCTTCTGCAACACCCGCTCCGGCGCCGAGGCCACTTCCTTCTGGCTCAAGGAAAACTTTCCCGAGTTGGCGCCAGTCATCGAGTGTCACCACGCCTCGCTGGAGCGCGACGTCCGCCGCGAAGTGGAAGACCGGCTGAAACGCGGCGAACTGCGCGCGGTGGTGTGCTCCACCAGCCTGGAGCTGGGCATCGATATCGGCACGGTGGATGTCGTCGTGATGCTGGCCACCCCAAAGGGCGTGAGCCGCGCCCTGCAACGCGCCGGCCGCGCCGGACATAACATTCACGCCGTGAGCCGCGGCGTGCTCATGGCGACAAATGTCAGCGATCTCGTGGAAGCCTGCGCCACGGTGCGCCTGGCCCGCGGCCGGCATCTGGATGAAGTGCGCATCCCCCAGGCGCCGCTCGATGTCCTCGCCCAGCATCTCGTAAGCATGGGCTGCACGCAATATTGGACGGTGAAGGACGCGCTGGCCCTCGCGCGACAGGCGCTGCCCTATGCCGCGCTCACCGAAGGCGAAATGGCCGATGTGCTCGATTACCTTGCCGGCGGCGGAAAATCCTTGCGCCAGCAGTATACGGAGGTCTTCGGTAAAATCGCGCTGGACGATGAGGGCTTCGAAACGCGCGAGGGTCGGGTCAAACGAGACTTCCTGCAAAACATCGGTGTGATTCCCAGCGTCGCGCACGTCCGCATCCGCCTGAAAAATCAGGCGCTCGGCTCCGTGGAGGAAAGCTTTCTCCGCCAACTGAAAATCGGCGACGTCTTCATCATCGCCGGCCGCCCGGTGCGGCTCGAGCGCGTCTCGCAAATGGAGGCCTGGGTCTCACGCGCCGACGGCGAAGGTCCGACCGTACCGCGCTGGAATGCCGCGAAAATGCCGCTCACAACGCGGGTCTGTCAGGAAATCATCGACTTTCGCAACGGCTTGCGCGCCCTCGCTGAAGCAGCTCCGGACAAATCCGCTCTGCGCGATCTCGCCGTCCCCTGGATCGAGCAACGCCTGGACTGCGGCCGCGCCAATGCGGAGATCATTTGGACCATCCACCTGGCGCAACTGACGCTTTCCGAAATTCCCACCGCCGATTTTCTGCTCGTGGAGGAACACCTCGAGTATCCGCGCGACCATGTCGTTCTCGACCTGCCGAAACGCCCGGGGAAACGCGGCCGCAACGCCAAGCCCCCGCCCCTTCCACCCGCGCGCCAGCCCATCGCCCGGCACTACTTCTTTCACTCACTCATCGGCCGCGCCGCCAATGATGCCCTCGCTCGCGTCGTCTCACTCCGGCTCAGCCGTCTCCGCGGCGGCAATGCGCTGGCCACTCCTCATGACTACGGCTTCGTCCTTACGGTGACCCCGAGCCAACACGTTCTGGAAGCCGATCTCCGTGAACTCTTCTCTCCACGCGGCTTCGAACTCGATCTGGAAAGCTCCCTGGCCCAGTCCGCCATGGTCAAATATCACTTCCGCAACGCCGCGCAGACCGGTCTCATGGTTTATCGCAATTTCTTCGACGAGCAGAAGCCCATGCGCAAACTCGCCTGGTCGGCGGAAGTGATCTTCAACGTGCTCCAGCAACACGAACCCGATCACGTCCTCCTGCGCGAAGCCCGCCGGGAAACGCTCCACACCTTCGTCGACGCCCCGGCTGGACGCGCTTTTCTGGAGGAGCAACAAAACCGCCTCTTCCGCCTCCGCACCGTCGAGCGCGTGCCTCCGCTTTCATTTGCGATGTATGCGACGAAGATTAAGGAAGCGCTGCTCGTGGAGGACCCGTTTGAAACCATGGAGCGGCTGTACCACCTCTGGTGGAATCAGACGGATGAAACAACAGGAGACGCCGCCCCTCAATGACTTAGTTTGCGCATCAACTCAATCGCTCTTCGCTCTCTTTCTCGGTCACGGAGGAGAACGGAAATTTGAATACCGTCGAGCTACTTTTGGGATCTGCCTAGACGAACGCACCGTCCAGCCGCTCCTACTCCGCCGCGATGTGCGCGCCTTTTTCCACCACCGCGCGTTTCAGCAGGAAAACGAACCACACCAGCGGGATGGAGACGGCAGCGAAGACAAAGAAACTGTCGAAGTAGGCGAGCGAGGAGCTTTGTTGATCCCGCACGTTGGCCAGCGTTTGCAAAGCCATCTGGCTCGCGCCGACTGGGTCGCCCGTGACCTGGAGCAGGCCGGCTTGGGATTGCGCGACAAAGTCGGTCACCGCAGGATTCAGCACGTCGAGATTCTCGCCGAGGCGCAGGCTGTGAAACTGCTCGCGGCGGTCGAGGATGGTCTTCGCGACGGACGTGCCGACGCTGCCGCCTTCGTTGCGCAGGAGCGCAAGGAGGCCCACCGCTGCGCCGCGGAGTTGCGGTGGGATATGGAAGAAGGCGAGAACATTGAGCGGCGCGAAGATCATCGAGAGGCCGGCAATGACCACAACCCGCGCCCAAATGACATTCCACGGGCTGACGTCGAGGGTGAAACGTGACATCCAGTACGCGCCCACTCCCATGACGATCAGGCCGCCCGCCATGAGGATCCGCGCATCGAATCCGCGCCCCAATGTTAACCCAACCACGAAGAGCATGATCACCGCGCCGACGCCTGCCGGCGAAAGGACGAGTCCGGACGTGGTCGCATCGTAGCCGAAAAGCGACTGCAACAAGCCGGGCAGCGTCGTCGTATTCGCATAGAGCGCCGCAAAGGCGCAGAAGGCGATGATGCAACACAGGCGAAAGTTCCGATCGGCCAGGGTTCGAAAGTCGATGAGCGGATTGGCAATGTGCGTCTCCCGCCAGATGAGCGCGACGAGACCGACAACGAAGCCGATCAGCATGGTCTGCACGCGAAACTCCGGATCGCCCAGCCAATCCCATTCCTGCCCTTTGCTCAGCGCGATCTCCCAGCACACCATCACGAGACTGAGCAGACAAAGACCCAGCGTATCGAAGTGGCCGTGCTTCTTCCGCATCTCCTCGCGTTCGACCTTCAGCCGCTCCGGATCGTGCACGAGTTTGTTGCACATCCAGAGCGCGAAAAGCCCTACCGGAATGTTGATGTAAAAGACCCATCGCCACCCGTAATTGTCCGTGATGTATCCGCCCAGCGTAGGACCGATCACGGGCGCAAGCAGCGCGGCGATGCCAAAGAGCGTCTGCGCGGCGGCCTGTTTCTCTTTCGGAAAAGTATCGAGCAACACGCCCTGGCTCGAGGGTTGCAACCCGCCGCCCGCCAACCCTTGCAACACCCGCGCGCCGATGAGCATGCCGAGGCTCGAGGCCATGCCGCAGAGAAAGGACGCGAAAGTGAAAACCGCGATCGAAAGGAGAAAATAATTACGCCGGCCCAACCGCACCGAAAGCCACCCGGACATCGGGAGAATGATCGCGTTCGCCGCCAGGTAACTCGTGATGACCCACTCGCTGTCGCTCACCGGCGCCGACAGGCCGCCCGCCATGTAGCGCAGGGCGACATTCGCGATCGTCGTATCGAGCACCTCCATGAAGGTCGGAATGACCACCGCAAGCGCAATGATCCACGGGTTGATGACGAGCGGAGGGCGCGCAGGCGCCGCCGCTGGTGTCGGCGAGTTTGCCGCCGCTGGAGCAGGCGGCTCGGCCACTGTGGAACCGGAGCTTTCGGAATTCATAGAAGGCAGAGACGATTCGCGGTCGGCCGATTACACCCCAGAGCAACGCCAAGGGAAACTCAAAATGCCGCCGACTCCTGGAAAATGGTCCAATATGGCAGTTCAACCGAGCAGAATCCCGCCCGTCACACGCCTCTCAAAGCGGAGCACAGGCGCCGCAGCTTCCCATGCTTCGCATTATTCCCATACTTCCCATCACGGAAAGATGGCGCGCGCCAGCAGGCATTTACGCGCCCTACACGCCTTACGCGCGGTGGAACGGCTCAATAGCGACGAGGCGCGGAGCATCTTTACACCAGCCCGAGTTATTCAAAAGTGACTGAACATTCGCCAATAGGTGAATAGCCGTCCGCCCCAATCCGAATGGCACTCAATTCGCTTGGTGCGCCTCTTGTTCGATCAACAAGATCGATGACTTGGGAATGGAAATCTTGTGACCTTTGTTATCGATGACAATCCAATCGGCGCTCACGCGCTCCAGCGTCCCGGAAATACTCGTCTCCGCTCCATTCACGCCGCTGACGAGGGGAGAAATGGGCAGCGTGTTGGCGGCGCCGAGCGCATCCCTGCGAAACTGAACGGTGCAAGGCTTGCCGATTTGAAACCGCGGCGAGCCGTGCCGGTGATGGCAGCCAGTGACTAGGGTGCAGGCAAGAGCGACTGGCAGAAATCCGAATGCGCGGATGCTCGAGTTCATTGCCAAGAAATTGATCGCGATCGGCAGCGCTGGCGAGCCCTAACCGAGCGCGCAGGTCGAAACGAAGGCCGTGAATTGCCGCACGGTCACGCCGTCCGAACCCGGCAGCAACGAGTCGGGATTGCTCTCCGCGAGCAGGGCCGCGGTGTTCTTCATGTGGCGCTCCGCCTCGCGCTTCTGGCCGCGGCGGCGCGCGGCCGCCGCCAGCGAAAAGTGGGCCAGGATGAATTGCGGGTCGAGGTATAGCGTCTGCCGCAATGCATGCTCGGCCGGGATCAATTCGCCGAGTTCAGTGAGAATCATGGCGCGGAGATAGTGGTGCCCCGCAGCCAGCCGTTCCAGGCGGATCGCCGCCTCGCAGTGCTCGAGCGCTTCACGCAGACGGCCTTGATTCGCACAGCGTCGAGCCAGTTCCAGACTCGAGCCGGCCGAGCCTCGGCTGGTCTTGGAGGCAGGAAATGCACTTCTTTCCGCGCCGATTTGCGCCTCCGCAGCAGCGACCGCTTCGTCCTCCCATCGCGGCGGGGTCCAGCCGAGCGGACGGGAATCCATCGCCGTGCGGCTCACCTTCTGAAACAGCGGCCGGCCGTCGAAGAGCACGGTCTTGAATCCCGGCGCGCGGAAATGCTCCGCCACCCCGCCCACCAGCCAGCCTCCCTCCTGCAGACATTGATAAAATCGCGCCGTGACCTGTTGAGCGCTCTCCCGGGAAAAGTAGAGCAACACGTTCCGGCAGAGAATTACATCGAGTCCCGCGGTCTGGGTGAGCAATGAGGGGTAGATCGCGTCCGCGAGGTTCAGATACGCGAAGCTCACGAGCTGGCGCAAATTCGGCTTCACCCGATGCCGCCGCTGGCCCACGTCCTCGAAGTATGCCGCCTTGATCAGCGGCGCCGTGCCGCGAAAGGACCATTCGCCATAGACCCCCTCGGTCGCCTTTTGCAGGGCGCGAGGATTAATGTCCGTCCCGAGAATTGAAACGCGCCATTCCGCAAGGTCGGGCAGCAGCCGGCTGATTGCAATGGCCAGCGAATACGCCTCCTCCCCCGTGGCGCAGCCCGCGCTCCACAGACTCAGCCGCCGATCCCCGGCGGCCCGTTTCGCCCGGATCATTTCCCGCAGCACGCTGTTTTCCAGGGCAGAAAAGACGATGGGTTCCCGGAAAAAATAGGTCTCGGAAATCGTGAGATGGCTGGCCAGCACCTCGATTTGCGCCTGGCTCGGTTTTCCCGCGACCAGTTTTTCCAGACCTTCCTCGAGACTGGAGAAGCCCAGTTCCTCCGACGCCCGTCGCACGGCGCACTCCAGCTCCTTCGCCCGCTCCGTCGGGAAATCCAGACCCAATCTCCGGTTCAGAAAATCACTGAGCTGGGAGAGACGCTTCGGTGAAATCGTTTCGCTCACGGGTAGAAAGCGCTTCTTCCAGGCGCCGGCCTTCGTCGGGAGAAAGCAGCTTTTCGAGATTCTGCACCAGCGCGAGGCCGCCGCGCAAGCGCACGAGCCCGTGGATGAAATCCGCGCCGGCCACTACTTCTTCGGACCGCACCAGCGCCGCCGGCGGCAATTCGGTGAGTCCGTCCACGCCATCCACGAGCAGCGCGACGGTGCGCCGATCGCAAGTGGCCAGGATGAATTGGTCGCTCAATTCCATCTCCCGCTCAGGCAGCCCCAGCCGGCCGCGCAGATTCATCACCGGAACGATCACGCCGCCAAAATTGATGACGCCGAGCGCGAGACGCGGCGCTCCCGGCAACGGCGTGATGGCCACGGCGCGTACGACCCGGTGCACGACTTCCATGGGCAGAGCGAACCGCTGTCCATCCAGGTGGAAGACAAGCACGCTGCCGGGAAACACGTCATCGAGGTACATGGGAATGCGCCTGCATATTTAAGCACAACCCGCGCCGACGGCGACTGCGGCTGTCCTGGGTTCAACACAGCGACAAACCCTTACCGATTCGTCGCTGCGCTGCTTCGCGGTCGGCTCTTCCGGACATTTTGCGCCGCGGATCGGCGATTCCTTGACGGACACCGGCCTACGACCGCCATTCTTGTTCATCCGTCGAGTATATGAAAGCAACTCTGCCCGCAATCTTCGCTCTCATCGCAATTTATTCCGCCGCCCGGGCTGAATTGCCAGCCGGAGCGACCCTCGTCCAACAGATCTCCTGGGCCGCGACAAAACCGGCAGACGGCGTGGCGCACAATGATGGACCGGACGGCGCGAGTTACGTCACTCTCACAAACGCCGACTCAAAACCCAAGAATCTCCCGCTCTGGTCGGCTGATGCCCCAGCCATTCACGGCAAGTATTACGCGCTCCTGGGAAAGGTGCGATTTCACGATGTAAAAGGCGCGAGCTACGTCGAACTGCTGAATTACTTCCGCGATCCGGCGGGACCGGGCGAGGCAATCACTTCTCACACCTACTTCACCCGTACGCTTTCAGATAAGGGGCCCATGGCGAAACTCACTGGAACGAGCGATTGGCGGCCGATCGCCCTGCCCTTCGATGCCTCGGCCGCCAAGGCCGCGCCAAAGCGGCTCGATCTGGATTTGGTCCTGGCCGGCGCCGGCACTGTGGATCTTACAGATATGACACTTGTAGAATTTGCAAGCCCAGCCGCCATGTGGGCCGCGACAGGTCAGCCCGCGCCAGCGTCAAAGTAGGCGCACTCGCAACAACTCGGTGCGAATCTCCGGATTCGTAATGCCCTGAAGACCGAAACTCCGTTTCAGATGGAGAGAGTATTCGCGGCGGGATCGGAACGTCCGCCGCCGGCGCCGGCGCCTTGAAACACTCACCCAAAGCTCCGGGCCATCGCATGTTTATGTGAGTTTTTCCCGCTCGAATTACCGAGTTCAACCCGCAATTATGACACTGCGCGTTCCCCTAAACAGAAAACCCCTCAGCAACATGGCCATCCATGCGCGGCTTCGCGAACCACGAAGTCGGTTGGCCATGGCCAGTGAGTCATTGCGGACAGAACCTGTCATCCCTCGATGTATATGAACCCCCAGAACACACACGTATCAAAAAAATGGCTGGTCACACTGACGGCCCTCGCCGGCCTGACCGCCGGCGCACGCCCCGCAGCAGCCACCATCACCACCGCAACCACCCCCTCCGGCGTGACGATCACGGTTAACACCACCGGCGCCTACCAAGTTTCCCAGGGGTCGCCCACCTGGACCTTTGCGGGAAATGTCGGTTCCGCCATTTCCGGCGTTGCCTCCACCACCGGCAGTGACAACAACGGCGCCTACCATCAGATCGCCTTCACTTTCACCGCCAGCGTCTCGCGCAGCGCATCCATCCGCGCCTACGACACAAAGACAAGCGTGCTCTTCACGACTACCTATCTGGCCTCCGCGTCGAATGCCAATCCCTTCCCGTCCTTCACCAGCTATCCCAGCACTCCCTATCACCTCAGCTACGGGAATACTTTTGGCAAATACAACTTCTCCTCCCTGTTTAGCGACAGTCCGTGGCTCTTCTTCGACAATAGCGCAAGAACCTTCATCGTCTCGCCGGCGAAGAATTTCATGATCGCGAGCGATACCAAGAATAGCAGCACGGGCGCGCTGTCCTTTGGGATCAACTCCGGCGTCGGCACGCTGCCCGCGAATTTCAGCCATCAGACTTGGCTCGTGGTCGGCCAGGGCATCAACAGCACCTATGATGTCTGGGGCAATTGCATGACGAAAAACTCGGGTAAAACCCGGGTCGCCAATGACTCCACAGTCGTCCTGAATAACCTGGGCTACTGGACCGACAACGGCGCCGCCTACTACTACAAGTACGACTCGAGCCTCGGCTACGAAGGCACGCTCCTCGCCATCCGTGACGAATTCAAGCAAAACGGCTTCCCGCTGGGCTATATGCAGTTGGACAGTTGGTTTTACCCCAAAGGCTCCACGCAGGATTGGACCCTGGTCAATAGCGGTCAGTACCAGTATGTCGCAGCGCCCGCCTTGTTTCCCGATGGCCTGCCCAGTTTTCATGCGAATCTCGGCATGCCCCTCGTAACTCACGCGCGCTGGATTGACCCAAGCAGCCCCTATCGCTCCCAATATACCATGTCGAATAATGTCTCCGTCGACCCGGCCTACTGGAGCAATATCATCGGCTATATCAAAAACAGCGGTGTCATTGGCTACGAACAGGATTGGCTCGATATCAAAGCGCTGCCGACGATGAATCTCAATGACCCGCCGGCCTTCATGAACGACATGGCCACGGCCTGCACCAACAATGGCCTGGAAATGCAGTACTGCATGCCCCTAGCGCGCCACTACCTGCAGGGCTCTCTCTATAACAACCTGCACACCATGCGGGTCTGCGACGACATCTTCGGCACCGGCCACTTCGATGACTTCCTCTACGACTCGAAGCTCACCTTGTCGCTCGGCGCCTTTGGCTGGACCGATGTCATCCAGAGCAATCAAAACAAGAGCCTGCTCGTCCAGGTGCTCTCCTGTGGTCCGGTCGGCGTAGGCGATCCGCTCGGTGGCGAAAACTTCTCCGTGCTCGCGCACTCCGTGCGCAGCGACGGCGTCATCGTGAAGCCCGACGTGGCGGCCGTTCCACTCGACAGCACATATATCAGCGATGCCCAGAGCCTGAGTCAACCGATGGTCGCCGCCGCTCGCTCCGACCACACCGGCGTGAGTGAGGCCTACGTCTTTGCCTATGCGCGCGATGCCGTCAATACGATCGCCACCTTCAGCCCGGCGCTCGCCGGAATCTCCGGAGATACCATCGTGTACGACTGGTCTTGGTCCTCGGGAACCTACATTGCCTCCGGCAATACCTGCGGCCGCCCGGTAGATACGAGCGGGTCGCTCTTGCTCACCGCACCCGTCGGCACGTCCGGCATCGCCTTCTTCGGCGACATGAACAAATACGCCAGCGGCGGGCGCAAACGCATCTCTCAGCTTTCCGACAATGGCACAGTCTCTGCCACCGTTGCCTTCGGCACAGGCGAGACTTCCGTGACGATCAAGGGCTGGTCGCCGACCCAACCCACCGTCACGGCCAGCGTCGGGGCCGTCGGCTCCGTAACCTACGATGCCGGCACGGGCATCTTCTCCGTCCCGGTGACGCCCGGCTCCAGCTCCACCGCGCAGATCTCGATCACCCGGACCGCCGGCACACAGACCACCATCAAGTACGAGGCCGAAGCGCTCAGCATCATCGCTTCCACGCCCACCGCTCGCAACGGCGGCGACAACAACATGAGCAACAACAACGGGGCGTTTCTCGATGCCACCGCCGCCGGAAATCTCGTCACCTACAACGTCCACGTCCCCGAAGCCCGGACCTACGACGTGCAGATCGCCACGAAAGACCAGAGCAACCGCGGCATGTTCCAGGTTGCCGTCGCCTCCTCACCCACCGGATCCTATACGAACCATGGAGCCGTCCAGGACGAATACGCTGCTTCGTCCACCTATACGATGCACGACATCGGCACGATCACCTTCGGCACCGCGGGTGACAAGAGCTTCCGGTTCACTGTCACCGGCAAGAACGCCGCCAGCAGCGGCTTCGGCCTCGCGATCGACTCCATCACCCTGATCGCAGAGTAATTCCGTAACCCTGGCAGCCCTTCCCAGGCCGCGGCCGCTCCCCGAGCGCCGCGGCCTGTTTATTTGCTAATTCGCCTGCAAATACGACCACAAGTCGCAGCCAACGATTGAACCCAACTCGTCGATCTGCGCCTTTATTGCAGCCTCCGAATAGAAATCGCCAAAATTCCGCCCAAAAAAACTCGGCCCCACTTCAAAATTCGAAACAAACTTTTTCCCGTTGTAGAATTCGAAGTGCACCTTGCCGACTGGCGGCCCAGACCACGGCGCGCCCCACTGCTGAGGCAAAGCATTGATGAAACGGACCATCCTTCTAACCTTCGCCCGGTCGCGTATTTCACGCATTGGAAACTTCTCCCCACGCTCGCTTTCTCCAAGGCAATTTTATCGCCATGCTGGGACCATGTTTGGCGCATTGGGCCATCCGCTTTACGACGCCGCCCCGATATCAGTTCGAACCAACCTGGCATCCATGCGTACGTTTCTCTGCTCCTGCGGCAACAACCTTTACTTCGGAAACTCGAGCTGTCTCCTCTGCGGGAGCACCGTCGGCTTCGAGCCAACCTCCCGGGAGATGATCCGGCTGAACCCGGACGGTGAATTTCGCCTGTGCCGGAACGGCGTGGACTACGCCGCCTGCAATTGGCTGGTCCGCGACGGGCAGGAGTATTGCCCGTCCTGCTCGTTGAATCGCACGGTTCCCGATCTTTCCCTTGAAGAAAACCTCGTGGCCTGGCGCAAGATCGAGGCGGCCAAGCGCCGCGTCCTCTTTACCCTGCTGGAACTTGGCTTCGATCTCATCAGCAAAAAGGACAATCCCGAGGCCGGGCTCGCCTTCGACATCCTCCGGCCGACGCCTACGCAAAATGTCCTCACCGGACACGAAAATGGCGTCATCACGCTGAACCTCGACGAAGCCAACGATGCCGAGCGGGAACGCCGGCGCGAAGTGCTCGGTGAGGCAGATCGCACGCTCGCCGGACATCTGCGCCACGAAAGCGCGCACTACTACTGGGATCGCTTTTTTGCCGGCCGCCTGGACGATGACCAGTGCCTCCGCGCCTATCGCGAGCTCTTCGGCGACGAGCGCGCCGACTACCAGGCTGCGCTGCAGCGCCACTATGCCAACGGACCTCGCCCGGATTGGGCCGCCGATTGCATCACCGCGTACGCCTCGTCCCATCCCTGGGAAGATTGGGCGGAAACCTGGACGCACTATCTCCATATCACCGACGCCATGGAGACGGCCAGCGTCTTTGGGCTCCACGACGTCACGACGCCGGCGGCGCATTTCCCGGAGGAGACGATCGAGCTACCCTGTGGCCTCTCGCTCCGCCGGATGGAAGCCGCGCGATTCCTCGCCGTGATCGAGAACTGGACTCAGATCTCCCCGGCGCTGAACGAATTGGCCGAAAGCCTCGGCCATTCGACACTCTATCCCTACGCGCTTTCGGCGCCCGTCGTGCGCAAATTGAACTTCATCCACTTCATGGTCCAGACCCGCTCCGAACGGCGCAGCGATATCTTTCACGCCGTGCCAACGCAGAAGGTCACAGCGGGAAGCCCAACTCCGGGCCCTGTGGCAACAGGGACCTCGCAGGAACCCGCAGGGCATCGCGCGGAAGCTTCCTTCGCGGCGTAGGACGTGGTTTGCGCTCTCGCCAGCGCATTTTCCCTTTGCGCGCCGCGTCACGGCGAATTCTGCAAAATCCCGCGCGTGATCGCCGCCGTCGCCGCCTCGGTTCGATCCGCAACATCCAGCTTGGCAAAGACACGCTTCACATGGGTCTTCACGGTATTGCGTGAAACTTCCAGGACCGAGGCGATCTCTTTGTTATCCAGCCCTTTGGCAATGAGCGCGAGGACCTCCAGTTCGCGGGAGGAAAGATCAGGCCGCTCGTTGCGTTCCGCGATGCGTTGCGCCGCCCACGCCGGCACGTAGCTGCCGCCTTCCGCGATCACGTGAATGGCATCGATCAATTCCTGCCCGGGCACATCTTTTAACAAATACCCCTTGGCCCCAGCTTGTATGGCCTGAAATACATCTTCCTCGGAATCAAACGTGGAAATGATCAGCGCCCGACAATGCGCGTTTACCGCGCGCAGCCGGCGGAGCGTCTCGAGGCCATCGATTCCGGGCAGGCGCAAATCGACCAATGCCAGGTCAAAGCGGACACGCTTTTGCAGCTCCAGGGCTTCCTCGCCGTGAGCGGCTTCGCCGACCACCTCGATGTCCGGCTCCCCCGCAATCATGGCGCGCAGGCCGGCGCGGACCAGGGGATGATCGTCGACGATCAGCAGGCGAATGACATTCTGACGAGGCGACATGGTGCAAGAAATCAGGGAAGCGCGTTCGAAGTTGGCAGGGCTTCTTTTGAGGATAGTTGGCCATCAAGGGGCGCGCGCACTTCCACCTTCGTCCCCTCCCCAGGAGCGCTGTGCAGTTGAAATTCCGCGCCGAGCTGCATCGCCCGTTCGCGCAGGCCTTTGAGGCCGAAGTGCCCGGGCGGCGCGGCGCTGGAAGCGTCGAGGTCGAAGCCCTTTCCGTCGTCGGCAACGACCAGCGCCACATGCTGATCTTCATAGCGCAGAGTGACCCGAATCGTCTGCGCCGAAGCATGCTGGATAGCATTGGCCACGGCTTCCTGAGCGATGCGCAGCAACTGATGTTCGACGCGCGGCGGCGTGGAACGAACTGCGCCCGTCTGAATATAGTCGAGCTTCGGCTGCGACGAGGCAGACGCCTGCCTGGCCAGGGAGCGCGTGGTTTCCTTGATCGCCGCGAGGAGGTTGTTGCGCTGCAATCCCAAGGCTCGCAAGTTCATGACCGATCGCCGGGCTTCTGCCACCCCATGACGGATGCTCTGAAGAATGCCCCTCAGTTCCTCCTGCCAGGACGGAGGAAGGCTCCTGGCTTTGCGCACGAAAGCGTCCAATTGCATGGCCACCGCGGCAAGACTTTGCGTCACCGTGTCGTGCAAATCCCGGGCGATGCGGTTGCGCTCTTCGAGCAACATCTGGTGTTGCACTCGCGCCTGGATCAGAACGGTTTGTTGCTTCACCTTCCAGTGGAGAGTGACGACCCAGAGCGCCATCGCGAAAAGCAATCCGGCCAACAGGAAAAGCACCGTCATCACTCGCCGCTCTGTCCACCACGGCGGCGCGGCGACCAGAACGATATCCGTTGGCGAACGCGTCCAGAGCTGAAACGACGATGCGGATACCGCCCGCGTCGGCTGCCAATCTCCCGGCAGCGGCGTCACACAGACGCCGGTAAGGTCGAGCATGCTTCCCGGTTGAAACGGCAACGCACTCGTCTCCGCCGGTGGCAAATGCGCGCGAAAGATGCAGTGCTCCATCTCGAGCGTCACGACGCGACCGTCGACGTCCTGCATTTGATCCACCAGGGCCGCCCGGATGGTCACCAACTCCCCGCTGGCCACACCCAGGAGGATCGATTTCAGCTCCGGCCGCTGCGGCTGGATCGGCGCCCCTGAGCCAATGCGACGCACTACGGCATCTTCAAGCAGCGCGTGAAAACTCCCCGACTGTGGAAACCCCGCAACCTCCACGCGATCACCGGCTATCAGAGCCAAGGGCGCGGCCAAAGCGACCTCCAGAGGCTGGCCGGCATCGCGCAGAAAGAGGCGGCGTTCATTGAAAGCCAGGGAGATTGTTCCCTGGACGCGAACTCGATGGGCAAAAGCTCTGCCGGGATCGAAGCGCAACAGCTCTCCGACGCTCTTTTCCGGACAGGCAAAAGGATCCGCGGCCGCCGGCCGTTCCACGACGACATCCGAATCGTCAGTGATGCCCAACGAGGCGCCGAGCCATCGCCCGTTTACGAAGCGCGAATACACGACGCCGCGAAGGCGAACCTCGCTATCGACGAGATCCCGCTTTCCCAGCGGATGCCGGGAAGTCACTGCCTTGAGGCGATTCCCATCGACGACAATATCCAGCTCCGAGCGATCTCCGGGATACGGCGCCACCGCTCGAACCACCCCGCGCAATTCCACCCACTGGCTATCTTCTCGCCCCTTCAAAAGGTCGGCGTCGTGGCAGGCCTTCGGCGCGGGTAGTTCCTGCGCATGACCGAGCTTTCGCCACGAGTGAGCGCGGATCATGGGCGCAAATTGCCCGCGCTGCAGCTCGCCTTCGACCTCGACTTCATCGCCCCGCTCCACCTCCGGCGCCGCGACCGGTTCGACGTAAATGCCGGCCGATGCGTCCTGGACGAAGATCGCCTGATACTCCAGCGGATCGGCATAAGTAACCACGCCTCGGATGCGAACTTCCACCGCGCGGTTCAGCGCCTCGGCGGATGCGCCGCGGAGAGTGGCAATTTGATCAAGGCCGGTTTCCGCCGCGCCCAGCTGTCCAAAAATCGCGAATGCACTGCAAAGCGAGGCCACAAGACAATGCCGCCCGGAGTGGGTCGTCTGCAGTTTTTTGATGCTGGGGGAAAACTGATTCAATAGGAACCTAGTAGACGCCAAAGCTGCCGCAGGCAAACCAATGCCTCAGCGAACACAGCTTCGAGCTTCGAAACGTCACGCTCCGTGGTCACAAGTGACCGCGAAAGTACCGCCAGGTTTTGGAGTGCGGCGGTTCTGCGCCGCTTTCGGAGAGGGCAAGTTGAAAAAGGCTCAAATCCAGCCCCATCTTTCTACGATGAAACATCGGATTCACATGCCGGGAGGTAAACCGTAAGACCACTATATCAGGCGCATCCTCCGGGACCAGCCGCAATTCCGACCGCCTTGAAGCATTTCCCGCACAGCAAATTCTGTTGTCACAGCTCAAACTGTGAATCAATGCTTCCGTACACACCTGGATCAATCGGAGCCGAAATCAACTCGCCCTCCTTCCGGAATCGCGTCGAGGCGCGTTTTCAGTTCTTCCAATGTAAGCCAACGCGCCGGATTTGGATCATCAAGGCGACTCGATACCGTTCGAGCATAGGCCGCCCACTTTTCCTCTCGCAGCGAAACCAGGAAGGCAAAAAGTTCTTTTCGCCCCGCATCATCAAGGGCAGCAGCTTCTTGCTTTAATTTCTCCAGATTCATAGAATGACCGCGTCAAACGGCAAGGTGGCGGAATTAAATCCCGCCGTGAATTCTGAAAGATGACCCTCTTACGGTGTTCTGCAAGGGCCTATCTTAACGTAGCCCCCAGCGCGTGCGTCCTCAAGGCAAGCCCGGCTACACGCGCTGGAGGGCTGGAACCGCTGAAAAAGATTACTCCACCCGCGTAATCTCCAGATAATCAAACGCCAGCGTATACCCGCCGCTGCTCGCATTCTTCCCCGTCACCGTGAACCGGAATGCCTTGCTTCCCGATGTCCCAAATTGCGTCGGACCGATGTCGATCAGATCGTATTCGCCATTCGTTCCCGCCACGTAGAGATCGACCGGGTTTCCGTGATTGGCATACGCGCCGTTGAGCGAAGGCGCGCACGCAAATTGGAAGATGCCGCGCGTGTTGAATTTCTTTACCCGCACCTTGATGTCGTAGGTTCCCGCCTGCGGCAGATTTATACCGGTATAGGTCACATAATTGCCGACCGCCGTTCCGTCCAGAATGCTGCCTGAGTTTCCGTAGAGATTCGTGTCGGCAAAGACCCGCACCGTCACGCCGCTGCTCTGCGCGCCCACGGAAAGAGATTCCGCTTCGAGATGCAGATCGCCAAATGAACCCCAGGTCGTCAGCGTCTGGATCGGATTAAAAATCGGCCAATCCTGCAGCGTGGCATCCCAGGCCTGGGCGCGATAGAGCGAACCATCGCCGCCATACCAATTGTTATGCGCGTAAGTCGGCTCCCACCACATGGCGCCCAGAGCCCACGGATACTGCGCCAGCTGATTGAAGAAGTAAGTCGTGTGCGCCTGTTGCACCGGAACCGTGAAGGTCGAGTTGGTGCGGGTGGCGTATTCCACAATGAGAAACTGCTTCACATAGTCGCCGCTGAAGGGCCCGCTCGTCCGCTTGCCGTAGGCGTTGATACGCGACACCCACGAGGCCATATCGCTGTTGATTTGGCTAAAGGTGGCGTCGAAGTCTGCTTGCGTATTGCCGGCCGGGCTGGACGGATAAAGCGACGTCCCCATGATGTCGACCAGATCTCGGAGATTGGCGTTTCGGATGTTATCCGGGATCATCGTCATCAGCTGCCCCTTCACGCCATTTGAGTCGTAATAATACTGGTCACGATCCGGCTTCGTGCCGTTGAGCACGTTATCCGTGGAGCCAAAGACGAGACCAAACATGGTGTCGTCCCGGAAGGGATTGCTCGTCGTGTGCACGGAAAATCGCGTGTATTGCTGATTGAAGCCCTTTTTCGTGATTTCATCCTTGGCCGCCAGAATGACGGCTTTAAAGAAGCCGGCGAATTTCGGATAACAAGTGTAATGACCGCTCGCGACCGTGGTGTACGGCCCGGAGAACGAGCTGTCGCGCAAGGCCATATTGCCGTTGGCGTCGAGGTATTGAAAGAGCATCCCGCTATCGGCCTCGTTTTCGACGATGATGATGTCGGGCTGGATGCCGGCGTTCAAAAACAGATCGAGCATCGCGCGGGTATTCGCATCGATCTGCGCGCAGACATCGGCGTAGGTCATGTTCAGCCAGGCATCCGGATGAACTCGTGCCAGTTTCCCGAGACCGACTTATCCTGACCAAAATCGATCGTCAAAATTACTTTCATACCTACCGCCTTCGCCCGGCTGGCAGTGAGCACCTGTCGATCGATGCCGCCGTTATCCAAGCCGAAATTCAGCTCGCGGTGGTCTACATTGGTGTTATCCGGCCAACCGGCGGGCGTGGTCAGCGGCGTGCCGTAGTAGGCCCCGACGCGGACGGCGTTGAAGCCGTTGACATTCAGGTACTTGATAGCGTCGACGCTATTGCCCTGGAGATCGTTGAAGACGCGCCCCGGGACTTTTTCCAGGCGATCGTGGGTCCCGACGTCGCCACCGACAAAGGGAAATTTGCGAGTGGTGGGCGTGGGATTGAAGGCTTGGGCGAGGGCGGAAGCCGAGAAGAGACAGGCGACTGCAGGGGCAAGCGCTGCCAAGGATTGCAGACGACGAGACAGAGGGGGATACATAGACATAGGGGGAATGAAGTTGCGCGCTCAGCTTGCGCGGAGCGCTCCAGACCGTCTATGACCCACCTGGGTGACAGAAGATGCCCACTGGAGCACGGTAAAGATTTCAGTTATAAAGACGCATGCCCATTGAACTTCCACTTGATCAAATGACTTTTTCGGAAAAACTCCATTTCATGGAGACCTTGTGGGATGATTTGACTCGCGTACCGGAGAATTACCCGTCGCCGGCCTGGCATCGGGAGGCGCTGGAGGATTGCCGTCACGCGGCCGAGACCGGCGAAGAGCAATTTACCGATTGGGACGCAACTAAAGAAGAAACGCGACGACAGGCGGTCGGATACGCTCTCGTATCCGCGACTCCGTCAATAGGCATCAACTCGAAGCGCTAAAGTTTTCCAGAGCAGTTGATGGTGGCTGCAAACGGCCGGGACAGGTCAAAATAGTAAGTTACCCGGTCGCCGCTCGGAATATCGACTGTGATACTTCGGACAGATTTGGCAGGATCTTTACCATCGACGACGCTCATCTGCAGGCCCTCCGTCAACTCGGAGCCCAGTTCACCGTGGCGCTTCGAAATGAAATAGGCCATCAAGTCGACGGCTGTTGTCATAGCGGCGCAATTGACGACAACAGCCGTATCTGCCGTCAGACCATCGCCACCATAGAGCGACGGCATTCTTCCGGCGGCTCCTTTGTACTTCGATTTGAGCTTGATTCCGAGTAAATCCGGGGCGGCAACGAGAAGGACGATTGGCCAGACGAAAATCAAAACGACAAACGCCCCCATACGTTTGAAGGCGCTTGTCTGGCCCCTGGCGATCGTAAACTGAGAGATGACTGCGACAGCAGTTCCGATACTGACGTAGTAGATTGCATAACGCATACGTTGCTTCTAACTGGATGCGCTGCTGTCTTGCAACGATCTCCCCCAGCTTCGCTCCGCCGGACCGAAATATCTCGCCTCCTTCCGGTCGCACCACAAGTCCTCTCCCCTACGACCCAAATCCCATCGCCTCGCCCGGCGTCACCCCGCCCCGGAGGTTCTCCAGGGATCCCAGCTGTGGCACTCCGGTCGAAATCATGGGCGGATCTTCCGGCGAGACTTCGAAATCGAGCATTCGCTCTCCACGCATGACTTTCACTTCCACGCCATCTTCCGCCGAGATGAAAAACGAAGCGTCGATCACATCTTCCGGTTCGGTAATTTTGGTCGCGCCGACCTGGACCAGGATATCCCCCATCCGAATCCCGACCCGGTCACTCGGCGTATTGGGAAAAACATTGTGCACCACTGCAGTCGACCCGGCTGCCGGTTGCGCCGCCAGGGCCACGTCGATGCCGATCCAACCCGGTCGCGCCCGGCCGAAACGCAGGCAATCGCGCCGCACCTTTTCCGCCGCCTCGATCGGCAGCGCAAAGAGCGCGCTGCCCTGATCCAGACTGCTGATCGTGATGCCCACGACCTCTCCATTGAGATTCAGCAGCGGCGCCCCGCCCTGCCCACGCTGCACCGGCACATTTGCCCGGATATGGGTCGTGGCGAAGTAACTGCCGAGGTACTTGCGATCAAAACCGCCGACGATGCCAAAGCTTGGCGTCAGGGGGAGGTCCATGGGAAAGCCCACGCTGATCACCGGGGAGCCGACCGCTGTCTTCTGCGTGCTCAGCGGCAGGAAAGCCGAAGGCGCGTCCACTTTCAAAATCGCCACGCCCGATCGTGCGTCCGCGGCCACCCGCGTGGCCAGATACTTCGAGTCACCTTGGATGACCACGATGTCGTGCGAATCCCCGCCGACTGTATACGACGTGTAGAGCAACCCATCCGACGCCACAAAGAAACCCGTGCCGGAAAGCGGTCCATGCTCGTCCACCGCCACGATGTGCACCACCGCCCCGCGGCATTTCTCCAGCACCGATTTGATCTGAAGCTGGATCATGTCCCCAAGATTCGGCGGGAGCTCGGCCGCCATCAGCGTCCCTGCTCCCGCCAAAGCGACACAAACTACTGCCGCCGCCCGCAGCGCAGTGCCGAAAAAACTACACGCGCCTCGGCGTTCCTTAAAATTGGAGCCACCGAGGCGCGAAATCATTTGCCCTTAGAAGCTGATCGAAGTCCGCTCGTAAGTCGGCGGCCGAGAGTCCAAAATGTACACTGGCTGCAGCTGCTGCGCCCCCGCGGCCGGCATCTGCTGCGATCCGTGGAAAAGCGGATTTTGCTGATACGAAACCGGCTGCTGCAACGTGAGCGTCCGCTGCGACTGCGGCAACAACGACTGCGGCTGCGGGAGCAACGATTGCTGGAGCGACTGCGGCTGCGGCGTAGCCATATTCTGCGGCGCATTCTGCGCAGTGAGCATTTCCTGGCGCTGCAGCCGCGAGGGGCTGAGCACGCCGATCGCCGCCACACCGACCACCAGCACTGTCGCCATGGCCGTCGCATAGGAGGCTGGGCTCATGCTGTGTTCACCAAAGAAGGTCTGGACGCGATCGATCGCGATTTGCCAGAGCGGCCGACGCAGCAGCTCCGAGCGCTGCCGACGATGGATATCCCGAAGCAGTTGATCGAAATATCCCGGCGGGGGCTGTTCGTGGCGTTTTACGCATCGAAGCAGGGCCGAGAGTTGTTCTTCTGTCATGGGGTCAATTTCCAGGTTTTCAGTCTAGGAATTCGCTGAGGAAATTTTGCAGTTGGCGGTGGGCGTAGAAGAGTCGGGAGCGCACCGTCCCTTCCGAAATTCCCAAGATCTTTGCGATTTCGGCGTGAGGCATTCCCTGGATGTCGAACATCGTCACCACGGCGCGGTGGTCATCCGACAGCTTTTGCATGGCCTCGTTCAATCTCTTTTGCAACTCACCCAGATTCGCCTCGCGGATGGGGGTGCTCGTCGCCGTGAGTTCGATAAATTCCTTGTCGTTCTGGATGCCGGAATCCACGTCGTCCAGGCTCATGTGGCGGCGACGAGCCCGCTTCTTGAGGAAATTGATCGACATGTTCACGGAGATCGAGTGGATCCACGTGTAGAAGCTCGATTGGCCGCGGAAGCCATTGATGGAGCGGTAGGCCTTGGCCCAGATCTCCTGGAGCAGGTCGTTCGTGTCCTCGTGATTCGAGGTCATGTTGTAGACCAGTCCGTACAGGCGCGGGTTGTATTTGACGACCAGTTCGTCAAACGCCGTGGGATCGCCCGCCTGAGTGCGGGCGATGAGATCGTCGTCCTGCTTGCGACTCGCGTCTTCGGCCATCGTCGACGGCTTCGTAACAGGCTTTCCGTGTGATGGGAAAGCCGATTCGTCGGGAACCGACGGCGCCGGAGCCTCTGCCCAGGGGAAAATCCCCCCGGAAAGTCCCGTCGGAAAGGATTGCGCGTAGGTGCTCATGAGTGGAATCGGTCAGCGCGGACTCGTGCCGAGGAAGCGGCCCGGATGCGAACCGGGACGGGTTGCCATTGCATCGTCAAAACTTCCGCGGAAAGGCGTGCGATCCACGCCGCCGCGCCAGCGAGAGCGCCGAAAGTCAGCGCCCAATCGAGGAGTATCATTGCAGGGGTTGTATTCGTACGCCAATTCAGACACGGCTCGCGCCAAAACGTTCAATCGACGCGTTCCATCAACCCGCCCCCACCTTCCCCTTTCACCCGGGAAAGTGCCGAGCCCCGCGACCGACTGGTCGACGGAGCTCGACTGTTCCCCCCGGAACGACGCTAGTTTTCACCAGAGGGCCGGGGCAAAACAAGTCCTTTTCTTGTTACGTTCGAGTGACGCCTGAAGAGGCCCGCCCCATTTCGTCCCGACCGCATTTTTCCTCGTAAAATTCGCGTCTTGCCACCGCCGCCGCGCGCGGAGAAAAACGGACCCGAATCTAGTCACCCACATATAACCTTAAAAAAAGCGATCCCATGAGCGCCACCTACGTCCCCACGATTTCCTCTGCCCTCTCCGGCCCCCTCGGCGTGCTGCATCTCCCGCGCCTCTGGCAAAAAGTCTCCCTCGAATCCCAGGGCAAGCTCGCCACCGGCTATCCGGGCATCGGCGGCGGCTACGACATGATGGTCATCGATGCGCTCGGACTGAACCCGGATGCCGTGCGCGCCTACATCACCGAACAGCGCCCCACCTATCCGCAGTTCGAAGCCTGGATCAAGAGCCAACCCGGCGCCAAGCTCGACGCCGCAAGCATCGAGAAGCTGAATGCCTCGATCACCGGCTACATCCACAAGGACGACGTCCGCTCCGGCATCTTTTCGGCCAATGGGCTCAACGATTCCGAGTGCCCCTACCGCGATGCGGTGAATCTGAACAATATCGACGACTGGAAAGAGTTCCACGCCGCCGTGCTCGCGTAAGGCGAAGTTTTCGCCGAAGCAAAAAGGGCGTTGAGCACAAAGCTCAACGCCCTTTAAATCAAATTCTGAGCCGAAAACTACGCCGGCATCGGGTATTCCGTCTTGATGCAAATGCCCGGCTGCGGCACCGGGTACTTGCCGTCGGCGTCCGACGCCACCGGCGGCGGGCTGTCGAAGGTGAATTTATCCGCCCCCGGCGCGTATTCATGATCCATGGCCATGAAATCATCATACGTGATCTCCTGGCCCGTGTGCGCCGACATGCGGCCCATTGAGGTCACGACGCTGGCCTGCACGCCGCGTGGCACTTCGTTATACGGCTTGTCGTTGCGGATAGCCGTCATCAGATCCGCCCATTCGTTGTCGTAGGGATTGGTCTTATCCGTCGAGGTCCAAAGTTGGTTCTCGCGGGAAATGTTCTGGCCCTTGTAGATGCTCGAGGGCTGGCCGCAATCGTTCGCCTTGGAAATCACCGCCAGGCCTTTCGTGCCGTGCGCGTAGCTGGAATAGATGGAGTTGCAGCCATTCACGCAGCGGCCGTCCATGTACATCTTCGCCCCGTCGGCAAAGGTATATTCCACCGAGTAACTGTCGAAGTTCTGGTCGACATAGTTATTCCGGTAGTGCCGGCCGCCGATGCCCTGCGCCTTGATCGGCCAGGCATTCTTCATCCAGCACATCTGGTCGATGTGATGAATGTAAAAGTCGCTATAGCATCCGCCGCTCGCCCACGTGAAGCTGTGGAACCTCGAGATCTGCCAGAGCAATTCGCTCGGCTTGCCGGGCCAGCGCTCGGAGAAGCAGGAGGCCACCGGGCCGTGCATACGATAGCCGCGCATGAGCATGATGTCGCCGACCTCGCCGTCCTGCACCCGCTGGTAGAGCTCCTGCATGCCGCGGCAGTGGCGGGACATGAGTCCCACGCCCACCTTGAGATTCTTCGCAGAGGCCTGGGCCGAAAGATCCAGCATCCGGCGCGAGCACGGGCCGTCTGCGGTCAGCGGCTTTTCCATGAAAACGTTGAGTCCTTTTTCGATGGCGTAGGTAAAGTGCACCCAGCGGAAGGCCAGCGGAGTGGTGAGGATCACCACGTCGCCCGGCTTCAGCATATCCATGGCGTGGCGGTAGCCGTCGAAACTGACGAATTTCGCGTCATCGCTCACGTTGGCCTGATCGGGGAATTGCTTGAGGAGCCCCTCGGCGCTGTTCTTGAGGCGGTTCTCCATGACGTCGGCCATGGCCACGAGTTTGATCGGGCCGAGATTGGTTGTGCCCAAGGCATTGGCCGCCGCGCCGGTGCCACGGCCGCCACAGCCTACTAGGGCGACCTGGACCTGGTCGCTGCCGGCAGCATGGACATGAGGGATCGTCACGCCTGCGAGCGCAGAGGTGGCGACAGCTGCGCCGGTCGTTTTGAGAAATTGGCGGCGCGATTGCAGTTGTTCTGGGAAAGAATCTTCGTTCATCGCGCTAAATCCAGACGCCGCGCGAAGCCGCGTCAACTCCGAAAGCTTTTCGCCCGCCATCGTCGCCTGCTTTTGACACGATCCGCCCGTTAGAACCTGCAAATTTCACGTGCTTCGTCGCGAGGCGCAGACACGGCATCCCGGAATCCGCAGCGGAAGGCTCATGAAATTTGCGGGTTGGAGCCCCGCCGGGCAGTTGCCTTTTGACTTGCCGGCCCATTCCTCCTACATTCGGACCCCTTTCTCCATCGCGCCGACACTCGTGAAACACGTTCTTTTCGTCTGTACTGGCAATATCTGCCGCAGCCCCATGGCCGAGGGCATTTTTCGCCATACCGTCAAGGATCAGGGCGGCTTCGAAGTCGCCTCCGCCGGCGTAGGCACGATCCACGGGCAGCCGCCCAGCCCCCACGCCGTCGAGGTGCTACGCCCCTGGGGCATCGATATTTCCCGCATCCGCAGCCAGCCGCTCACCGAGGAATTGGTCGAGTGGGCCACGCACATCTTCGTCATGACGCGCGGTCATCTGGAGACGGTGCACCTTCTTTTCCCGGAGGCGGAGAGCAAATCCTTCCTCGTCTGCGAATTCGACGACGTGCTCCGCCAGGAATCGCTCGACGTCAGCGATCCGATCGGACTCGGAATTCAGGCCTATTTCGAGTGCCGCGATACCCTTAAACAGGCCTTGCCCAGCCTGCTCAAATTCATGAACTCAGAATCACCCGTGACCTCTACATCGCAGCCCGCAGCCGAGGAGGCTGCGCCGAATCGCCCCTTGCGCATCGCCCTGGGCGCCGACCACGGCGGCATCGAGTTGAAACAGGCCATCCACCAGCACCTTTCCCGCAAAGGCGCGATGGTCACGGACTTCGGCGCGCACACTCACGAATCCGTCGACTACCCGGACTTCGCCGAGCCCGTGTGTCGCAATGTCGTCTCCAGCCAGGCCGATTTCGGCATTCTGATCTGCAAGAGCGGCATCGGCATGAGCATCGCGGCCAATCGCTATCCGCACGTCCGCGCCTCGCTCGTGGACAATCCCGAAGACGCCCGCACCACGCGCCAGCACAACGACTCGAATGTGCTCTGCCTTGCGTCCAATCACGTGCAGCCGGAAAACGTCGGCAAGATCGTCGATGCGTTCCTCGCCGCCGCCTTCGAGGGCGGCCGCCACGAGCGCCGGGTAGTGAAGCTCGATAACCTCGCTTCGCACAACACCGTCGCTCCGGCCCTCGCCGAGGCCGATCCGGAAATCGCCGCCGCCATCCGCGATGAGCAGACTCGTCAGTTCGAAAACATCGAGCTGATCGCCTCCGAAAATTTCACGAGCCGAGCGGTGATGGAGGCTCAGGGCTCCTGCCTCACAAACAAGTATGCCGAAGGCTACCCGGGCCGCCGCTGGTACGGCGGATGCGAGCACGTCGACGTCGTCGAGCAGCTCGCCATCGATCGCGCGCTGAAGCTCTTCGGCGGCGACCACGCCAATGTCCAGCCGCACTCCGGCTCCCAAGCGAATATGGCCGTCTACTTCAGCGTGCTCCAGGTCGGCGACCGGATCCTCACCATGGATCTCTCCCACGGCGGCCACCTCACTCATGGCAACAAGGCAAATTTCTCCGGCAAATTCTTCGAGATCTCCCACTACGGCGTCTCGCAGAAGGACGAGCGCATCGACTACGACGCGCTGGCCGAGCACGCGCTCCAGTTCAAGCCGAAGATGATCACCGCCGGGGCCAGCGCCTACCCGCGCGTCATTGATTTCGCCCGCATACGGCAGATCGCCGATTCAGTGGGCGCCTATCTCTTCGTCGACATGGCGCACATCGCCGGTCTGGTCGCCGCTGGCGTCCACCCGAGTCCGATTCCACACGCCCACTTCGTCACGACGACCACGCACAAGAGCCTGCGCGGACCGCGCGGCGGCATCATCCTGTGCCAGGCGCAATTCGCCAAAGGCATCGATAGCCAAGTCTTCCCCGGCATCCAGGGCGGCCCGCTCCAGCACGTCATCGCGGCCAAGGCCGTGTGCTTCCACGAAGCGCTGCAGCCCGGCTTCAAGGCCTACGCCCGCCAGGTCGTGCAGAATGCCGGCGCGCTCGCCGGCGCCCTCACGAATCGCGGCTACCGCATCGTCTCTGGCGGCACCGACAATCACCTCATGCTCGTTGACCTCCGTCCGAGCGGTCTCAATGGCAAAGTCGCCCAGGAGACCCTCGACAAGGCCGGCATCACCGTGAACAAAAACGGCATCCCCTTCGACACGGAGAAGATCACCCTCGGCGGCGGCATCCGCGTCGGCACACCCGCGGTCACCACCCGCGGCATGAAGGAAGAGGAGATGATGGAAATCGCCGACCTCATCCACCGCGCCCTCGCCGCGCGGGAAGACAACGCCGCGCTCGAAGCCGTGCGCAAGGAAGTGCGCGCGCTGACTTCGAAATATCCGCTGCCGAGTTAACTTCGGCTTTGCGTTTGCAAGAGATTACCCCGGTGGCAGTAGCGCCACCGGCCGTGCGCATTTGGCGTGAGTGCACGCGGCTCAGGCGCGCCTAAAGCGCACATTTGTATGCGCACGGGCGAATCCTCCAGCTTTGTCACGGGTCAAGGAGGAGAGCTCTTGCTCCCCATGCGAGGGTATCCGCGGGAAGGAGTGAAACGTCTGCGGGGCCGGGGGCGTCAGCGCTCTGAAAATCGGCCAAACTCCGTGCGCGATTTTGCCGCCCAGGAGTGTGGTCAATTTTCCAAGCGCGCGACCTGAGGCGGTCCTCGGAGCACGGACGTCTTGTCCACCCGGCGCGAAAGCGGCTCAAAGGGCCGCAGTGCGGTTTTCTACTCAAGGCTCCGATGGGCGTCGTGCGGCCGGACGCGCTATTATGAACGAGCTTCTGCTTACAGCAGTTCGCGTTTGGAAAGAGGCTGGAAGCCTCTTTTACGAAGGCAGGCCACGTGCGCACTTTGGCAAACGCGCGGCGGCAAACATGGCAAAGAGGCTTCTAGCCTTTTTCCGACGCGAACTGCCGTAAGCAGAAGCTCGTTCATAAGCGAGACGTTCACGAAACGACAACACCCGGTCCCTCGGCGCGAGAAAATTGGCCACACTCCCGCTGCGCAGTTCGCTCGAAGAATCGCCCATGTCATTTCGGGCGCATCCGATCCCAGGATTGCCGCCGACCGGACACGCGCAAACTCACCATTGCACCATCGCCATCCCCACTTGCCACCTCTTCGCGACAAAGCTAAGAAAGCCCATGCCAAAGTTCCTCGCGGCGCTTCTCCTTCTCGTTTCCCTCTGCTCCCCCGCCCTGGCCAACCCCGACTCGCCCACGCGCGTCCATATCTATTCCGGCACCTTCGTGACCCTCATTGGCACGCTGAATGGCGCCGAGCAAGTCGACCGCGGCGAATGCGTCATCGTCTACGACGAAAACGACCCGGTCTATCGCATCACGTATTCCTATCGGCACAGCGGGCAGAAGCTCTTCTTCACCTTCCTGCTCGACTCGACCGATCTCAGTGAGACCCAGACTATCGTCAAAGCCGGCCTCCATCGCCAGCAGTTCACGGACACGTTCGTCAACACCACCATCGACCAGGGCCAACCCACCGGCTCCCAGACCAATACCCTTTTCATCCTGAGCGGCCCCGTCGGCACCTCCGTGCTCGTCAAGAAGCCCACCGTCGTCCGGGCCACCATCGCCCAGGTCCTCGAGGGCACCTACATCGTGAACACCGCCGGCTCCACCATCTCGCTCACGCGCACCAATCTGCGGGCGCACCTTCAACCGGAGCGCAGCCAGACCGCCAACAACAACGGTGAAACCGGCGCTGCCGTCAGCGCGGCCATCGAGAACGCCTTGCTGCACCGCGGGTTCGCGAAGGCGACGTAGAACGCTCCGGGACGAGGATCGCGAATCAGCGACGCCAGTCCAATACAACAAGTCGGGTGAATTGCCGGAAGGATTAAGAGCGCGCGGTCCTGCGCCGCTTTCGGAGGGTGGCAAGTCGAGATGGATGCAGTTCAACTGCCCACTTCGCCATTCGCATCAACCTCTACGTCTCGGAAGTTCGCGCTGCCGTTGAGCATGAATAAACCAGTGATGCGCTTCGGCTTAAGGAAGCTTCTCCAACTCGAACAAAAGCGACTTTCGGTCGACCGCTAGCCACACAGGGATGGTCAAGCGTCACTACGAGGTCCGGTCGATTTGCATCCACGTCAATTCGCCTATTCCTCTTGGAACACATATGTAAGCAACTCGATACAAACGACTTACAATTTCAATAAAACACCTGTTTTCGCGTGAAACAAGTGTTTCTTTGAATGCCACTTTACCGGCCCCCGGCCGGTTGAATGCTCCTTTCCTGGTTTGATTATAACAAGCCTCGTCGCCCAAAATTGACCAAACTCCAAACCGACCGCAACGGCCGCCCTACGAAGCCAAAAAAGAGCCAGGCTTTCGCCTGGCTCTTTCTTAAAGTTTTCGCGTTAAAAGCGGAAGACTACGCTCCAAACGGATGGATATCCGTCTCAGGATCGCTGATCGCGCCCGCGGGGCTATATCCATTTTCGAAATGGAGTTCGTTCAGGGCAATTACAGCGGGATCTGTGCTGTAAGCATCGGAAATTGCCTGCGCAACAGCATGCTGCCCATTCAATGTCTTATCCTTCGTGATCTTCGCCGCCGTCTTCGGATCCAGCATCAAGGTCTTGAAAGCATCCGCGATATCCTGGGGTAATTGCCCCGGCCCGGTTCCGATGGTGGCATGCTCCACCGTCCAAGCAACGCTCGCTGCGAGATCCGAAGCATAGCTCACTTGGGCCACACCCGTCAATTTGCCGGGCTTGACCGCCGCTGCGCTGGTGAGAATCTTGAAGATCGCGGCCGCGCCTTTCTTGGCCTTTGCACTGGAACCCGACAGTTTCGATAGATCCGGGCTGCCGATGAATCCACTGATCAAATACGCCGCGACTTCAGGAATTTCATCCTGCTTGTTCGGCGGCAGATTACGTTGGACATTTTGGCCGAATTGATTCGTCGACGGTTTGTTCAGCACCGCCGTCACCAAAGACTTCACCAGCGGAGTCGCCACGGAAAGCTTCACGTGTCCCAAAGAGATTTGCTCACCAATCAGGTGGCCGATTTTTTGGATTTCCTCGATGTCAGCCACCGCCGCGAGCGATTTACCGAGGGAAGACGCTGCTTTGTCCAGCGTGGGGAGCAATGTGGCTGAACTCAAAGCCGTGTCCAGGATATTGCCTGCGTTCGTCGGATCGCCATTAGTCGTGCCAACGAGCACCTTGGTAGCAATTTTGGTATTCGTGACGGAAACCTGTGTCGCAAAAGAAGCGCTGTCGTTCACCTCAGCGCCCACATAGCGGGCGATATTCTGAACATAAGGCGCAAGCTTCTTATTGCTCAGCGCGCCGGTGACCAACTGTACCGAGAGTCCAGTATCGCCGTTCAATTGCTCGGAACGACCACCGAGAATCGCTCCTGCCCCCGCGGAACTCTTCGAATCGACCGCAGCGGTGATAAAATTAGCGCCGGCACTGCCATCATTTGGAATCGCGAGCGCCGCGAAGTCCGGAACCTGCAGCACATTCGCTGCCTTACCCTTGCCCGCAGTCTGGGCGACAATCGCGGTAAAAGTCACCTTGTCCGCAACCTGGAGTTGCTGATTGGCCACAGCCTGTCCGAAAACAGAGCCGGCATTGGTCGCATTCACACCAGCTCCCTGGAGAGCGTCGCCGACCAATATGCCCAAATTGAGACCGGGCGTAGTCGCGATCGCATTTTTGACAGCCTGGAGCAGCTTTCCTGAATCCGCCTGAGCCAGTGACGTACCCAGGTTGGTCAATTCATTGGTGAGCGCCTGCGCCTCGGTGAGCTTCTTTGCATTCGCGGACGCGTTGCCGCAAAGCAGTGCGGCAACCGCAACGAGCGCGACGCCGGTGGACCGGAGGGAGAAAACTCCGCCGGATTGATATGGATGGAAACCAATTTTGGTCATAGGCGCAAGAAAGCCAAGGTTGTGAATGAGGAGACTTCCATACCTCTGCCCGCGATCGTCCGCTTTGGCGAGCGAAATTTTCCCCTTTTTTGCACTCTTTTCACACGTCCCGCTCGGCGCTCCCGCCATCGTCCAAACATTAGAGCGTACGCGTCCCCCGGGCCCCGGCGAGATCGCGTCTTCCTGGGCTCCAAATGCTGTTAATCAGTCCTCGCAAACGCCCCTGCTTCAACTTCGCAAAGGGCCAACGAATCGCCGCAGCCGACGATTACCGCCGCTTTTTCGCCGCCCCAAATGAGTGCCCCTTCAGCGTCCGCCCTCCGCGGGGCGAGCCCGCCGGAATCGCCGATTCATTGAAGAGCGCCGTATACAAGTACTTGATATTGTCCACCTTGAGCCGCGGGATGCTCTGCCCGATGAACCGCTCGATGGCCCGAACGTGATCCAAGTCTTCCGCCGAGAAAATCGTGAGGGCGTCGCCTTCCTGCTGCGCCCGCCCGGTGCGGCCGATGCGGTGCACGTAGTCTTCCGGATGGCTCGGCACGTCGAAATTTATCACGTGCGAGACCCCATGGATGTCCAGCCCGCGCGCAGCGAGATCTGTCGCCACCAGCACCTCGTATTTACCGGACTTGAAGCCGTCGAGCGCCTCCATGCGCTCCCGCTGGGTGCGGTCGGCGTGCAGGACGGCCACCGCGTGCTGCATGTCTTTGAGCTGATGCGCGATGCGGTCGGCCATGATCTTCGTCGAGGAGAAAATGATCACGCTCTCGTAGTGCGTCATCTCCAGCAGAGCCACGAGGAGCTCGAATTTCTGGTCCTTGGCCACCGGGTAGAGCGCATGCTTGACGGTCTCCGCCGGAGAACGCCGCTGACCGATCTCGATGACTTCCGGCTCCGTGAGGACCCACTTCGTCATGGAAGCGATCTCAGGCGGCAGCGTGGCCGAGAAAAAGAGCGTCTGCCGCTTTTTCGGGCACTGCTCGACGATCTTCCGCACCTGGGGCAGGAAGCCCATGTCGAGCATGCGATCGACTTCGTCCAGAACGAGGTATTCGATCTTGTCCAGCTTGACGTCGCCATCGCCGAGCAGATCAATGAGCCGCCCCGGCGTCGAGACGAGCACGTCGACTCCGCGCTTCAGCATCTCGCGCTGCGCGCCAAATCCCACGCCACCCTGAACAAGTCCGATATCCACGTCCAAAAACCGCGAAAAATCACGAAAAGCCGTCTCTACCTGAGCCGCCAGCTCGCGGGTCGGCTCCAGCACGAGACACCGCAATTCGCCGTGCTTTTCCAGCTTGGTCAATACCGGGAGCGCGAAGGCCGCCGTCTTCCCGGTGCCCGTCTGGGCAGACCCCATGACATCCTTGCCCGCCAGCACGAGGGGGATGGCGCGCAATTGAATGGGTGTGGGATCAACGTAGCCCATCGACTGCACTCCGTGTACAACCGATTCGGCGAGACCAAATTCCTGAAAAGACATTAGAACGCGTTATGTAAACCACTCCCCGGGCGCCCTCAACCATTTAGATGAGATCAAATCTGAAATGGACCGAACGCCAGCCTTACGCCTTCCCGCACTGCTATTTTCCTCATGCCCACTCCCTCCCGACCGTCCACTTTCGTTCGCTGGCTGGAACCGCTCGTCTCGGGACTGTGGATTCTCTTTTTTCTCTGGTCGGTGCTGGTCGCGGTCATCTGGACCTTCGACATCGGCGAGGCGGAAGTCCACCGCGCCATCCACGATCCGGACCTCGCCGCCGCCATCCTGTGGATTCTCAATTCGCTGGATGTTTTCTGGCTGCTGCTGGCGGTGGCCAATGTGCATTTGGCGATTTCGTCTTCCGAGGGACTCGCGATCGCGCGCCGGCGCGCCTTGATCTGCCTGAGCTCCGGATGGGTCCTCGGCGCCGCAGCGGCCGCGTTTAGCGACATCGGCTATACGGGACGCCTGGGAATGCGCCTGGGCGAGGTTCCCTTGGGAGCGCCGTTGCTCTGGATGGCGGTCGCCTTGGGCAGTCGGGAATGCGCCCTCCGAATTCTGCCGAAAGCGCGGTATGAAATCGTGGCCGCCGTCGCAGGACTCATCGCGCTCGCGACGGATCTGAATTTGGAGCCCGTCGCCCAGCGACTCCGAGTCTGGTGGATCTGGCATCTGGGCGTACATACCCGCGTCCGGGTGACCGCTCAGGCCCCAGAGTTTGGTTCGCGCGTCCTTTCCTGGATCTTGCGCCCATCCGGAGTCACCGAGCTAAGCTGGCCGCCGATCCTCAATTTTGTCGTCTGGTTTGCTGGACCCGCAATTTTGACTTTGGCCTTCCGGGAAACCGTCGTGCGGGATCGCTCCCGCGAGTTCCCTCGGCCCATCATCGTCTTCCTCGTCCTGAATGTCGTTTTCCTTCTCGGGCACATCCCCGATCGGTAGGACTGCCACAGACAAGCGGCGAATTCTTCCCATCCAATCCCAACAAAAGCCAACTCACGATGCGACTCGATCTCCTCCTCGCAATTTTGATTTGCCTGGCTCACTGTGGCCGCGCCCAAGGTCCAGACGCCCGGAAATTTTTTACTCCCGAAGAATGGGTTCCTGCGGGTTCGCTGGAAGGCGCGGAGAAATGCCTCGCCCGATACGATGACACGCACGATTTCCGCCAATTGTGGCGCGCGTACCATGCCGCTTGCGATTCGCGCACGGAGCCGCCGACCGCAGAATGGCGGGCGACCAAACTTTCCATCCTCGCGAAAATCATTTCGAAATCGCACAACGCCTTCGGAAAATTCGATTCAAAAAACTACGGCTCCGATGGTGGAATCATCATTTCAGTCGAGGAAGACTGGAATCACGCAATTATGACGAAAATTGAGGGCGGGATTTACAGTGACTTCCAAAACGGGGTACACAGTGACAACCTAGCCGATCGCGCCAACGAGAAAGATCAGAGTCTGGACCTGCTCACTCAGATCATTCTTCCCATACCGAGAGGGGCAGATCATGCCGTCGGAAAAAGGAAAGAGGGCTTCATCCTTGGTGACCGCCCGGCATATCCCTTCAGCGAGAAGGATCAGGCTGTGGACTGGCTCACCCAGGCGCTCGAAAGGGACGCCGCCAAGAAAGCCGAGCAACAACGACAGGAAAACGAGGCGCAAGTCGCCATCCGCACGGTGAACCGCGTCGCCACGGAAGGTGCGCGATCCTATCTCGCGCGTTATTACACCGGGACCGACCGAATCCTCGCCGCAGAAATTTTGCGAGCAAACCTGAGCGATACGCTTCTCGTGGATCAGCTGTTGAATCCACAGCCCTCGAGTCCGTGAGGGGAGTGCGTCATTCGTAAGCCTTTCTGGGAGAACGTCAGCCTTTCCAAACTCCCAAAACGTGCTACTTTGGCGCGGCTCATGAAATCGGTTTTCCACCTACTCAAGCGCGCGTTCAGCCACGAAGAGGAGATCCACCCTGTGGATCGCGGCATGGCGAAATACTGGATCAAGCAGCGCCTGGCGGCGGTCTTTCCGCAACTTCGGAAAAATCCGGCGGAGCTGGAACGGGCCTACCAAGCCCTGAGTCTCGAACCGCGTCAGGGACGCCACGAAGGCGAAGCCGACACGGTCTTTGAAGCGGTGCTCCCGGAAGGGCACGAACTGGAGCAGAATTAGCAGCCGACGGAGCCTCTCGGCTAGTTCCCGACGTCCACCCGCAGCTTATCCGCCAACCACGCGGCGAAGGCTTCAGCTTTACGCTGGTCGCCCCATTCGGCGAGGCGCTCTTTTCTCGAAGCTTCCTTGAAGCGCAACGCGGGCGCCCAGGTCCGGCTTTTCCTCTTGTTGGAGCGGCGCTCGATGCAATCCACGACCACCGAGGCCAATTCGTTTACGGCCACCCGTTGCTCCACGCTGCGGCCAAAAGTCCTGGGCAAGGTGATCATGTAGGAGCCCTCGTCGATCACCAGGTCTTCCGCTCCCGAGTGCACCCGCTTCCAGCGCCGCATGAAGATGAAGGCAGAAAAGCCCAGGATGAAGCACCAGGTCATGAGCACAGTGCCAACGGAGGGATCCATGTTGGTGCTGAAGGTAATGGCAAAGATGGCCACAATCGAACTTCCGCCCAGCGCCAATCCGCCCGCTCCGATCGGTGGGAATGAGGGCAGCCGCACTCGCACGCCAGTCGTGTACGGGATGAGTTTTACTCCGCCGGCGACCAGATCTTTCCTCAGTCCTTTTATCGCGTCCCACACGATCACCCAGATCGTCGCCGTGATGGCGAGAAAGGGCGTCAAAAAAAGCAGGATAAACAAATCCTGACCGCTGATGCCCTTCTCCAAGACCGCCATGGAGGGACTCGCCGGATCGTAAAACACCGAGGCATTCGAATCCACTGGATGCTGCTCCACCACATCCCGCGCCCAATGCCCGGAGGACCCGGTCGCGAAACCGGCCCGCACCTTCGAACCCGTAAATTTCCGCCCATCAACGGTATAGGTGTAAGTGATCTCCGGAGTGTACGAGGTCCCGCGATGCCCCGCATGCGCCTGAACCTTGCTGGTCAGAATCTGCCCCGTCGTCTGTACAAACGATCGCGAACGCCACTCCAGTACGATGCCGCGGATCGCCAGCACGCCGATCAGCAGGGTGAGGCACGACCAGACGAGTGCGAAAATAATGAAGAAAACCAGGGCGATCCGGGGCATGGCGCGCAATGAGCGCAGGGCGGCCCTGGAAAATCAAATCGGAAAGGCCGGCGCATCGGCGTCGATGTTCGATCCGCCCTCGATTGATTCCAGTCTAAAATCTCTGCGCCTCTGCGGGAGTTCCAAAAGCCTACAAATTATACAGCCGGGCCGGCTGCCCCGTGGCCTCGAGGACCGAGTGCCACAGTTCCCCGCGCGGATCCACCTTCCGACGGCCATGCGTGACCAGATCCAGCGGCAGATTCACAAACGAACAATGCCACCGCCCCACGATCATCGACGTCTTGCCCGCCATCGCCGCATGGACCGCATGCTGGGCGAGCTGTGAGCAGTACACATTATCCTGCGGACTCGCGGGCACGCTGCGCACGAGATAGCTCGGGTCGATATATTTCAGACTGAGCGGCACCTTCCGCTCGCGGAAGGACTCGGTGATCCGGTCCCGCAGATGCAGCCCGATGTCCCCATGCAGGCGGTTGCCGCTCGCATCGGTCTTTTCCGAGGAGGTGAGATGCCGTTGGCCGGCCCCTTCGGCGCAGACGATCACGGCGCCCTTGCGTTTGGCCACCCGGTAGTGCAACGCCTCGAGCAGACCGGCGGATCCTTCGAGATCAAAGGACACCTCCGGGACGAGCACAAAATCCACATTGCCCCCCGCCAGCGCCGCGTAGCAGGCGATGAAGCCCGAGTCCCGGCCCATGAGTTTCACCAGACCCACGCCATTGAAGGAGCCCGAAGCCTCCGCATGCGCCGACTTCACCGCTTGCACCGCCATCGCAAAAGCCGTCTCAAAGCCGAAGCTCTTGTCGATGTACATGATGTCGTTGTCGATCGTCTTCGGAATGCCGACGACCGCCTTCTTCAACCCACGCCGGCGGGCCTCCTCGGCGATGGCTGCGGCGCCGCGCAGCGTCCCGTCGCCGCCGACGACGAAGAAAATATCGATGTTCATCTCCTCCAGCAGATCCACCATTTCCCCCACATTCTGCGGACCGCGCGAGACGCCGAGGATCGAGCCGCCGAAATTATGGATCTCCGAAACCGACTCCGGCTTCAGCACGATCGGCGCGTGCCCATACCGCGGGATGAGCCCTTCGTACCCATAGCGGAAGCCGTAAACGCGGTTCACCCCGTAGCGCGTCGCCAACTGCGTGACGATGCCGCGAATGATGTCATTGAGCCCCGGGCACAAGCCGCCGCAGGTCACAATCGCCGCCGTCGTGCGATGGGAATCGAAATAGATGTGCTCCCGCGGCCCCGCCACCTCAAAGCTCTGCACCTCGCTGGTCGCGGCGGATCCCTCTCCAGCCACGTGATTGTAGAGCACCCGTTCATCGTCATGCTTGAAGGATACCTCGACGCCGCCGATGTGGCGGAGCGGTGACACGAATCGGCATTCCCCGAGAGATTGAATTTTGGTCTCCATCATGGAACTGGTGGACTTAAGGTTGGCACGCCCGGCGGTGGGGGACGCCAGGCGCATGGCACTAAGCGGTCACACTACCATCGAAAAGGCGCGCTTGTCTCCACGGAAATGCAGAGCAGTGCGCGAAAAGCCGGCGGCCGAGACGTCCGCGCTCCAAGAGGCGCCGCCGGTCGCGCACTCGCAAATTGGCCAAACTACAGTGCGCATTTGACGTGTTGACGCGTCAACGGCTTCTTGAGCCCCATCGGGGATCCGCGACTCAAGCCAGGGTAGCCCGATTGATCGATGATCACATCGATCAATCGGGCTACCTGGCACCTCATCCCTATCGATTCTCTGCTCCGAAGGAGTTGCTGTTATTCGAGGCGCCCTATGGCGAACCAGGCGCCGAGGCATCGATGCGCTACGGTTCACTGGGATCATCGATTCCCGTTAAAATCAATTCCCCGCTCGGCAACCGCCTTCTCGAGGGCCTCAAAGTTCCTGCTGTCAAAATAAAATTCCTCCCCCGTTTCCAACAGCCGAATCACATAAAGGTAAGCTCCCGGTGAACCGTTGAATTTGACCGAAGCTATCGAATTCCAGGCCAATGGGCGGCATTTGTAGCGCTTTCCCAGAACAATGCCCTTCTCATTGAAGGACCCAACCATTCGTTGGCGCCCCACCGCATTGCAAATCGCCACGATAATAACCAGCGGATAACTCGCGATCATCAAGACTGCGCCAACGACCGCAACAATTGGCGCCATGATCAGAACTGAAACCTATCCGATCGGATTCCGCAAAAGACCTTTCAAGGCAGGATTCATTTCGATTGGTTTCCAGCGTAGGCAAAACTTTCAACGTTCGTCGAACTTCTTGCCCCCAAGAGCTAGCTTTGCAAGAGCGCAACCGGCGGCAATCCCTGGAAGCGCCTCACGGATCCTCCGCGCTGTCGCAAATCTCCTTAAATTCAATGCCCTGTTCGACAATCGCCTTTTCGAAAGCCTCATGGTCTTTAGAAAAAAAGCGCATCTCTTCGCTTTCGCGAAGTCGGAGAAGAAATTCGCCACCGGCGGAGGATGATAAACGCAGGTCGAGTTCAGATTCATTCTCATCGAGAATCACCATACTCACCCGCCGGTCGCCGGACAAGACTCGTCCGGCGACGTGTTAAATCTCGAGCCTACGCTAAAATCCCCTTCACCGCCTGCGCCTCCCGCTGCACGCCGGTCAACCGCTGGTCCAGCCCTTGGAACTTGTACGTGAGCTTCATGTGATCAATGCCCATCGTGTGCAGAATCGTGGCATTTAGATCGTTCAGGTGTACGGGATTCTCCGCGACATTGTAGGAGAAATCATCCGTCTCACCGAACACACAACCCGATTTCACGCCACCGCCGGCCATCCACATGCAGAAATTCCGCGGATGATGGTCGCGCCCGTAATCGTCGTGCTTCAGCGTGCCCTGACTATACACCGTGCGGCCAAATTCCCCGCCCCACACTACCAGCGTATCCTTGAGCAGATCGCGCTGCTTTAGATCCTTGATCAGCGCCGCCGTGGCCTGATCGACATCGCCGCACTGCGCGCGGATCTCCGCCGGCAGATTGCTATGTTGATCCCAGCCGCGGTGCAGGATTTGCACGACCCGCACCCCGCGCTCCACCAGTCGCCGCGCGAGCAGCGCGCTGGCCGCATAGCTGCCCGGCTTCGAAACCTCGGGGCCGTACATCTCCATGGTTTCCTTCGATTCACCCGTGAGATCGGTGAGTTCCGGCACGCTGGCTTGCATGCGAAAGGCCATCTCGTATTGGGCGATGCGCGTCTGGGTCTCGGGATCGGAGAACCGGTTGAAAGACTGCTCGTTCATCTTGTCGAGCGCATCGAGCATGGCCCGGCGCGCGTCGCGATCCACTCCGGGAGGATCTTTCAGGAAAAGCACCGGATCCCCCTGCGCGCGAAGCGCCACGCCAGTGTACTTCGTCGGCAGGTAACCGCTATTCCACATGCGGGTGAAGAGCGCCTGCGCATTCGCCTTTGACGACCAACTCGGAGTGAGCACGACAAAGGCCGGCAGATCTTCGTTATCGCTGCCCAATCCATACGACAGCCATGAGCCGAGGCTGGCCTTGCCGGGCAACTCGTTGCCCGTCATGAGGAAAGTGCACGCCGGGTCGTGGTTAATCGCCCCCGTGTTTACCGTCTTGATGAGCGTGATGTCATCGACAATGGAAGCCGTGTGCGGGAGCAACTCACTCACCCACATGCCGCACTGTCCGTTCTGCGTAAACTTGAACATCGACGGCGCAATGGGCAGCCGAGTCTGCCCGCTCGTCATCGTCGTGATGCGCTGCCCGGCGCGCACCGATTCCGGCAGATCCTTGTCGAACTGCGCGGCCAAACCCGGCTTGTAGTCAAACAAGTCGAGCTGCGATGGCGCGCCATTCATGTGCAGATAAATGATGCGCTTGGCCGTCGGCGGGAAATGCGGCAGCCCGGGCAACGCCGGATGCACCTTGGACCCATAGATGGATGAGCCCGCTTCGGCGGCAAATCCGTGCTGGCGCAGCAGTGAATTCAGCGCGAGCGCACCCACGCTGAGCCCCGCTCCGCGGAAGAACTGGCGGCGGGTTTGTTGAACGGCAAAATCGTGGAAGGATTGCATGAATGTTACTCCTTAGTTCTTCGTGATCGTTTCATCCATGTTCAGGATGACGTTGGCCACCAGGGTATAGGCGGCGAGTTCGCTTTGGTTCAGATCGGCTTTCGGCTTGGATTCACCGTAGCTGATCGCCTGTTTCGCCGCCTCGGGATTGGCGGCATATTTAGCCAGTTGTTTCTCGTAAGCGTCTTTCAGCACGCCGCGCTCCATCTCCAGCGGCCGGCGGGACACCGCCAGGCGGAAACCATACCCGATGCGGTCTTCCGGCGTGACGCCGCCTTCGCTCATCATGCGCTCGCCAAGGGCGCGCGCTGCTTCGAAGAGCTGCACGTCATTCATCATCTCCAGCGCCTGCAGCGGCGTGTCGGAACGCTCGCGGCGCAGGCAGTAAGAGTCGCGCGAGGGCGCATCGAAAGTCGTCATCGACGGCGCCGGCGCATTGCGCTTCCAGAAGGTGTAGATGCTCCGCCGATACAGCGCCGAACCGTGCTCCTGCACGTACTCCCGCGTATTGGAACCGACAAAGCCCACCGGCTCCCAGATCTTTTCCGGCTGGTAAGGCCGCACGCCCTTGCCGCCCATCGTAGGATCGATGAGCCCGCTGACAAAGAGCGCGTTATCGCGGATCTCCTCGGCATCCAGCCGCACGCGCGGGCCGCGCGCCAGCAGGCGATTCTCGGGATCCATCTCCTGCAATTCCGGCGTCGTACGCGAGTCCTGCCGGTAGCTCGCACTCGTCACCATCATCTTGATCATGCGCTTGATGTCCCAACCCGTTTCGCGGAATTCCACCGCCATCCAATCCAGCAGTTCCGGATGCGAAGGCGGATCGCCCTGTGCGCCGAAATCGCCCGGCGTTTTAACAATGCCGTAGCCAAAGAACTGCTGCCAGAGCCGGTTCACGGCCACCCGCGCCGTGAGCGGCTGCTCCGGACTCATGAGCCACTTCGCCAGATCCAGGCGCGTCGCGCTTTCTTTGTTTGTGAGCTGCGGGAAAATCGCCGGCACGGCCGGCTTCACCAGTTCGCCCGGCTTGTCATACTGCCCGCGAATCATGACGTGCGCGTCGCGCTTCTTCGGCATGTCGTGCATGACGAGGGTCACGGCGATTTGTTCATCCAGCTGCTTTTTCTTGTCCTGGACTTCCTTTTCTGCCGCCAGGAGCGGATCGAGCGCCGTCCGCGCGCCGGCATAGACCGTGGAAAGATAGTATTCCCGCAGCGTCTCCGTCTGCTCCGGTTTGCGATCTTTCGCCGGCACGGTCTTCAGCACATCGCGCACTTCCTTCGGCGCCTTGTCACCGAGGTCCTTGCCTTGATTCGCGGTAAGCCAGGTGGAGAAAGACTGTTGCGGATCATGCGCCGGGTCCACTTCGTAAGTCACGCCTTCCAAGTCCCAGTAAGTCGTCCCGCCATACTGCGTAAAGGCCGCGCCGTCGAATTTCGTCCCCGGCTTGAGTTTTAAGTCGGCGATATTGACCTCGAGTTTCACCCATTCGCCCAGCTTGGGCAGTTCGCCGAGCGACAGCCGCTCGGGCGTATTCACGGTGCCGAAATTGATCAAATCCTTGTCTCCCCAGGCTCCGCGGTACTTCCAGTTCCCTTCCGAATGCCACTGCAGCATCACGGCCTTTGGCGGATTCTGCGGATCGAGCCAGACCCAGGCGAAGATCTTGCCCTTCGTCGGCACCGTGAAAGGCTTCTTGATGCCGTCGAAGTAGTCCTGCGTGATCCCCTCGCCCGTGCGCTTGATCGAGCGCCGCCCACTCTTTACCGGCGCGCCGTCCTGCGTCGTCACCCAGTTCAGGGGCGCGCCCGCCGCCGCGATCTTGGCCCCTTCGGGAAAATCATCGTCCACCCAGACTTCTTCCGCCTGACTCACCGGCGGCAAGGGATCCAGTGTCGCAGGGTCCGTATAACTCATCTTCGCCACGGCTTCCTTCACCTGCTGTTTGAGCCCGGACATCTTGCCTTCGAATTCATCGAGCTGCTTTTGTTGTTCCGGCGTAGTGAGTTTCAGCACCGGCGGTGTGCGCAGATCGTTGCCATCCATCGCCGGATCCGCCGCGGAATTGAAAAAGGCAAACAAGGAATAGAAATCCTTTTGCGTGATGGGATCGAACTTGTGATCGTGACACACCGCACAGCCGCCGGTCACGCCCATCCAGTTGGCGATCGCCGTTTCCGTGCGGTCCTCGGTATAGCGGAAGAGCACCTCCTCATTGATCGAGCCGCCCTCGTTCGTCGTCACATTGCATCGGCAGAAACCCGAGGCGATTTGCTGGTCGCGCGTCGACCCCGGCAAAAGATCGCCCGCCAGCTGCCAGATCGTAAATTGATCAAAGGGCAGATTTTCGTTATACGCGCGGATCACCCAGTCGCGATAGGGCCACATCGAGCGTTCGTTGTCGAAATGCAGGCCGTGCGTATCCGCATAGCGCGCCGCATCGAGCCAGTACTGCGCCATGTGTTCGCCGTAGTGCGGCGAGGCCAGCAACCGGTCCACGACTTTGTCGTAAGCCTCCGGCGAGGTGTCGGCCAGAAAGGCGTCCAGCTCCGCCGGAGTCGGCGGCAGGCCGGTGAGATCAAAGGTGACCCGGCGCAGGAGCAGCTCCTTCGGCGCATCCGGCGAGGGCTTCAGCTTCCGCGCCTCCAGATCGGCGGCAATGAATTCGTCCACGGCATTGCGCGGCCACCATTGGTTCTGCAGCTTTGGCTCGGCGGGGCGCACCGGTGCGCGAAAAGCCCAGTGCTCCTTGAATTCGGCCCCCTGCTCGATCCAGGCCTTGAGTTTGGCGATCTGTCCCGCCGTAAGCTTGCGATGCGAGTCTGGCGGCGGCATCTGCTCGTCGGCATCGGTCGAGTTGATCCGCTCCCACGCCTCGCTATCCTCGAGGCTGCCCGGCTTGAAGGGAATGATGTCCTTGTGCTTGCTGGAGAGGCCCTCCTTCGTGTCCAGGCGCAGCTTGCCCTTTCGCGAGCCCTCATCTGGGCCGTGGCAGTGGTAGCAATTCTCCGAGAGGATCGGTCGGATGTCCCGCGTGTAGTCGATCTTTCCCGAGCTGGGCGGGTCGATGGCCCAGACCGCCGATGGCGCAAAAATGGCCGCGGCGAGAGCTGCGGCAAGGGAAATGGGGAGTTTCGACACGAGCATCATGGAATTATGGGCCCCGATGGGCGCTGAGACAACCCCCCGGCGAGGGAGATCATTAGCGCGCATTGATTAATGCAGCCGGCGGCATTCGCCGGCTGCCCCATCGCCCTCTTGCTTCCCGCCGCGACTGTGCTCACGGTGGAGCATACCTCGTCATGCTCCACCGTGCCGCCGCCCTTTTGCTTCTCGCCACCGCCGCGCTTTACGCCGGCCAACCGATCACCAATGCCCCGCCTGCCCCGGCGGCGGCAACTCCCGACCCCGTCAATGCGCAAAAACGCATCCACGAGAAAGTCGAAGAATTGCTGAAAGACACCCGGGAGGACGCCGACAAAGCCATCGCCGCGTGGAAGCAAAGCGAACCCAATTCGCCCGATCCCTACATCGTCGCCGCGAACTACCGCATGAGCCTCTCGCCAAAAGCCTACTCCGAATTCGAATCCGAAAGACTCCGCCAGTCCCATCTGCTCGAAGCCGCCGCGGAACTCGCCGAAGCCTCGCAGAAATTCCCCATTCGCTACGACATCCTTCTCGGCCGGATCACCATCCTGGCGCGGGCACAGCAATGGACCCAACTCCAGGAGCAACTCGACGTCGCCCTGAATCGCGCCGCCCACGATGCGAAAATCCTGCGCTGGATGGGCAATCAGGAGCTCTTCAAGCCGGCCGACGTTCTCGCCACCGATGCCGTGCAGAAGTGCTTCAATCCGGCGATCAATGAAAAAACGCCGACCGGCGACGCCCGCGCCAAGGCGCTGGCTCAACTGGGCCTGAAGTATTTCCCCGACTCCACCGTTTTCCTGACCGATCTGGGGAATGTTCACGCCTTCGCCCAGGAGTACGCCGAAGCCGCCAAGTGTTATCGGCAAGTCCTGGAAAAATCGCCGGAAGAAAGCCTCATCTGGTCAGACCTCGCCAAGGTCGAAGTCAAAGCCGGCCACAAAGACAAAGCGCGCGAAGCGGCCAACAAAGTCATCAAGCTGAACAAAGACGCCACCGACGTGAAAGACATGACCTCCCTGCTCCAGGAGATCGACACCACCTCGGGAACTGCGGTCAAAAAATCGGCAAAGTAAGCAAACGCTGGCGATTCGCTACCGCTGCGTATCGGCTAGTTCGAAAACGGACAGGATTTTCGTAAAGGCGCCGAGGGCCTGGGTCTGATCCTGCAGATCGATGCTGTAGGCCTTCTTCTCGTTGTCCAACGTCGAAACATGGCCGTCTGCATACAGAACATTGGCAAATTTCCCGCCATGGTTCACATGCGGCTTGATGTCGAATTGCGCAAATCCCGGTGTGCAGGTGAAGATGGTGTCGATCACGAGCGCCCGTACAGGTTTGCCCTGGTTGTTGTCTCCGAGATTATTCAACCGCATGTGCGGGGGCGTCACACTCAGATTCCCAAAATCGAACAACTGCGTGTTTCCAGCATGCCGATAGTAATAACTGCACTGCGCCTGCTCGTGGCCGACCTTCTTCAATTCCGCGTCGGCATCGACCAGCGGCTCGCTCCCGGGACAGAACAGCGCTTTGGGCACGACGAGATACTTCAAGACGTAACCCAATCCCACCGGGTCCCCATTCTGGAGCGAGATGAGGCTGGTGGGCGCGCCGGTCGACGGATACAGGTCGCCCGGGCTCGTAAACGGCGGCGCCTTCGGCCCATAGGGAAGCGCTCCGTCGTTATCTGCCGTGTAAGCAGCCAGCCCCATTCCGATCTGGTGTAGATTGGAAATGCACGCCGTGCGGCGGCTCGCCTCCTGCGCCGCCGTGACTGCGCCAAAAAGCAGCGTAACAAGGATCACGGCAATGGCAATCGCGACCATCAATTCGATGAGCGTAAATGCTTTCACTGCGCCCCGCGGCCGACCTGCGGAATAACATCGCGCCATGAATGCCTGGTGCATTGGCGGATGAATCATCGCCGGTTTCGCCGAATCACTTTCACCGGGCGATGCGCAGTCGGGCCCGCCTCGAGAAAATTGCGAGCGCTCTGCGGCAAAGCATTCCCGCTCTGGGTCGCTTGCGTCACCTGCACACGGAAGAATGCCGACGCCAATCCTGTGGTGGAATAGTTCACCGCCAACGGGTTGCCAGTCCCGTCAATTGGCGACTGATACGGCAGCCACGTCTGAAGATCGGCAGACGTTTGCACCTGGTATTCGTAGCCAGAAACACTAGGCCAGGAGAGATTGACGCTGTTATTCCCTCGCGAAATAGCCACCGGAAATGGCGATCCGGCCGCCGCCGTCAACCGCACGTTATCGAGATCCCAGTATCCCCCCTGCAAGGCCGGAGTCACCGACGAGTAAATGAGGATTCCCATTTGCTGGCCGAGCCAGGCGTCGCCGGGCTTCACCACCGGCACATTGACCTGGAAATCCACCAGGGCCGTGTGATTGGGAAACATCGCGGCCGAGTAGACGACCGTCGTCGAGGCGACTGTCACCCGATTGCCGCCGGCATCGCGATAGTAAACCGCCAGAAGCAGGGTCGCGCCCGGCAACATATTTCCCCCGCCGCCGTTGATGCCCACGGTGAAGGCATACGATTTTCCCAGTTCAAATACGACGTTAAAGGCATGCGTAGGCGGCAGGTTCTGCCAATCCGTCGTGTTGTAATCCTGCGAAATTCCCGCTTCGGAAATGGCAAAGAGATAGGCCGCCTGGTTGCCGTCCAGATTGGTAATGTGATCGGACTTTCCCGGCGCGGTGTTGGCGAAAACTCCCGCCAACTGGCTCCAGGTGTACCCGCTCGTTTGTTGGAAGGAAGCCGACTGCGGTTCCTTCTGCCAGGAGTCGATGTTGGTATTGACGAAGCCGGTCGAAGGCGACTCGGAGGAAGCGTTGGGAACACTGAGGCTCTGCGCTCTTCCGGCGGGCAAAATGACCGCGAGAAGTGAGCACGCGACCAACACGCGGACACCCGTATGGCAGCACGACGAACTTGTTCTGCAAAGGTGACTCAAGGCAACCATGTTGCGCGATGTCCCCGACGGCGTTGCGAAAGGAGGCTTGCGGCGCCCAACGCCATCAGTCCCAGGGAAGTCGGCTCCGGGATGGCTGAATAGAGCCGCACGTTGTCGACGTCCCAGTAGCCCCCGGGGACGATGGCATCGGGCGAATCTGAGTAAATCAAGATGCCGATGTTCTGCCCGGCCCACGGATCGCTCGCCTGCACCAGGGATGTCGTCGCCTGGTAATCATACATCAGTGTGTGCACCGGAAACGCCGCCGGTGTATAGACGACATCCGTGCCGGCGACCGTCACCATGTTGCCCTGCCCATCACGATAGTAGAGCGCAATCAGGAGCTGCGCGCCTTCAGTCATGTTTCCCCCGCCGCCATTTACGCCGACGGTGAGTGTAAAGGACTGGCCGACGGCAAACGTGGCATTGAATTCGTGACTCGTCGCCGTGGAGTCGTCGCCGAAGGAATTGTAGTCCTGGAAAAGGCCCACCTTCGGATCGGCAAAGACGTAGGCCGCCTGGTCGCCGTCGAGATTGTAGATGTGATCGGGTTGGTCCGGGGCCGTGTTATCAAAAACGCCCGCGAGTTGATACCACTGATAACCGCTGCTCGCGTGATAGTCGGCGGGCTGCGGCGTCTTCTGCCAACTGTCGATATTGGTATTGACGAAGGTCGTCGACGGCCCCTCGAAGGAGCCGTTGGGAATCGGGATCGCCGACTGAGCGCACAGGGTCCCCTTGCAACCGGCGACCAGCGCCGCCGACAGGAGAAATTGCCGGCGACGCACGGATTGACTTGATGGTGCTTGTAGTTTCAATGGTCTAGCTCTGGCGCCGGCGGCGAGCCAGCAATCCGCCAAGACCCGCAATCAGCAATTCAGCCGACGTCGGCTCAGGAGCCGCGGTGAGCCGCGCATTGTCGACATCCCAATATCCAAACCCTTCGCCCTGCGAGGAAAGCAGTTCCACGCCGATATTTTGGCCGGCAGCTGCATCCGCTCCCGAAATGACAGACGTCGAGACGCTGTAGTCGATCAGGTCGGTCGTCGTCGGAAACGCGGCCGTCGTAAACGTGATGGGCGTGTCGGCGATTGGCACGATGTTATTCGAGCCATCCCGGTAGTACAGAATCAGGTCCAGGACTGCTCCCGGCTGCATGTTTCCGCCGCCGGCGATGACTCCAAGGGTAAAGGTGTAGGATTTGCCAATGTCGAAGGTGGCGTTGAAGCCGTGCGTCGGCGGCTGATTCTGCCAATCCGTCGAATTGTAATCCTGGAAAATCGCCACTCCGGGCACGTCGAAAAGGTAAGCGGACTGAAAGCCATCCGCGTTGTTGATGTGGTTCGGATAGCCGACCGGCGTATTGCCAAAGATGCCGCTCTGTTGATCCCACGTGTAGCCGTTGGGCGTTGTGAATCCGACGGGTTGGGCGGACTTTTGCCAGCTGTCGATGTTATTTGTCACATCCGAAAGCGGGTCCGCCAGCTGCGACTCGAACGAGTAGTTGGGGATCGAGATGCTCTGCGCCTGCACGGCGTGGCTTCCCACGGCCAGAATCAGCGCCGTTAGGGCTCCCCCCGCTTTGACTGAGCGGGCGAAATTTTGGGAAGGACGAGGGCTGCGGGCAGACGGGATCATTTTGACTTTCATCGAGTGGCGGTTGGCTGGGCTGGCTGAGTTGGCGCGGCGCGGTTTGCTTTGAGTACGTGCGCGCTGTGGGAACGCTTCCGCGGCCGGAGGGTCGGGCGGCAGGACGGTTTCACGTCGGAGAAATTACCGGCCACACGTTCGTTTATTTGCGCATAAATGCATATATTCACGCCGGCACCAAGCGCTTTTTCATCTGGCTTTCGAAATCAGCCCGGCAGGCTGTCGAAACGGAAACTGCAGCACCCGAGATCCAGGCAATCGCCCTCCGCCTTCAGGTGCGTTTGCAGACTTTCGGGAATTCCATACCGCCGCTGCTGTCCTTGTTTTTCACACTCCAGCAATCCCGCAGCGCGGAGGATCTTCAGATGCTTCGAGGTGTTGTAATGCGTGAGGTTCAATTTTTCCGCAATCTCCGTAACATTTCGCGGAGACTCCGAAAGCAGCCTCACGATCCGCAAACGCGTTTCGTCACTGAGGGCTTTGAGGGCAGGGATACAGCTGTCTCCGTTCATGGATACTTTTTATACATTCCCTCGCCGCGACGCAAGCGCGCCCATGCTCGGCATGGCGAGATAACGCAATTGTCATAACTTCTATAATTACCACTCACCCCCGTCTTGACACCCGAATGCGTCTCGCAATCATCGCCTGCTACCGATTTCCCTTTCCGCAAGTAGATGACACGCCTGTCATGAAGCGATGCATCCAGGCGCCCATTCAACGCCGGGCGAAGCGCGGATTTTCTGCAAAGAATCCGCTGACGATCCAGATTTGCCTGCGGGAAAGTCTTCATCCTGGGCTTTCCGGCGAGGACAACAGCGCCCGCACCGGCATCTGACAGACATAGAAGGCGAACCCCAGTCCGGCCCCGAGTCCCATTCCGTAACAGACGCCCCACTGAAGTTTCGCCGCGAGTAGTTGCGCCGGCTTTGCCACCGTATGGCCCAGGATGGAGAGCTCGTGCATTGATGTCAGGCTGCTTTCGATCCAGCCGCCCAGGAAGTAGCCGGCGGCATTTAGAATGAAAATCGCCAGGACAATTTGGATGGTGGAAGATCGCGCCTCGAAGGCTCCCGCAAGGATCCATCCCATGAGAATCGCACCCAGCAGCAGGCCAGCCAGGCTTCCCGAGTGCCCGCGCAAGGCCATCCACCCCGCGATCCACCCGATGGAATAAGCCGAAAACGCCACGCCAAAGAGTCTGTAAAAGCGCGAAAGCGATCCGGGCCCAATGATGAGCGTGTGCAGGATCAGCCCGCTCGCTCCGATGAAAATCAATGCGCAGAGCGCATAAAGCCCCAGCTCTCCCGCCCGTCGGTGAATCGCCCGGCCGAAAAGCGCCCACGGCGCAAACCCAGCCACACTCACCAGCGCAAAGCCAAACATCCCTTGCAACAGCGAACTTCCCAGCGTGGGCGCATTCGCCGGAACATTCGCAGCGCGCAGACGGCTGACGACGGACGTGGGATCGAGATCAAACCAGCTCATGAGAATCGGAAGCTCACACAAATATCCGCGGTTCGGCCGCAGGCGTGGCAATCATTCGGTCGCCAGTAAAGCACGGGCGCCGAAATATGCCAAGAATGGAATATTTCGCACCAAATGGGATGCAGTCCCCGCCCCATCTCTGGCCCACTCTAATCCACAGCATAAACGTGGCGCGAAAGGCCTGTGCCAAGGAGAGGCGGTTTTCAACCGCCCTGGAGTGTGGAGGCGGAAGTTTTTTGAGGATGGGAGGCGAAGGTGTGCGGAGAATTTACGCTCATTTCGTCCAGTTCTCCGCCAGCTCCACCAGCGTTCGCACGCCGAATCCCGTCGCGCCTCGCGCGAGATGAGCCTGATCCTTATCACGAAAGGCCGTAAACGCGATGTCCAGATGCGCCCAGGGTGTTTCTTCGGCAAAGGCCTTCAAAAACGCCGCCGCCGTGCAAGCGCCGCCCAGTCTTCCGCCCGTGTTCTTGATATCGCCGACCTCGCTCTTGATCTGGTTCTCGTGCTCCGGGAAAAGTGGCATCGGCCAGAGACGCTCACCGGCGCGGACGGACGCAGCCAGCACGGAGTCGCGCATGCCGTCGGTATTGAACCAAAGTCCCGCGGCATACTCGCCCAAAGCCACCCCGCACGCCCCTGTGAGTGTCGCGAGATCGATGATCGCCGCCGCTTTGCAATCCTTTCGCGCATAGGCAATCGCATCTCCCAGCACGACTCGACCTTCCGCATCGGTATTGAGGATCTCCAGTTGCCGGCCATCGTAGGCAGTCACGATATCGCCCGGCCGATACGCCGAGCCGCTCGGCATATTTTCCGCGCTGGAGATGATGCCCACGACGTTGCGCTTCAGCTTCAGTCCGCAGATCGCCGCCATCGCGCCGAGGACGGCCATGCCGCCGCATTTGTCGAAGACCATGTCCTCCATATTAGCCGCGCCTTTGATGCTGATGCCGCCCGTGTCGAATGTGATGGCCTTGCCCACGAATACCAGCGGCGCTTCATCCTTCCGCCCCAGCCGGTGCTCCAGCACGATCATCCGCGGAGGACGCACGCTGCCGCCGCCCACCGCCAGAATGCCGCCGAATTTCCCAGCCTTGAGCTTCTTCTCGTCAAAAATCGTCGCCTTGAGTCCCTTCTCCTCGGCCAGTTGCGACGCAATGCCCGCCAGTACTTCCGGGTAAAGGTGATTGCCCGGCAGATTGCCCACCCCTCGGCAGAAATTAATGGAATCGCCGATGATGCGCGAGCGATCCGCGGCTTTTTTCGCCTCGGCGAGATCTTCGTTCAGCACCTGCACATGAAGCGTCTCGAAAGGCTCGCTCTTTTTCGCTTTGAAATCCTCAAAGCGATACCCGGCAAGAATCACGCCTTCGATCGCCGCGCCGGCAAAATGCGGCCAGTCCTCCAGATTGATCGCGAGCCGCGTGCGGCCGATCTTTTTCAGCGCCATTGCCGCGGCTCCCGCCGCATTGCGCACTCGCTGCGCATCCAGTCCGGCGCGCTCCCCCAGGCCGACATACAGCACCTGCTCGGTGCGCATGTGCAGCAGAGCATTGGTCTTGCCCGAAAATTCGGTCTCCGAGACGGGCGGCGAGATCTTTCCTCGCTGGTCCTGCAGGACGAGGCAGATATTGACCGACCCGGCTTTGGCGGGCTTCGCTTCGACAGTGATTTTCATGTGGGAGGGGAACGGCGTCTTAAGTTACTTGGGCATGTTTTTAAAAACGCTCCCGCGCGAGATTGCGAGGGATTTCCAAGTAACAGCCTCAATGCGCCAAATTTTCCGTCGGCCAGCCGTAGGAAATCTTGATTTCCGCCTTAGCCGGCAGCGCCAGTGTATTGCCCGCGATCGTCGCGCCGGGCGCGGAAACCGTGAAGACATTCGGCGAGACCACGCCATCCAGATCCAGCCGACCGCCGTCGACCAGGAAGTCAGCCCCCTGCGTCTGCACGCTCTTTCCTGAAGCTACGAGGAACATCGTGCCTGCCGGAATCGCGCCTTCCAGCGTCACGGTGCGGTTGAGCTTGCCGTGGCCGGACGCGGCGTCGCCTTCGATGTCAAATCGATCGCTCACCTTCACGCCATTCCACTCATAGAAAAAGGTCGGAAACCGCTTGGGATCCAGGCGATAGCCCTTCCACTGAAAGCCTTCCGCCCGCTGTCCCGCATGGATTTTCTGCCACGCCGGCGCACCGCCTGAGGGAGCAATGGCCAGCGGCGCCACCAGACCATTCACCGGTTCGAAGGCATCGTAACCGAGCGGCGGTTGATGCCCGCCCCCGCGATCCGTCCAGTGTCGCGCCGCATCGATAAAGGCCCCGCGCCACACCACCGCCAGATTCATGACTTCCGCGCTCCAGGCGAGATTAAACCCGCTCGGGTATCCCACGCCGATGCCGCGATCCCCCGCCCCGCTGATGAAATTGCGATAGAGGATTGGCTCATCCTTCACGACCAGCGGCATGCCTACATGCTCGTCCTTCTTCTTCCGCCCGCCGCTCTTCCACTCCGGATGCACCCACGACGAGAGCGGCGTGAGCGCGAAATTCGGTCCTTTCCAGGCCACATACAGCTCCGCGCCGCCGGCCGCCTGAAAATAGGCGAGTTCAAAGCGATGCGAACCCGTGTCCAAATGCGCCTTCCCTTCGTGAATCTCGGTGCTCGGGTGAATGCCGTCGCCTTCCACGATCTTCTTCCCATCGATGAGCAGCCGCGCGCCGTCGTCACAGGCAAGTTCAAACACATACTCCCCGCCCTTCTCCGCCTGCAGTTCGCCGCTGAAGACGATCCCGTAGTGTTCCTTCTGCTCACCAGCCTCGATTTGCACGAGATTCTTGGTCAAGGTTCCCTCGCGCTCCACCGGCAGCGCCGCGAAATCCGGCAGCTTCGTCCAGGAGCCGTTGTAGAACTTGTACTTGAGATTGGTCAGCCCCTTTCCCGCCGCCAAGACCCGCAGCGTCCCCTTCATGCTCAGGGCATGCCCCGGCATCGTGCAGACAAAGGGATAATCGCCCGGCTCCTGCGGCGCCTCGAAAGCGAGTTCGTCGGATTGATGCGGGTCGACCAGTTTCGTATGCAGCCAGATCGCCGGATCATCGGGCAGAAAGTTGCGCTTGATCGCCTCCTCCGGCTTTTCCAATTGCTTCGCCGCCATCGCCGCCACGTCCGTCCCTGCCTTGCAGAAGACCATATTGTGCGGCATGTCGTCGTCGTTCGTGAAAACGAGCTTCACCGACTGCCCCGGGGCCACGGCGATCTCCGTCTCGCTGTAGCGCATCTGCCCCCGCAGCGTCTTCACGGTGACGGTCAGGGGATCGGCCGCCGCCGCCGTGGCAACCACGGCGAGCAAACCGAAGACGAGGGAGAGTGTGCGACGAATCATGGGACAGGGAAAAAAGCGTGACGAGGATACGTACAAGATGCGCGAGGGGAAGGCTTCTTAGCGGATTCTCCTTTGCGATCGATGCTCTCCCGTTGGGACGCCGCAGCCACCGAAGTACCGGAGTTGAACATTTTTCGCCGTTCGCGCAATGATGCTGACGAAGCTGGAACTCCCACCTTTTAAAAATTCCCATGAACGTGCCACCTACACCGGAACAGGAAGCGCTCGAGGAAGTGCGCCGTAAAATTCAAATCGGGCTCGGCCAACTCGACCGAGGAGTAGGCATTCCAGGAGCGGAAGTTTTGACCGAATTGACGGCGAGAAGTACGATTCGTCGCAGAACACAAGGCAGTGATTCTCAACTGGCCTGACTTCCTCGCTGCGGGTCTTCGTTAGCCTGCCCCTGAATAGTCCTATCTCGAACGATGCCGCGCATCATCTGCCAGCAGCATGGACAAAATTTCGCGCCCCATGGATGCCGCCACATCATCGAAAGCATCAGAAGCAATCGTCGCATAGGAAATGCGACTTATATCAATCTCGATGGATTCTTCTTCATGGGATGGGTGTGCGACGTGTGCCTATTGGTCATAAAATGCTACGGATTACGAATAGATGTGCAGCGCTCGGACTCGTGTTCCATCTCTGAGGAGATGATCGTCACGATTCTCGATCATATCGGGCTGATGCCGATGTGCCCGCAATGCTTTAAAGAGCTTTCCGGGGCTGAACCGCAATCGACCGATAGGTAGCTATCGCAAAAAATAGCCGCCACAAAAAAACGGCCATCCCGCACTGCGGAATGGCCGTCGATGATGGATCTATTTCGGTTGAGGATCGTTTACGATCCGGAGTAGTAGGCGCCCCAGAACTCAGCGGGGGCCACGTCACTCAGCACGGCAAAGGTCGCATCTGGGACCTGCGGCGCGGAGTCGATCGGCGTCCCGAGAATGGTATTTCCCAGGGCGTCGGTCGCGAGGCTGGAGCCGCTGCTCAGTTCGGTGTACAGTTTCGTGCCCTTTTTGACATACGTCGCAAGGCCGAATGTCGCCACGTTCTGGCCGGGCTTGCCGCCATTCTCGATGGCCCACTGGTCCACGGCGGCATCAATCTGCCGGAGGGTTTCCAGAGTTGAGGACGCCTGCGAGCGCTTGCGCGCGCGGAGTGCGCTTGGAACGGCAATCGCTGCCAAGAGTGCGATGATCGCCACGACGATCATGATTTCAATCAGCGTGAAACCGCTGGCGCGGTTTCTCATTGGGGTGTGCATTATTTTATGATGTTTAATATCTACATCAACGAGTAGAACGTTGATATACGCAATTTTAAAGCAGCTGCTATGCCGATCTCCGCACAAGGGGTGTGTATTTTCGGCTTACGTATTTCCTTAGCAGGCGCCTAATGCCCTAATGAGGCACGAGCCGGATGTAATCAAAGGCCAGTGAGTACCCCGTGCTCGCTGCATTCTTGCCCGTGACCGTAAAGCGAAACGCTTTGTCACCCGCAGACCCGGTGTTCAGCGCCCCAAGGTCGAATTCGGTGAAGGTCGAATAGGAGTTGTACATGTCAACCGGCGAACCGTGGTTCGTATATGTGCCGCCCGTGCTCCCAGCCACAGCAAACTGGCAGATGCCCCGTGAGTTCGCCGTTTTCACACCGAGATACACTTCGTAGTTTGCGACTTGCAGGTTCGGCACGGTAAAGGTGACGTAGTTCCCAACGGCCGTGGAATCCAGGACGACAAAGCCGCCGCCGCTTGCCCCGCTATCCGCCGATGTGTGATCCGCCGGGCTCACGGCCGCAACCGCGAGATTCTCGACTTCTGCCCTGGCCAGCCCCCAGCTGCTCAGTGGAGCCTGAGACGGAGCCGCCGGCGGCGTGGTCACGTACGGACACAAGGCCACGGTGAGCGTGACCGAGGATGCGCCCGTCGAGCTCCAATCGATGATCAGCTTGCGACCGGTATTCGCCGTCTGCGTCGGATTCGGCGAAGTCGACAGCGGCGCCGGCGGAGACATCGGCTGCTCGAAGGTGGCGCCGGACGTGGGGCTCTGGATGATCATGAGCATCGACTTCCCACCGGAAGTCAACGTCGCCGTCGTGGGCGGATTGTTCACCACCACGGTCGCATCGGTGTGCATGAACCACTTCAACTTCGACGCGGCATTGGTGGTCACTTCGTCCTGGACCTGCGCCACGCCATTGAGAAAACGAATCCCCCGCTTCGCGCTCGTGACTTCCGTCGTATGCCCGGCGACGGCTTTCTGCTGATAGGTATCATAGTAACCCGGCGTCGAGGAGTAAGCCGAAGTCATATCGATGATCACCTGCTGGATCTGCGCATCGCACTCGAAATTCTGCAAGGTCGCAGGCGTCCCGGTCAAACTTTGTCCACCATTGAGATCGGGATCAAAAACGAGCGTGTTATTCCCTTCCGCCCGGGCGCGATAGTAGGTCCAGCGGCTGGGATTGTGCGACGGATCGCGTTCCAGATAGTCCGAGAGCGAATACGAGTCGCGCCCGAGGTCCTTTGCCCAGCGAACTCCCAGCGCGTCGAAGACAAAGCTGCCGATTTCCATTTGCTCATGCGGGCTTCCATACGGAGTCCGCAGGGCATTGTAACCACCTTTCATTCCGGCATAGAGCGCATTGGGATCGGTCCAGGAAGTGCGCAAAATCGCGACGCCGGCATTGTCAAAGTACTCCGAGGTGGGCAACTGCACCGCCGTCGGAGTCGCCGTGCCAGCCACTGCGTCATCGCCGCGCGGATCATACCACAGAAGATCGAACGCCTGCGGATTTCCGAGATAGTGCGATTGATTCCAGGAATAGACCGGCTGATTGAACTTGAGCCCGAGATACTGATTGATGTCCATCGACTCGAATGCGGCGCCTCCATTATCTCCATAGTTATAGGTCAGACCGGTAGGGCTCATTTCGTAGTCCTGATAGACACCCGCGGTGGAAATTCCCGGATTCTTGTCCATGTTGAAGCTCGTGCCCCGCGCCGTCTCCAGCGCCGCCAGCGACATACCCAGGTATTTCATGGCAAATTTTCCATAGGTGGGCGCTTCCGGCCAGGCTCCATCCGGTCCCCACTCCGACATCGCCCACGAACCATCGAACGCAGGAATGAGGTCATTCAGGATGGTCGTCGCTTCCGAAGACGGCGGCGTTCCTTCGCCCAGGATCGCCAGCGCACTCGTAATGAAGGCGCCATTGCAAACACAGGTCCAGTTGCCGGGCCCATTGACATAAGTCTTAGTCGTGCCCGGATTGATGAAGTCGCCGTTGTACGGCGTCGCATTGGCATACGAGGCCAGCGCGGGCTGCAGTCCCTTCGTTACGATCCAGCCGCGAATCTGATCCCGCTGCGTGGAACTCCAGGCTGCATAACACCAATCGAAAGCGAGGGCGTAAGCCCGGCAGATCATGGCCAGATCCAGGAATTGGTCTGCGTCCCAGCCATTCGTTCCCCAGCCGCTGCCCCAGTTGGCGGCGCTTTGCAGTTCCCACAAAATGTGGGTCTTGCAATTGACCCGCACACTGCTGTCCGTATTCAGGGTATAGTTCATCCCCAGGTACGTAACCCGATTCAAAAGCTCCGCGGCCGCGGAATTGATGCCGCCCTGCGTCGGAACTGGAATGGTGCTGCCCAGATAAGCCGCATTGCACTGGCTGACAATGTAGTTCCAATAATTCTGCGGCGTGCCGGCAGGGACGATCAGACTCGACAGACGCGTGCGCGCCGGCACAGACAGCGCGATCCGGGGATGCTGCTGCGAGATATTCGACGTCGACACAGCGTTGGCGGTGTAGTCCGCGCTATCATCCCAGGGCGCGACATTGGTCGCCGGCATCAGGCTGATGGCCGAGTCTCCCGGCTTCTTCCAGCCGATGGAGAAATTTCCACCCGCCGTGCTGTCCTGTTTGTGCCGGCCTTCGATATAGTAAGCCTGGCCGGCCGTGAGATATATGCCCGCCGAGTTATGTCCCCACACCTCATAGCCCGTCGAGGCCGAGGTCGTATCCGTACCGACGGAGGCGATGGAAGTCGCATGCGCAGGCGTGGCATCGGTGCTCAGCAGGAGAACCGAATTGTTATCACTCGCCACGGAGAAAATATAGGTGCCGCTGGTCGGCGGATACAAAATGCCGCGAATGCGCGTTCCCATATTGACATCGAATGGCGACGCCATGTTCTGCGGAATCTCCAGCACCGTCGCGCACTCGCGCGCCGCCGGCGCCACGGTGAAATTCGAAGTCGTGCTCAGCAGATTTGCGATGGAATAGCCGCTGACGCCTGTCCAGTACTCGATGAGCACGCGTCCCTTGGTATCGGGATCGGCCACGGCATGGGAAGGGAGCAGAGCGCTCAGGGAGAGAATTGCCAGGGCAAGACCTTGGCAAACCGACGACGGTGCTGGGCGGGAATCGACGCGCGTCGAAGGCGCGCCGGCCGCCCGGAACTCGTGATGTTGGCGCTTCGCGCGAGGCGCGGGCGCAAGACTACGATAGGCTCGAGTGAGGAGGGAGGGCATGGTGCTTTGGGGGTAGGGGTGGATGGCTGGAGCAAATCAGCCGGGCTCACGCTAGAACTACCCGCCCCAGGAAACTCTGTCCATGTGGCCACATGGCCATATTTTAGTCTTGCCCAGGCCGGACCTCCGAACGACTTCCGCAAAAGGAGCGCAGGGCCTTCCTGCCCATCCCGCGTGCACGGCCAAGACACGGTGCTAAGTAGTAAAAGAGGCATCTTGCCTCTTTCCAAGAGCAACCTGCGTCAGCAGCAGCTCGTTCATAGGCGCACTGCGAGCGTGAAAACCGCAACTCCCATGCGCCACCATCACCACCCCGTTTGCTTCCAGGCCAATTTCGGGCACTATGAAAATTCCGCGAAGCGATGTCCTCCCCTCTCCTTTCCCCCTTGCGGCGCGCCATCATCACCCTGCTTTCTCTCTGCGCCGCAGCTAGCCTTTGCCCAGCCGCGGAGCCTCTGCACACCCTGGGCGAAGTCCGCCGTCTCACCCCACAGGAAGCCGCAACGAAACTCAGCATCGATATCGAGGGCTGCGTCATTTATTTCAATCGCCGTCACCACGAACTCATCTTTCACGACGGCCAGGATGGCATCTATGTCGCCCTCCCTGCCGGCCAGTTTGGCGATTTCCAGGCCGGAGACCGCTTGCGCCTTCAAGGAAAAACCCAGTCCGGCGAATTCATCCCTTCCATCATTCCCGAGCACATCACACGGCTCGACGCCGGCGTCCTGCCGAAGCCGCATCGGGTCGAGGAAGGCGAGCTTTTCTCTCCCAGTCTCGGCTGCCAGTGGGTCGAAACCCCCGCCGTAGTCGTCGGCGCACAAACGCGCCGCAACGTCTTCACCCTCATGGTGGAGGTTTCCGGCCGCACGCTCCCGTTAAAAATCGCCGATGCCAGCAATGCGGCGGCGCGCACCGCCCAGCTCATGCAGCGGCCCGTGCTCGTTCGCGGCGCCGCCGGCTCGGTCTTTAACAAACAGCGCCAGCTGACCGGCCGCTTTCTCTTCGTCCAATCCTTCGACGACATCGTTCCCTCCGAAGTGGAGCGCGTCGATGAAGCAATCCCGCTTCGGTCCATCGATGAACTCCTCCATTTTGGCGACACCCCGCAATCGCGCGTGCGCCTGTATGGCGTGGTGACGAATAGCACGAGCGACGGCCTGTATATTCGGGATCGGGGCGGCGGCATCTTTGTCCAGTATGCCGCGCAGGCGCCGATCAATCCCGGCTCGATGCTGGAGGCCGAGGGCTTCGCCACCGTGGCGCCCTTTCGCCCGGTCTTCCGTGCAACGCGCGTCCGAGTCACGGGCAACACCGCCCTGCCCGCGCCTTTGTTACTCGATGTAACGGCCGAAAATCTGCCCGACTTCCAGTCCGAGCTGGTCTCGGTCCAGGCCGAACTGCTCGCCGCGCGGGAAGGCGCTGCGCGCGCCACGATCCTGCAATGCCAGAGCGGCCAATGGGTCTTCGAAGCCTCGCTGCCGGAGGACGCCCGCCCACCACACGAACTTGTCCCGCACACCCTTCTGCGCCTGACCGGCATTTGCGATCTGGCCTCGACTCACTCGCTGCCACCGGAGTCGGTGGATGGCTTCCGCCTGCGCTTGCGCGCGGCCGATGGCGTCGCGGTCCTCCGCCGGCCGCCCTGGTGGACCATCCGCCGACTGCTCTGGGCTTTCAGCGGACTCGCGGCCTGCGCCTGCCTGGGCGTCGCCTGGGCCCTGTTGCTGCGTAAGAAGGTGCGGGAACAAACCCGACTCATCGCCGCGCACATCGAGAAAATGGCCGTCACCGACGAGCGGCAACGCATCGCCCGCGAGTTGCACGATTCGCTCGAGCAAAACCTCGCCGGCACTTCTGCCCAGATCCAGACCGCGCGCCGCCGCCTCACCGGCGCCTCGGGCGATGCCGAGGTCGCCATGGAGCTCGCGGAGAAAATGCTGGATCACTGCCGCGACGAAGCCCGCACTTCCATCAATGATCTGCGCAGCATCGCCCTCGAGCGGCTCGGTCTACCCGGCGCGCTCCAGCAGTTTCTCGAGCCCATGGCCGCAAACTGCGGCGCCACATTTCAGCTGCGCGTGGAGGGCGTCCCAGCCGCCTTGCCCAGCTTTACCGACACCCATCTTTTGCGCATCGCTCACCAAGCCGTGGCCAATGCCTCGCAGCATGCCCAGCCGCGGGAAATCCAGGTCGCTTTGGCCTACGGCCTAGAAACCGTCGATCTGGAAATCACCGACGACGGCCGCGGCTTCGATTCCGCCTCGCCGCCGCCCCGCGGCCACTTCGGGCTGCGCGGCATGCGAGAGCGCGCCAATAAGCTCGGCTCGAAGCTCGCCATCGTCAGCGCCCCGGGTCAGGGAACAAAAATCCATCTGCACGTGCAGACCGATAAAATTCCTGCCACCATCGGCGCATCTCCCCTATGAATTCCTCGATCCGCGTCCTGGTCGTTGACGATCACATGCTCATGCGGCTCGGCCTCGTCGAGGCCATCGTCAGCGAGCCTGGCTTCGAGCTCGCCGGCGAGGCCGAAAATGGCGAGGAAGCCCTGTCGCTCTTCCGCGCGAACCAGCCAGATGTCGTCACGATGGACTTTCGCCTCCCCGGCGCGGATGGCGCGGAAGTCATCGAACGCCTGCGCGCCGAATTTCCGGAAGCCCGCGTCATCGTCCTGTCTGTCTTCGAGGAGGAAGAAACCATCTGGCGAGCCGTGCAAGCAGGAGCCATGGGCTACCTCCCAAAATCCGCCCGCACCCGCGAGGTCCTCCTCGCCATCCGCCAGGTCTACGAAGACAAAACCTACTTCCCTCCGGCCATCGCCGCGAAACTCGCCGCCCGCCAATCCGCCCCACGCCTCAGCGAAGGCGAATTTGAAGTCCTGCGCGAAGTAGTCGCCGGCCGCACCAACAAGGAAATCGCCTCCAAGCTGCACGTCTCCGGCTCGACCGTAAAAGCGCGCATCCAAAATTTGTTAGACAAACTCGGCGTCGCCGACCGCACCCAGGCCGCCATCGAAGCCGTGCGCCGGGGCCTGATCCGCATTGCATGATCGAGCCTGACTTAACAAGGCGCTTCGGAGCGTCTCGTGTACGGCAACCAATCCACTACGGGCGGCTGGATCGGCAGACATTGAAAAATCTGGCGTGCACTAATGCGACTGGGCACTCATCTACGCCATGAGCACATCTCCATCCGCCCGTCTCACGATGGTCGAGACCACAGCCGACGTTGAAGATGCATTGAGATCCGGGAATGCTCCGGCGCGGCTGCTCCACGACATCTGGGCGCAACGTGAGCCGGTGCCCGATCGTTTGGCATCCCAAGGAGCAAAGAAAACCTCCGTGCGCCAGATCGGTTGGTTGCAAGACAATGTCCGGCTTGCACGCAGGTTCACCACATCTGCGCTGAGACAGGAGGAATTCCTCCTGGTTTGCGACGCTGCTTCGGAAATTCTTCGCCTGTGGGATGACGTCAGTGAACAGGATCGGCTGGAGCTCGTCCGCGTGCGGATGGACTATGCAGCAGCCCTTACGCGCTTGGGAGCCACTCGCGCGGCGCGGCGTGAATTGGAGCAATGTATCGGCGACAGCTTTCTGCCTCGCTTAGGCGCGGAGTTGAAAGCAGACGTTTTGATTCAGTTGGGGAATGTCTTGCGTGAGGAATCCCATTTCGCCGCGGTGCGTGCGATGCGCCTTCAGTTGGCTGAGGAAGCGCTCGGCTTCTATCGGCGAGCTTTGGATCTCACTCCAGAGCGGCTGGAGGCCGTGCTTCTCGTCGCTGCGGCCTCGCTCATCATCGGAGAGGAAGGCTCATCTATGTGGAGTGAAGCGCGCTCCCTGGCTTCGCAAATCCTTACTTTGGTCAATGGGATCGAGCGAACCGATGGCGAACGATTTTCCACGGTCTTCTCACGAGCAATCGCCTACGCGATTCTCGGCAAATTGGAGGAGTCGGCAGCGGCTTACGGGCGGTTGGCCAACATCGAAGGTGTTACGACATCGGAGCTGGCCGAGGCGCGTTATCGCGCCCAGTTTTTGGCGGAAGCGGTGGGGAAGGACCGGAAGTATTTCAACCCGGCATTTCCGCCCCTCCAACTCATCGTCTTCGTCGGGCATCAACCCGATCTCGACGCTGCTCCGGACCATCAGCAGCGATTCTCGACCGCCAGAATCGACGGTGTGCGCGCTCTGCTCGCGGAGAAGCTGGAAGCAATGGGCGCGCGCGCCGGCCTGGCAAGTTGCTGCGCGGGCGGAGATTTGCTCTTTGCCGAAGCGTTGCTGGCCAGACAGGGGACGCTCCACCTCGTATTGCCCTGGAGCCGCGCCGATTTCCGCGCGAATCGGATCGTGCCGTTCGACGGCCCGGGGCCAGCGCCGAGATGGACTCCCCTTTTTGATACGGCTCTGGAAACAGCTTCGACGGTTCGGGAATTAGGGCAAATGTATGAGCCCGGCAGTGATATCACCTGGCAGTACATGACCGAAGTGACTGCCGGCATCGCTTTGAATACCGCGCGCACCTCGCGCCTGGATATCCAGCCGATGGCGCTTTGGGACGGACTTCCCGGGCGCCGCGTCGGGGGAACCGAATCCTTCGTGGAATTCTGGCGGCAACAAGTCGGGATCGAGCCGGCAATTATCGACTTGCCTTCGCTGTTGGAAGGTCGGCGCGGGCGGGCCCACGAAATTTCCGTCGCCCGATGTGAAGAATTCACCATGAAACAGCAGGTAAAGAGCATCCTGTTTGCCGACATCGTCGGGTATAGCAAGTTAAACGAACGCGTCATTCCCGAGTTCATCAACGTATTCTTGGAGCGGGTTTCACGGCTCATCAGCGAGAGTCGCAACGCGCCCTTGAGCGTGAATACGTGGGGCGACGCGGTCTACGCCGTCTTCGACTTCGCGCATCAGGCCGGCGCTTTCGCGCTCGAACTGACCCAGATGATTCAGGAAAACGAAGCAGATTGGATTCAGAAAGGGCTATTTTGGGAAGAAGCGACAGGGGGAGCGGCCGGCGCCGTGCAAGTCCACCCGCTTAATATCCGCGTCGGTTTGCACACCGGCCCGGTCTTCATTCAATACGATCCGATCGTGCGGCGACTCGGTTTCACGGGCGCTCACGTCAATCGCGCCGCCCGAATCGAGCCCGTCACGAAGCCGGGAGAGGTCTATGCCAGCGAGGAATTTGCCGCCCTGGCCGAACTCGATCTGGAGATCGAGAGAAAGTCGCATGCCGGAAACGGCGACACGCAGCGAACCGGCTTTTCCTGCGAATACGCGGGAACGATGCCGCTGGCGAAAAAATTCCCGGGACGCCATCGGATCTATCGAGTATTGCCGAAAAAGCCGTTTGGCCTGGAGGACCTGGCGCGCGCCGCTCACGAGGCTTACTGTCTGGAAGCAAAGGCCCGCGGAGAAACTCTCGCCACGAATTCCACCATCCAGCCATGGGAAACGCTCCCGGAGGATCTTCGCGATGCCAACCGCGCGCAGGTGGCAGACATCCCCAATAAGCTGCAATTCCTAGGCTACGAACTGGCGCCAGGGCACGGCTTGCATCCATCCGCGATTGTCATCAGCGACGCGCAGCTCGAGCATCTTTCCTTCCGTGAGCACGGCCGCTGGATGAAGGATCGGCTGCGCCGCGGCTGGACTTACGGTCCGCAGAAAGATGCCGCACGAAAAGAGCACCCCATGCTCATCCCATGGGAGAAACTATCAGAGGAAGAGAAAGAGAAAGACCGCGACACCGTCCGCCACGTTCCGAAGCTCGTGGAAAAGGCAGGATTCCGCATCCGGAAAATCGATGCCTAGCCGCAGAAAAGCTATTTGCCTTTCGCCGCTTGTGCACCATTTCCCGGATGCAAGTGGTCCAGTCATACTCCCATGTTATTAATGTGCGCAAGATCCGGTGTAAAATCGTTTACGCGGGTATAGACGATGGCGGCAAAGGCTTCAAAAAGCCGGCCGAGGGATTTTTCCGCCATCCGTCGTTTTTTCCAACTTCACAGACGGCAGACCTACACGGAACTCCAACAACGAAAAAGGAAAATTCAATTAATCCAGCGCGCGCAACCACTCCGAAACAGGCGTCGCGCGTAGCGCAGCATCTCTGCGCGAATGGGATCGTGCGAAGCTCCATCCTGAATTACCCGCCGGCCCCATCGAAACCCGCTGCCCCCGTCCTCACACTTTTACGAACCAAACGAACAAACCGTTGTTCAGCGCGTGAAAGAGTATTGGGATGCGCAGCGAACCGCTTCGCCAGCGAAGCCATCCGAGAATCAAGCCCGCAACAAAATGCAGCGGAAAATGGCGCCAGTTCATGTGAAACAACGCAAAAGCCAGCGCCGTGACCACAATCGTCGCCCGGCCTGAAATGCGCTTTCGAAGCGCATCAAATTGATAGCCTCGAGAACAGATTTCCTCAGTGACAGGCCCCAGGATCGCGTACACCACATACGGCAGCCACCAGGAGATGAGCTTCATTTCCCTGACATGGTCTGAAATCCGCATATGCGGCAACCGCGCGTGCGCCAGTAGTTCATAGAACCGCACATAGGCCCAATGGAATGCAAAACAAATAGCCGCTGCGAGAATAAACGTGACCCACCCTTCCTTCAGCGACCATTGCACCCGCCCCCAAATCCGCTCACGCGCCGGCCCAAATGATGAAACGATCACCGGCAGCGTCGCGCAAAATGTCGCGCCAAAATAAAGCTCCGGCGCCAGTTTTACTCCGAGGGTCGGCAGCCACAAAAACGCCGCAAAATGGGCCAGGAGATAAAAGAAGTTCCATCCGAAAGCCACGGTGAGATTGGGAACTCCCTCCCGCGCCCGGAAAGTGAAATAAAACAGCGCGATGCCACCCGCGACGGAAACGATCAGCACTACGACCTTCAGGCCCTGAAATCGCGCCTCGGGAGACATTTGTTCACCGGAAAAAGCATCCCGCCCTTCGGTTAAATTTGCCCTCCCGCCATCAACCGTTGCGGCAGCCACATGAGTGGTGAAACCGTCGCCAAGCGCCTGCGTCTGCGGAGCCCAGCAGACAAAGGCCCAAATCCAGAGAAAAAGCAGCCCGCAAATGCTTTTTGAAATTCCCGGGTTAATCAAACGTATCAATATCGGTGTCCTCACGTGGGAGATAAGTGACGCCCCACCGATCGCATCTTTATTCGTTTCGGCCAGCGGATCCTCGATCTCCAGCAACGGTTACTACGGAAACAAACTGAAGTGTTTCCATTTGCTGATGACATTGGCGCTTGGTCGCGGCGTCAGCGGGGGATAGTCGGTGATGGGGCCGCCTTCGATGACCGTGCCATCCGAGCCCTGATGGTACCAACAGATTTTTCCCTGCAAGTCCACCAAGGTGATGCGTTGTGCACGGATTTCATCGGCATCAATGATCTTCGCTTCATTGCGAGTGGCGGCGATTGAACCGAGGCCGGCGAGAATGCACACTGCGCAGATCAAAAGCCGATTCTGTCGTTCCAGACGAGAGAGGCGGGAGGACATCGAGTCGAGTTCGTTGGTATTCATGGCGAGGAGATGCTGGGTTCCATCGCAATTTCCCGAAACTACGCGCGCGGGCAATACGACGAGAGGCGAACCCGAGCTCGCGATGGAGCAATGTCTGGCGCCGACTGCGTCGTTATGATGCCTTGGCCGATTCTTGCACTCGCTTTTCGGAATCCGCGACCGTTCCACAGATATCGCCGTTAACGAATATGCAGAAACAGCATGAGGATATCGGCGACAAATAACACCACCACGGCGATTTCCAGGATGAGCATGATGCGCGTGGTGCGATCCTGGGCGAGCATGCCGTAGAGGTCGTCGAGCGTCTTGAGCTTTTCGTCGATGGATTTGCTCCAGTCGGCAAGGTGGAACCGCGCGGCCACGGCTTGATAAATACGGGCAAGATGCCAGTCGCCAAAGAATTTCGTCGTATTGGAAAGTTCGTCCGAGAGGCGCGCGAGATCGATGCGCAGTTCGCGCAATTCCCGCAGCACCGAGGTCCGCGAGCGCAGCCCGCGCGAACGGAGGTCGCGGTAGGCGCGATCCAGCGAGTCGTCGAGCAGCCGGTCGTAGGCTTCCAGTTCGGCAAGCTGGAGATTGGCCAGCTCCATGAGGTGGAGCGTTTCGGCAAAGCGCCGCGGTTCATCGAGCATGAGCGCCGCATCCCAATCCACCACGACGAGATCATTGCCGTAGTAAGACAAATGTCGCGCCGTCGATTCATCGGCTTCCTGTTCCGAGAGCGCTCCGATTTCCCGCTCCGCGGTGAGCAGCGCGGCGATCTCCCGACGCCGACGCGACAACCAGGCTTCCGCCGGCGCGCCATCGCCCAGCGCGGCGGCTCCGGCGTCGAGGCAGAAGACGGTGTAGACTTCCTCCATGGGCAGCGTTTCGTGCGGACGCACCAGGTAGGGAAGAAGCTCCCGCGTGATCTCGCTGGCCATCTTCCGCACTTCGTCGGCCAGCGAGCCGTTGGAAAAGCGCAGGTCGTGGTAAACGACCAAGTCCTCGAGGGCATCCACCTCGAAGGGCACATGCACGGCGATGGAGATGGCGCCCACGGGAAGGAACTTGACCGTTCGCTGGATGCGCACCGGTCCGCTCGGGCCGAAGCGTTCCAGGTCCGGCAGCCGCACCATTTGGGGACGATAGAAGAAAAGCTGCCGCGGGCCGCGCCGGCTGTCGTCGACGACGAATTCCGCGATCGGCTGCCCCAGGAGCGTCTGCACCGGGCGGCGTGTCATTTCGTAGCCGATGTCGAAGGCGAAAAGATAGACCGCTTCGCCGCGCAAGACCTCCTTGCGGTCCTGGCCAGCGGTGGATTTTTCAGCGGAAGACATGGAGACGACGGGTGAAAGAAGAGCATCGCGGGCGGTGGGAGTCCAGCGCCCTGCGTGTGCCATTCATTAATTGCTTCGTATAACTTTTACCTTGCCGGCGCTCCGCGCCTCCCCTTCCGCAAGCCGCGATTCCTGCATCCCTCCACACCCCTGGGCGGTTCAAAACCGCTCCTTGGCGGTGGGAGCAGAAGCTCCCCTCCTCTCCCGTCACGAAGCTGGAGCTTCGCACGAGCGCATCCCGCTGTTGCGGGATGCGCGTCGGCGGCGTCAGGCCGTCGTCGCAGCGGCGCGGGGCGCGGTGAGTCGCAGCGCCAGGAAATAGAGGATGCCCAGAACGAGGACGGCCACCACGATGGGCAGCGACTCGTGCTTGATGGCGGTGACCATGGCCGCGGGATCGTCGATAAGCCCAGGATTTTCCTTGGCCAGTTTCGCTCCGAACCAGGCCAGCACCGAGCACCAGGCGAGCGAGCCCACGATGGTCATGAGGCTGAAAATGCCGAAGCCCATCCGCACGATGCCGGCCGGAATGGAAATGAGGTGGCGAATGACCGGGAGCAGCCGTGCAAAGAAGATCCCGCCGGCCTCGTAGCGATGGACGAAGCGCTCGGCGCGGGCCAGCTTGTCTTCGCTGATGAGAAAAAAGCGGCCCCACTTGACGATGACGAGGCGGCCGAGCCAAAGCGCGAGCCAGTAGGTGATGGCCGAGCCCAGCCAGGAGCCGAAGGTCCCGGCGGCGATCACCCCCCAAAGATTCAGCTGACCCTGCTGCGCCCAGTAGGCGGCCGGCGGAATCACGACCTCGCTCGGCACGGGAAAGATCGAGCTCTCCATGGCCATGAGGGCGATGATGCCAAGGTAGCCCCCGGTTTTGACCCAGTTAAACCAGACGAATATGAGATGATGCAGCATCGCGCTGGTCTAGCAATAACGCCGCCGGGCGCAATGCTCTTCATCTTCGGCGATCCGTTCGGCGCCAAATCTCTGCAAAAAGAAGTTTGTCGCCCTACGCCCTACATTGCGCCCCAGCGCATCAGGATAGCCGCGACGACGGCGCCGATGGCGAGCTCGATTCCAGTTTGCAGGCCGAGCCGATCGACCTTGGGGAAATGAAGGGGGGGGCGTTTCATGGAGGTTTATCGGAGCATCGGACATGCCGCTCATGCTGGATGTTCAGAATTGCCGCCAGGTATTTTCGGCGGTGTCAATTCGGAAGCGCCAGCAGCAGCAAATACTGAAATCCATCGGTAAATTCCACGACCGCGGCGACGTTTCCTTCATTGTCGAAGCCGCTGGCTGCGCCGATCGAGCCAGCGCTCGGTTGCAGCGCGGTGAAGCTCTTGACCGTGAGGGCTGCTGTACCAATCCCGGTGAGCATATCGCCAGGGATGAGAACTTGATGCAAGGTATCGACGCCGGTGACGGACCAGAGTCCAAAGTTATTTGCCTTGGTCACGGCAGGAAGGACATTGCTGCCGGAGCCGATCGACTTGCGCAGCTCGAGCGTCGCGGTAAAGACCGGACCGCCGTCCGCATTGGAGGGAAGAACCAGGGAGGGAAAGGACGCCCAATTCCTGCTCTTCGCCTCACCGACGTCCGGAACCGGCGCCCCGGCGTTGGCGATGATCTTCGGCGTCGCGCCGTCTGCCGCATAGAGAATGCCGGCGCGACTCGCCGGCGTCCCGAGGGTCAGTGGACAGGCGACTTTGAGGCCCGAGCCCACAATGGGGTCGCCCAATGCTTTTACGGTTGCAGCAGGCCCCGGATTGCCTTCCGCATCGTTCGCCGTGGGAACGACGTCGCCTTTGCTAACCAGGACGGTAGGTGCGCTGCCGCCGATGGCGCCGACGAGCAAGGCGGCATTGTTGGCGGTCTTTACCTCGCCGCCGTTTTTGAGATTGGCCGTCACGGCAAAGGCGTTGGGGCCGAAGCCCGGCAGACCAAAGCTCGTGATGACGGCGTTATTCAAATCGGGAATGCCGGTTGAAGCTCCAGTTTGGGCGAGAAGCGTCCAATTCGCGGGCCCTGTGGCCGTCGACGGGATGACGTAAATCGCCTCGGCTTTGGCCTTGCCGGCATAGGTCAGGCGGACGCCAAACTCCGTATCACTCACGCGCCAGCGCCGGGCGGCTAGGGTGCCCTTGCTGCCGACCAGAGTCCCGATCACGGAAACCGTGTTATCGCTCACCTTCATGCCCGTCCGAACGAGCAAATTGACGCCTCCGGCGGCCGGAGCCACGCAGAGCGCGAGATTGTTCGATGCAGCGACCCCGGAGCCCTGAAGGCGACACAGGAAGAAAGTATCCGTCCCCTGGCCATCGATGGTGATGAAGGCCTTGATGGTGACGCCCACGGGCAGGCCGCGGTAGAATGTGTTTGTCTGCGCGGCGATGCGCGGCGCGCCGGCAGCCAAGCCGGTGAGCAACACGGAGTTATTTGCCGCAGTAATGCCGCCAACGCCATTTTTGAGCGTCACGACGGCAGCATCTCCGCTGGGCTGGCCAAGACTGGATACAATGGCTGTCGAGCCAGTCACCGGCGCGCTGCCGACCTTGTAAAGAACCGAGCCATCGCTTCCGAAGACCGCCGGGACACTTGTCGTGCCGTTGGCCAGTTTGCCTCCGGTGGCTCCCGTCTGGGGTGCGCCAAAGGACCCATAGCGAAACTGTGTAGTTTGCCCTGGAGGAGTGTCGGTCACCTTGGCCACCGAAGCCGTTGTTGAGGCGGAAAAGCGAATCCGGACGCTGGCTTGGGAGGTATTGCCAGCCGCATCGGTGGCCGTGAAGGTCACCACCTGCGTTCCGGCAGGAGCGCCGGCCCCAGCGGAAGGGCTCTGAGTGATGGTCACCGGCGGAGTGGCGTCGGTGGTATTCGCGTCTGTCGCGGTGACAGCATTTAGAGCGACGAAATTCGGCAGTACGGTCACCGAATAAATGTTTGTGGGCACGCCACTCGTGTCGAGCACGGGAGGGATGGTGTCCACGATCACGGCGGCGCTATCCGTTTTGGTCGCGGTATTCGAATTCGCGTCCATCGCCGTGATCGAGTAGGAGATCGGCCCCTGCGGGAAGGCGCTAGTTACCGTCGTGGCGGCGATCCAACTGTTTGCACCCGCGCCGGTGCCGACAGTTGTCACCTTGCCGTCGATGAGCACCGTCGGAGTGGCGACGGTTTCGTTGGCGATGGGGCTCGTCGCCGTGAATTTCACGGTGAGGATATCGCCCGGTCGGGCATAGGGCGCCTTCACGCTGTTCGTGGAAACCTCGGTAACGACGATATCCGGCGGCGGGCCGGCGAAATTGTACGGTTTGGTCAGTTGAACGATGCCGGAGCCGCTGTTGAGGACACCGCTGTCGGTTTGTCCAATCGCCCGGATCGTTCCGAAATAGGGAAGAGTGAAGTCCAGTTTCCAGACTGTGCCGTCGCCTGTGCGGCTGCCCGAGCCCAGGTTGCTCCAAGTCACGCCGCCATCCGTCGAATTCTGAAAGAGGACTTGAGAGACTTCCGGAGCGCTGCCGTTGCGCGTCCACTCGATACTGTTGGGAGGAGGGAGAGGCGAGTCCGCGGTCGCCGCCGGAACTATGACGGCGAGGGACGAAGTAGCAGGATTATTGGCCAGCCGGGCGATGGCGCTCTTGGCCACGCCATCGATGGTGGAAAAACTTCCGGCGGCAAGAACGCTGCCATCGGCCTGAAGAGCCAGTGCATCGACCGGACCGTCGGCGCTGGCGTCGCTCTGATTCTTATTCGGGTCCGCGTCCTTGTCGAAGGTCGTGTCCACGCTGCCGTCCAGATTGAGCCGCACGAAATGGCGCGCCGCACTGCCGTTGAAATTTACAAAATCGCCGGCGATGAAGATCTTGCCGTTCGCCTGGAGAGTAATGCTCGAAACGGAGCCGTCAGCTCCGGAGCCGATGTTGAAGTTCGGGTCGGGCTGGCCATTCGACAGCAGCCGCACAAAGTTCGCAGCGGTCGAAGTGCCGAAGCCGTTGAAGAAGCCGCCGACGAGAATCTTGCCATCCGCTTGCAACGCTAGGCAGGTCACCGCTCCATCCGCGCCGGCGCCGGCGCCGGCGTTGAAAGTTGCCGAATCTTCGACGCTGCCGTTGGGCATGAGCCGGACCAGCCCGAGTTGCGCGACGCCGCCGGCGCTGTGGAAATTGCCTCCGACAAGGATGTGCTTATCGAACTGCACCGCGACGCTGTAGACGGTTCCGCTCACGCCCAGGCCGGTTTTGAAAACCGAGGTGGTGTCCGCGTCGGTCGCCGTATCCACGGAGCCGTCGGAGTTCAGCCGGGCGAGATTCGCCTCGGTGGACGCGGCAACGAGCGGAGTGGTCGTCCCGCCCACGGTCGGAAAATTGCCCCCGATGAGGATTTTCCCATCGGGCTGCAGGGCGACACAATTGACATACCCAGTGACGCCGGCGCCGGGTTGGAAGGTGAGTTCCACCGTGCCGTCCGGGTTCAGCCGGGTGATCCCTTTTTGAGCGAAGCTATTTGCCGAGGGGTTCCCGGAGGAATTGGTGACGGCCGCGGCGATGGTGCTGAATTGGCCGCCAATCACCATTTTCCCGTCCGATTGAATCGCAGCGGCGGTCACCGGGCCATCGATGGTCGTGGAAGTGGTGGTCGAACTCGTGCCGTAAGCGGTATCGGCGGCGCCATTGGCAGCCAGGCGCGCGATGTAGGAAGTCGGCGAGGCTGTGGTGGGATCATCGCCAATGGTCTGTCCGCCTACGCTGGCGAAATTGCCCGTGACGATGAGTCGCCCGTCGCCCTGCGTCGCGATGCTGGAAATCGGATGATTCAGGCCCGCCCCGGAATGAAACGTGGGCTCCTGAACCAAGGCGCCCGTGGAGTCGAGCAAGGCAATGCCGTTGGCTGCGACGTCGTTCCCATTGGCGTCTTTCACCGTGGTGAAAGACCCGCCGATGAGGATTTCGCCGGTCGGGCGGATCATGATGCTATCGACCGTGGCGGACGCGCCCGAGATCGTTGCATTAAAAGTGGTGTCGACGCTGCCGTCGTCGGCCTTGAGCCGGGCGATGCCCTTGGCTGCCGTGCCGTTGATCGTGGTGAAGCTGCCGCCGACCAGAATCCTGCTCTCGCTGGGGGTGGCGCCGGTGCTCAGGGCGATGGTTTGAACCGCGCCGACGCTGCCGATGGTCGCGTTGAAAGTCGTATCCGGCTTGCCTGTGGAATCGACGCGAGCGAGGCCCGCGCTATTCGAGACGGTCGTGTCGTTCGCAGCGGTGGTCGTGACTTTGGCAAAGTTGCCGCCGAGCAGGATTTTGTTGTCGTGGTCGGCTTGAATGGCGATACAGTTGACGGTTTTATCCGTTGCCGCAGTGAACGTCGTGTCCAGCGTATTCGTCGGAGTGAGTCGCGCAATGGAGGACTTCGCAATTCCGAGGTAGGTCTTGAAGGCGCCGCCGATCAGGATCTTGTTATCTGCCTGCACGGCGATGACGTTGATGTTGTTATCCGGTCCGGTTGTGACGGCCGCAGTCGTGGTGGGCAGGGCGCTGAAATTCGCGTCGACGCTGCCGTCCGATTTGAGCAGCGCCAGGTAGTAGTTATATGTTTGAGGCGATGTGCCGGTGATCGGGACCGAGCCGGCGACCAGGATGTGGCCGGTCGTTTCAGCCATTGGGAGCGGCTGCGCGTACACGGCCGTCACCGTGCTTCCACTGCCGGGATTCGTCGGCACGAAGCCCGAGTCGCGGGTTCCGTCGGAATTCAGCCGGGCCAGATTGGATTGGGCAATGCCGTTCACGAGAGTGAAGGGGCCGAAGACGAGGATCTTGCTATCGTTCGGCTGCACGGAGAAGCCGCTGATGGAGCCGACGATGCCGCTGCCCGGATTGAAGCTGAAATCGGGCGTCCCATCGCTTTTCAACTGCAGGATGTTTTGCGCCGGAAGACCGCCGTAATTGGAAAACGTGCCGCCAATGATGGCGCGTCCCGATCCCGACAGGGCGATGGCCTGGACGACGCCATTCTTCGGCGTCACCAGCGGACTGAAGCTCGCATCGACTGTGCCTGCCGCCGGCTGCGACAACGTCTGGCTGACGATGCCCCCGCTGCCATTGAGAAAGCCGCCTACGGTCGTGCCCGAGACCGTCAGCACATCGGTCGAGGAAAGGTTCAAGCCGGTGATTTCCCACCCGCCGGCGATGCGGGCGCCGACGCCCAGATTTGTGGCGCCGGCGGAGAAGGTGGCCGAGGAGATTTCCGGAGCCGCGGCCGCCCGAATCCAATCCACCGTGGTATCGCTGACGCGATTCAGGGAGGAGCTTGCCGGATCGTTGGCCAGCCGCGCCAAGCCCGCCTGGCTCGTTGAGCCGATCTTCGTGAAATACCCGCCAATGAGGATGCTGCCGTCGCCCTGCAACGCCACCCCATAGACGTACGCATTTGGCGAAGCGCCGAAAAAGGTCGGATCCGGGCTGCCGTTTGACTGGAGGCGCGTGACGACGCCAACGTCCACACCCGAGTTTCGATACCCGCCGGTCGCGATGATTTTGCCATCGGCCTGCAGCGCCATGCTCTTCAAGTCGTAGTTCGCCGCGATGCCGGGATGAAATGTGCTGTCGGCGGTCCCATTCGAATTGAACCGAAGCAGCGGGGTGAAAGTGACGCCGCCGGAGGCGGCCACCGAGCCGCCGACGGCGATTCGGCCATCGGGCTGCACGAGCAGGCACTCGACGAAACTCGAGGCGCCGAGGTTCACGTTGAAGGCCGTGTCCGTTGCGCCGGTGGCGCTGAGGCGCACCAGCCCGCGTTGCGTCGTGCCATCGACGGTGCTGAAATTCCCGCCGACCAGGATGCTGCCGTCGGCTTGGACGGCCAGGCTGTAAATGGCGTTGTCGAAGTTATGGCTGGTGAAACTGAGGTCGACCGCCCCTGTGGAGGATACGCGCGCCAGGCCGTGGCAGGCGACGCCATTTATCGAGGTGAACGAGCCGCCGAGAACGACCGCGCCATTGGCCTGGAGGGCGAGGCAGTAGACGTAACCGGAGATCCCGGAGCCGGTGCTGAAGGACGGGTCGATGCTGCCGTCCGTGTGGCCGGGCTTGCCATCGGCAAAAATGCGGCAAAGGCCGCGTTTCGCGACGCCTGCGAAATTGGTGAATTCGCCGGCGATCAGGATATTTCCATCGGGCTGGACCACGGCGCTTTCGATCGTGGCATTGGCCCCCAGGCCCGGCTTGAAGCTGGTGTCGAGCGTGCCGTCGGCTTGGAGTCGGGCGATATTGCGGCGGGCTGTTCCATCTGCCTGAACAAAAGAGCCGACCACAATGATCTTGCCGTCGGCCTGCGGGACCGCCGCTGTGACGAAATCCCCGGCGATGGTTGGGGCAAACGTCGCATCCAGGCTCCCAGACTGACCGCGCGCCGGCGAGAGGGCCAGCGTGCTGAGGAGCAAGGTGAAGGCAAACAGGGGCAAACGTTCCATGATAATATTATCTCACATCTTCTTCCGTTCCGGGCCGCTTCGCAAGGCGTCTTTTAATTCTCGTGATCGGGGTCGTCGGGGCGTTGCCCCGAGTGCGCGCGCCACGCGGCGAGGGCCGCGGCGTAGATTTCCTTCAAGGGCTGGCCGCTGCGCTCGCTCGCGACGCGGCAGGATTCGAATTCCGGGGCCGCGTGCATCACCCGGCCGGCCTTGCGGCCGACTTTCACCGTGATCTCGCCATAGGCGGTCGCGACCGTTTCGAAGTGGCGCTCCAGTTTGAGGCGCAGCACGTGATCCAGGCGCAGGCCAAAGGTACTCGTTTCGGAGAAGAAAATATCGGCCAGCGCGGAGGCTGCGCCCTCTTCGCAAAGCGCGGAAAGCATCACGCCAGGCCGATTTTTTTTCATCTGGATCGGTGTGAACCAGGCGTCGAGCGCGCCCGCGGCCAGGAGCTTGCCCAGGACCGCGCCGGCGATTTCCGGCGAGAGATCGTCCAGGTTCGCCTCCAGGCGAACCACGGTGTCGGTCTCATAGCCGGCGAGCGGGGTCATTCGGCCGCAAGTTCGCCGAGGACGACGCGCAGGACGTTGGGCCGCGAGGCCAGCTTCCGGCTGCCGATGCCGTAGCCGATTTTCTCGGGAGCGAGCTTGGGCATGAGGCCGAAGGAGGCGCCAAACTCCGCCACAATGGCGGCGCCGGTGGGCGTGATCAATTCGTGCGGTTCGTCAACCTGGCCCACGGGAATGCCCGTGAGGATTTCTAGGGTCGCCGGAGCCGGGACCGGGAAGCGGCCGTGCGCGCAGTCGACCCAGCCGTGGCCGTCATGCAGCGAAGAGACAAAGACTCTTTCGACGCCGAGCGCTTCCACGCCCACGCAGAAGCCGATGATGTCGGCAATGGAGTCCAACGCGCCCACTTCGTGAAAGGTAACATCCTCCGGGGGCATGCCGTGGATCTTGCCTTCCGCCACGGCGATGCGCTGGAAGATGCCGGCGGCGTGTTTTTTGACGAAGGGCGAAAGTTCGCTCGCTTCGATCAGCTCACGGATCTGCCGATGGCTGCGCCCTTCGGAGTGCTTGTGGCCGCACCCTTCGTGGTGATGGTGATGGTGGTGATGATGGCCGTGCTCTTCCTCGTGCTTGTGATGGGCCTGCGCGTGGTGCACCTCCTCGCCGTGATCCTGGTCGTGAGTCTGCGGGCGATGCGCGGATGAGGCCAACTCCTCTTCCTTCCCCTCGTGGGCATGGCCATGCTCGTGTTCGCCGTGCGCATGCGCGTGGCCATGACCATGAGCATGCTCGTGCTCGTCGTCCTCCTCGTCATCGTGGTCGTGATGATGCTCGTGATCGTGATCTTCTTCCTCATCGTCCTCAGCGTCGTGATGATGGTGATCACCGTGGGCATGCGCATGTTCGCCTTCGGCGCCATGCTCGTGATTACATTCACCCTCCTCGCCGTGATGATGGTGGTGATGCCCCTCATGGCCCTCCTCGTCCTGGTCGTGCGTATGCGTGGCCCCGCCGTGAATGCTGAATTTCGTGCCCTCGATATCGTGGCGGCTGGCCCGCTCGAAGTGCATGTGAAAATCGCCGATCTCCAGCTTGGAAAGCTCCCACTCCAGGGTCGACGGTTTCAGACCGAGGTCACAGAGCGCGCCGACGGCCATGTCGCCGCTGATGCCGGAGAAGCAGTCGAGATAGAGGACTTTCATTTTGTGCCGAGATGAGAGGTTGGGAAAAAAATCAGCGGAGTTCGCCGAGCTGGAGCGCTCCATCGTACAGAGCTTTGCCAATGATGCACCCGTAAAGACCGGGCATTTGTCCGAGCCGCCGCACATCGGCCGCGCTGGAGACGCCGCCGCTGGCGATGAGCTGGCAGCGCAGCGTGGAGAGCATTTTCTCCGTCTCCGCGAAGTTCGGCCCCGTGAGCATGCCATCGGTGGCGATGTCGGTGTAGATGATCGTGCCCGCGCCAGCCGCCTCAGCCTGCAGGGCGAGGTCCAGGGCGCTGAGCGTGGATTGCTCGGTCCAGCCTTTCACCGAGACGAGTCCATTGCGGGCATCAATGCCGACGGCGATGCGTTCGCGGCCAAATTCCCGCGAGACTTCGTGCACGAAATCGATGGATTCCGCGGCCTTGGTCCCGATGACCACGCGGGCCACGCCGGCATCCAGGGCCTTACGGATCGCCTCCACGCTGCGGAGTCCGCCGCCCAGTTCGCAGGGAATTGAAACCGCCGAAGTGATGGCGCGCACAGCGTCCAGATTGCGCTGTTCGCCGGAAAAAGATGCGTCGAGATCGACGATGTGCAGCCAGTCGCCGCCTTCCGCCTCCCACTTGCGCGCAAAGGCGGCGGGATCCTTGGAATAAACGGTTTTCTGGTCGGCTTTGCCCTGGCGCAGCCGCACCACTTCACCGGACATGAGGTCGATAGCAGGAAGAAGGAGCATAGGAAAAAACGAGGTTTAGAAGGAAGCCGCGCGCGATGGCGGCGGCGACCGCTCGCAGAATCAATCAGGCGATGGAGCGGACGAAATTGCGCAGGATGCCGAGACCGACGTCCTGGCTTTTCTCGGGGTGAAATTGCACGGCGGCCACGCGATCGCGCGCCGCGCTGGCGGCAAAGGTCTCGCCGTAGGTCGAGTAGGAAGTCGCGATGGATGGATCCTCCGGCGCCGGGAAGTAGGAGTGCACGAAATAGACGTGCGGATTGCCCGGCAGACCGCGCCAGAGCGTGTGGCCCGGCTGACAGAGATCCAGTGAATTCCAGCCGATTTGCGGCACCTTCAGCGTGGGGTCGGTGAATTTCTTCACGCGGCCTTTGAAAAAGCCGAAGCCTTTCACGCCGGGCGATTCCTCGCTTTCTTCAAAAAGCAATTGATACCCCACGCAGATGCCCAGGAAGGGCTTGTCTGCCGCCATCCACGCCTGCAGCGGCTCCCAGAGCCCGCGGGTCTGGATCCCGTGGACGCAATCGCCAAAGGCTCCGACGCCCGGCAGCACGATGCCGCGAGCCTCCGCCAACCCCTCCGGCGACGAGACGAGGCGCACGTCTGCGCCTTCATGGCGCAAGGCGTTCTGAACGCTGCGAATGTTGCCGGAACCGTAGTCGATGAGCGCGAGCATGAATTGAAATTTACAAACTACCTTTGGTGCTGGGAATACCTTCGACGCGCGGATCGAGCTGGCAGGCGGAATCGACGGCGCGGGCCAGGCCCTTGAAAAGCGCTTCAGCCATGTGATGCGCGTCGCGGCCGTAGAGGATCTCGGCGTGGAGATTGCACGCGGCGTGCACGCTGAAGGCGCGGAAAAATTCTTCGACCAATTGGAACGGGAAAAGGCCGATCGACGTCACCCCTTGAGGCGCACGGTGCTCGAGGAAGGGCCGACCGGAAAAGTCGACGACGACTCGCGCCAGGGTTTCATCCATGGGCAGGTAGGCATGTCCGTAACGGCGAATGCCACGCTTGTCGCCGAGCGCCTTGGCAAAGGCTTGGCCGAGCACAATGCCGGTATCTTCCACGGTGTGGTGAAAATCCACCTCGACATCGCCATCCGCCTCCACGCGCAGATCGCACAGCGAGTGGCGCGCGAAAAGCGTGAGCATGTGATCGAAGAAGGGGATTTTCGTTTTGATCTCCGCGCGGCCGCGCCCATCGATTTCCAGATGCAGATGGATCCGGGTCTCGCTGGTCTGGCGATTGATTTCGGCGGCGCGTGAGTTCATAGGCGATGAAAAGGTCGAGCTTGGGCCGCGAACGGCCCAAGCTCTAGCAATTTAAACAACGGTCGCTATTCGATAATCTCGTTGGCCTTCTTCGATACCTTGCGATAAGCGCCGATGGCCCCGAGGACGAGGATGACGCCGAGGAGACAGACGACCATGCCAAAAGGAGTTTTGATGAAGCTCTCCTTTTCCTCCACCGCCGGTTGGTCGGCCACCGGAGCCTCTGCCGTCGGGGTCGGAGCCGGAGGAGTCGGAGCGGTTTCGGCTGTCGGCGCGGGCTTTTCCTCGGGAGCGGGAGCAGCTTCGGCAGCGGCTTTCGCGGGGGCGTCTTTCAGGTCGCTGGTCAGCCGCGCAACCATCTCGTTGCTGCTCCAGAGTTGCTGCGCCTGCTGCAGCGCAGCGGTGGCGCCATCGACATCGCCCTTGGCGATCTTTTCCCGCGCGCCTTCGCTGAGGGCGATCGATTTGCGGATGTCGGCAATCGGAATCGCAGTGTATTTGCTTTTCGCCTCGGCGGCCTTGGAGCTGATATCGGCGAGCACCTTCTCGTTGTTGGGGAGGAGCGGCGGCCAGGCGGAGCCGGCCTTGTTCGCTGCCTCGACAGCGGCGTTTTCCTGCGCGGTCTGGCGATTGACGGCCGCGACGGTCGCGGCGCGCTCCGCGGCGGAGAGCAGTTGCATGTCCTTGTCCCGCTGGGCGTTGTGCACCTTTGCATTGGCCAGCATGCTGTCGGCTTTGCCCTTCAGGGAGGTGGCGCCTTGTTTGGCAAGATCGACCGCATCCGCGTAGGCTTTGGCTCCAGGCGCGGCCTTTTCAAATTGATCGAAAGTATTCAGCGCGCCGATGTAATCCCCGCGGCGGGACTGATCCTGCATGGAGCCAAGCAGAGCCTGGCCGGTGAGCTGGACGCGCTCTTTTTCCGCTTCTTCCTTGCTCAGCCAGCGATTGTTGAATTTTAGCTCGCCGCTATCGACGCGCTTCTGATCGGCCTGAAAAGCCTCGACCGTCTTACTGACTTCGGCGGCATGAGCACTCTTCGGGTATTGAACAAGAAACGCCTGGAGTGGCCGGAGGACCTGGCTGTAGGAGGTCCCGGGCAGCGAATTCGGCCCGGGCTGGGTCCCCTTGAGCGCGAGGTAGGCGATTTCGTCGGGCTGCTCCTTCTCGACTTTGTCGATATCGGTCTTCTTCACCGTCTTCGTTTCAAGGATCGAAGGGGTCTCGTGATACTCGACGGTGATTTCGGTGGCGGTTTCTGCCGTGATCTTGCCATCGAGTTTTTCACCGTTCTTCAGGATCACGGTGTCAGCCATCGCGCTGCTCAGCGCGGCGGTCGCACAGGCAACCGCCAAAATAAACGTTCCGGGTAGAATTTTTCGCATGGAGCGGGGAAGAAAGCACAGCCCGCGACGCTTGAGAAGCTTTCGGAGAGAAGTTTCTCGGGGAGAGGAATCCGAAGGTTCGGCCTCGCGACGGCGGGATTTCCACTCGGGCGACCGGTTGTTGTAACAAAAAGCGGTCCGCTTGTTATGACACGAGTCGGGCGTCGATCCAGGCGATCACGTCTTTCAACACGCGTTCCCGGCCGAAGTCGTTGAAGGTTTCGTGACGCGACTCCGGGTAGATCTTCAGGGTCTTGTCGGTTGCCCCGGCGGCCTGTTCAAACTCCTCCGTCGCTTCGCGGCTGGTTACGCGGTCGTCCCCGCCATGGATGAGCAGCAGAGGAGTCCTCAGGCGCGGCGCGGCGGCCAGAGCGGCTTCGCCGGCTTTGACCACGAGTGAGAAAAGCCGGGCGGAGATGCGGTGATACATCAGCTCAGGGGCGGCGAGCGCGTCGAGATGCGCCAGATCGCGCGAGAGCAGGAGCCGGTCATTTGGCCGCCGCTGGCGGAAGGAGGGCCAGATCCGCAAGGCCGCGGCCGCGAGGAGCAGGCGCCAGCGGGAGGGCTCGAAGGCCAGGCGGAGCCAGGGTGAAGCGGCTACGACGCCGCGGCATCGGTCCTGGCACAGGGCGCCGCGTTCCAGGAGAAAATTCAAGGTGATCTGTCCACCAAGGCTATGGCCGAGCAGAAAAAGCGGCGCCTCCCTGGGGATCTGCTCCAGGACCGCGGCCAGATCGTCGAGAAAGGTCGCATAGTCCGGCGCATCTCCGCGCCGGCCGCCGGATCGGCCATGGCCGTGGAGATCGTAGGCCCAGAGCCGCAGCCCGCTTTCGGCAAAAGCCTCGGCGACGTGAGCGTAGCGTGCGGAGTGTTCGCCCAGTCCATGGGTGAGCAGCACCTCGGCCCGCGCCGCGCCGCCCAGCTCCGGGACTCGCAGAAAAAGGCGCCCCGCGCCTCGCAATGTGATGTATCCTTCCTCAAAGGGAAGAGTGGCGGCGCGCATGGAAGTCACGTGCAGAATTTTCATTGTCATCGCCCTCAACTCCAGTAGTTTCATCACAAAAGGTCCTCCCACACATATGAAGTCCCGAATTTTCCGGCGTTCTTCCGCCGCCTTCACGCTCATTGAGCTTCTCACCGTTATCGCGATCATCGCGATCCTCATGGCCCTGCTTTTCCCAGCTATCCAGGGCGTGCAGGAAACGGCCCGGAAGACCCAGGCCAAGACCGATGAGCTCGGCATCGTGAATGCCGTCAATGCCTACTTTGCCGAGTATGCGAAAATGCCCTCCGTCGAACCGGCGGCCGGCGCAAATCAAGGCACGGGCGCCCCGGCCGGCGACACGATGGTCGGCGATGCGTCGCTCATTACCGGCGGCAGCATCAAGTACGACAACTGCAACCTTTTCTACACGCTGCGGAACATCAATGCCGGCCCGAACTCCGGCAACGGCGCCAACCCGCGCCAGATCGTCTTTTTCGAAGGCAAATCCGTCACCAATCCGGCGGTGCCGAAAGCCGGCTTCCTTGATAACTCGAACGGTGTCGTCAGCGGCAAGGTCGGCTGTTACTATGATCCTTGGGGCACCCAGTACGCGGTGATCATGGATACGGACTACGACAATTCGATTGACGTCTCGACGGTTTATCACGATTACACGTCCAGCGGAAGCAGCTCGGGAACTCCGACCCTGCCTCAGGTAAAAGTCGGGGCCTTCTCGCTCGGCAAGGACCACAAGGTGGGTTCGCCGTCGCAAGGCGTCACCGACATGCTGAAGTCGGGTTCGAATATCTCGGACGACGTTGCCTCCTGGCAGTAAGTTTTGGCAAAGGGCCGTCGAACCGATGGCTAGGCGCTGATTCGGAAAATCCGCGCGTAATACGCGGGTGTAGTTCAATGGTAGAACGGCAGCTTCCCAAGCTGCATACGAGGGTTCGATTCCCTTCACCCGCTCTTCTCATTTTGAGGCACTTACGACTGAGTGCAGTAAATTACTAGGCAGGTGGCCGACTGCCACCGCTTACCTCGAGCTTTTTACGAAACTTTTACAGTGGGATTAGGCTGGTTTGACCACTACCCTCTCGGTCTGTGCCCAAGATCGAGACGTGAAAACAAAACACTGGTCAACGGTAAAAACATTCGTGCAATTCCCGGACTCTCTGCTCACTGCGGGGGCGCTCCTGTTACTTTGCAGTCATCTTCCTGCTCAAAGCGATCCCTTAGGCGATCCATTCAAAAAAGCGGAAACTCCACCGTTGCAGCCGGACGTGGCGGAACCGGTTTACGCGGAGACATTCCAGGAAATCGCCGACCGCGCCAAGCCTGGGATCCTGGGCATCGCGGTCTGCGATCTCCAAAAAGGATCCCTGCAAGGGGTTAACCTCACCCGGGCATTTTCGCTGCAGAGTGTCGCCAAGATTTTCGTCGCCGCGGTAATCATGTCCCAGGTCGACTCCGGGCAACTCACTCTGGATCAAGTCGTCACCATTCAGCCCGATGATGTGGTAGGTGGCTCGGGGTCGCTCGACCATTCCCGCGGCGGAAAATTTTCGGTCCGCGATCTCGTCCGCAAGGCTCTCATCGAGAGCGACAATACCGCGGCGGACACCATCCTTCGCTTGGCCGGTGGTCCAACCAAAGTCACCGCTTGGTTGCAGGAAAAGGGCATCAAAGGTGTCCGGATCGATCGCGACCTGCGAACGATGGGGCGCGACGAGTCCGGCCATCCACAGGATCTCCCCTCGGGTGGAAATAGTTCGTCGAGTGGCAGCCAGATCTCCAAGGCCACGCGAGAGGCTGCATTTCAAGCTGCGAAGTCCGATCCGCGCGATACGGCGACTCCCGAGAGCGCGATCCATTTTCTCGTCGCGTTGAAAAAAGGCGCTCTCCTTTCAGCCGTATCCTCCGAGCTGCTTTTGACCTGGATGCAAGAAGCAAAGACTGGCCAGGGCCGGCTCCGGGCGGGCTTTTCGGCCCAAACGGTTCTGGCCCACAAGACCGGAACCTCCATCGAATTCGACGGCGTGAGGCTGGCGACGAATGACATTGGCCTGGCGACGCTTCCCGACGGGCGGACGATCGCCATCGTCGCCTTTCTGGCCAGTGCGCCGGGTTCGGATCAGACGCGAGACGCCATTCTTGCCGCCTGCGCTAGAGCGGCGGCGAAGACGAACTGACGATGCGGATCGGAAGTCCCGCATTCACCCTGGCCTCTCTGCTCACCGCTGCCGGAGTCGTCTTCGGCAGCGGCTGGCGTCTGGCCGCGCGTTCGGAGGAAAAGCATATTCCTCCAGACCGGACGGTCCTGCGCGAATTCGCCGCGCAAATGCAGCGCCGATTGATGCGGCTGGAGGAAGTTTTTCAGGCGGACTTGCGCGAATTGGCCGGGGAAACGGCGAAGGCCGATGACGCCAGCGTGCCGAAACTGTGTGACTCACTCTATGGCATTGTTCAATTCAGCCGGCTGACTGGAAATGCGAGCCGTGATCGGCACCTGCCGATTCATCCCGACCAAAACGCGCGGCTGCCGCTCCCCGTCCTGGGCGCCGGAATCTCGACTACCGAGGATGGTATGATCATCCTGCCACCGGAAGACACATCTACGGAGGGACAGGCTCCGGATTTCGGGTGGTTCATCCCTGGGTCTCCGAGATTTTGGATTGTGTGGAAACGCGTCGACCCAAAGAACGAAGTAGACCAAACGGAAGTGGAAGCCTTCCTCATCGACCGCAGTGAAATCAGAGCGCGAGTGGATTCCTATCTCCGCCGATGGATCGAGAGACCTTTCGCGCCGGTCCGGGCGGCCAAAGGTCTTGAAATGGTGGAACCACCTCGCGGCGGCAGTCTCGCCGGTCTGGCCAAGGCTCCGGATGGGCGCGCTCCCGATCTGGTCCTTCCGCTGATCTCCCGCTTTGGCGACTGGCAGATTTTGGCCTGGAACCGTACCACCAAGCACGTCTTTCACGATCCGGCGACGCTTGCTGTGACCTCCACCATCGCGGCAATCCTGGCCATGCTGGGCCTGGTCCTTTTCATCCTGCAAAGACAGGCAGCACGGCTGGCCGAACAGCGCGTTTCCTTCGTCAACCGCGTCTCCCACGAGCTCAGCGCGCCCCTCACCAATACTCTCATGAATCTAGACCTCATCGAAGAAAGGTGCGCGGAGCTTCCGGAAACAGCGCGCCGGAGATTGAGTCTGGTCCGTGAAGAGACACAGCGGCTCGGCCGGCTGGTCTCCAATGTGCTGACCTTCTCGCGCAGCGAGCGGCATCAATTGGCCCCAAATCCGGCGGAACATGTGCCCGATGAAATCATCCATTCAGTCCTGCAGCAATTTCAGCCCGCGCTGGAACGACGCGGAATACAAACGAATTGGAGCGGGGCCGCCAAAGAGCGGATGTACTTGGATGGCGATGCGCTCTCCCAGATCGTGGCCAACCTGATTTCCAACGCGGAAAAATACGCAGCCACCGGGAAGCACCTCGAGATCGATAGCCGGATGGAAAATGGAGAACTGAGCATCCGCATTTCCGACCGCGGGCACGGAATCCCGCGTTCTGAAGCTTCCCGGGTCTTCGAGCCGTTCGAACGCTTGAACAACCGCGTCAATGAAGGTTCCTCCGGAGCCGGTCTGGGTCTCACGATTGCCAGGGATCTCGCCCATTCGATGGGCGGCCAGCTCCGTTTGCTCGACAACTCGCAAGGCGCCTCATTCGAGCTCCGCCTGCCGATAAAAAAGGAGCTGCCATGAAAATCCTGATCGCCGACGACGATCCCATCACCCTCGAGACGCTGCGAGACTGTCTTTTGAGCGAAGGCTACCAGCCGCTCGCAGCCGCCGACGGAGCAGCAGCGCTCGAATTGTGGAAAGCCCACCATCCGGATTTGCTTTGCCTGGACATCATGATGCCCGGCATCGATGGCTACGAAGTCTGTCGCCGGGTGCGAAGCTCCAATTCGGACGTACCGGTCATCTTTCTTTCGGCGAAATCCGAGGAGATCGATGTGGTCGTGGGGCTGAAACTCGGCGCCGACGATTTTGTGCGCAAGCCGTTTGGAAAACATGAATTGATCGCGAGAATCGATGCTGTCCTGCGCCGGTCCCGGTCGAACCCGCGTGAACGCCGTTCTTTCGCGATGCACGATTTGCTCGTCTATCCGCGAGAGTTGCGGGCCGAGCGCGATGGCATGGCAATCGAACTTACCCCACGCGAAGTGAGCATTCTGGAGCTTCTCCAAAGCCGCGCTGGAGAAGTCGTGACCCGCGACGCCATGCTCGACCACTGTTGGGGCATCGACTACATGCCGGAATCGCGGACACTCGACCAGCACATCGCCAAGCTTCGTAAGCGGATTGAACGTGATGCGGAGGGTCCGAAAATCATCGAAACGATACGAGGAGCCGGCTATCGTTTTCGAATGAAATCCGTCTCCTAGGCGACCAGGACTTTCATGAATGTGCGGCAGGAACAACCACGAGGGTTCGATTCCCTTCACCCGCTCCAGTTTTTAGAAGCCCCTGTTGCGCAGGGGCTTTTGTTTTTTGGGCAGTGGTCGAGAGTCGCGCGCAGTGAGTGAGTTCATGTGAAGGCAGCCCATTCCGCCCCTCGCGCCGCGCGCCGTCAACTTACTTGCGCAAAGCGCTGTCCAGCGCGCAAAAGCGGGCCGGAGAAACATTCTCCGACCCGCTTCATTTACTATCTTCCGCGCTCATCTGCGGCTGGCCAGCACCTTGGCCGCCAACTCCGCCGGCACCACTTCGCAGCGCGCCGGGGCCATGGAATACTCCGCCCGGCCTCGCGACAACGAACGGATGGCATTGGCATAGCCAAACATCTGCGCCAACGGCGCCTCGGCCTCAATGACAGCCTGGTCGCCATCGCGACGGATGTCGCGAATGACGCCTCGCCGCCAGCCGAGATCGCCGACGATGTCGCCCTGGTGTTCCGGCGGCGTCGAACATTCGACGCGCATGATCGGTTCCAACAGGACGGGCCGGGCCCGCGCCACTGCCTCCTGGAAGGCCAGGCTGCCCGCGATCTGGAAGGCCAGATCATTGGAATCCTTCGCATGGAAGGAACCATCGACGATGGCCACCGACACATCGATCATCGGGTAACCGCCGAGAGGACCGTTCTTCACGGCGTCGACGATGCCCTTCCTGACCGAGCCGATGAACTGCCGCGGGATGGCGCCGCCGATCACGCGATCGACGATCTCCAAGCCCGCGCCGGGTTCGCGCGGCGAGACTTCGACATACACGTGGCCGTGCATGCCGTGCCCGCCATTCTGCTTGATGTGCCGGCCCTCGCCGCGCGCTGCGATCGTAATCGTCTCGCGATAGGCGATCTGCGGCGCGCCGGCGCGCGTGGCCACCCGGTGCTGGGTGAGCATGCGTTCCCGAATGACTTCGAGATGCAACTCACCCATGCCGGCGATGAGTGTCTCGCCGGTCTCGGAGTCGACCGTGACCTTGAAGGTCGGGTCATCTTCCGCCAGACGCTGTAGGACAAAGCCCAGCCGCTCCTGATCGGCGCGCGTCGCCGGCTCGATGGCCATCGACACGACCGGCTCCGGAAAGCTCGGCGGCTCCAGCAACAGCGGAGACTCGAGGGCGCAGAGTGTATGGCCTGTGGCCACTTCGCTCAGCCCCGCAATGACCGCGATGTCTCCGGCATAGGCCGCATCGATCGCAATCTCCCGGTCGGCCTGAATCTCGGATACCCGGCTGATGCGTTCGCGCCGTTGGGTCACTGAGTTATACACCCAGCTGCCCGTGCGCAATGCGCCCGAGTATATCCGGACAAACACGCGGCGACGCGAGGACTCATCGGTGCTGAGCTTGAAGACCAATGCGCGCAACGGTTCATCGTCACCCGCCGGAATCGGCATCGCTTCGCCCGTCTCCGGATCCAGGCCGGAAGGCGGCGGCAGATCGATGGGACTTGGCAAGTAATCAATAACCGCATCTAGCAGCGGCGGAACGCCGACATACTTGAACGCCGATCCGCCAATGACTGGCACGAAGCGATTGGCAATGGTCTGTCGGCGGATGGCCGCCTTCAGCATCGCCGACGTAATCTCGGCGCCCGCCAGATAAGCATCGGCGAGTACGTCGTCGAGATCGGCGACGGCCTCAACCAGACGCTCACGGGCAGTCTTGGCGCTGGCTCGCTCCTCGGCGGAAAGTTCTTCCACCGTATAACCACGGCCGAAGGTATCGTTCGCGGTCGCAATGAGCGCCTTGCCGTGGATCAGATCGATCTGACCGCGCAGCTCGCTTTCTTTGCCGAGCGGCGCGAGCACCGGCCAGGCATTGGCTCCGACCTTGGCGCGCATGTCCGCCACGACGCGGTCGAAGTCTGCTCCCAGTCGATCCATCTTGTTAACAAAGGCGAGACGCGGCACGCGATGCCGTGCGGCTTGCCGCCACACTCTTTCGGACTGTGGCTGCACACCCTCGACCCCCGAGAAGACGATGACGGCGCCGTCGAGCACCCGCATGGAGCGCTCGACTTCGGCCGTAAAGTCGACGTGACCCGGCGTATCGATGATGTTAATCCGGTGTTGCCGGCCGGCGAACGGTGTCGCCGAGCCGTTTTCACCTTGCAGAGTCCACTGACAGGAAATGGCCGCAGCGGCGATGGTGATGCCCTTTTTCTGCTCGATGGGGTCGAAATCCATGGTGGTCGTGCCGTCATGGACCTCGCCGGCGGAATGAATCGCGCCGGCATAGAGCAACATTCGCTCCGTGAGCGTCGTCTTGCCCGCATCGATGTGCGCGGCCACGCCGATGTTGCGCGTGCGCTCGATCGGGAAGGCGCGGGTCATTTTCGTTACATTTGTCGTATTTCTGGATTTGATCGTGGTCATGGTGACTCCTTGGTGTTTGTTTGTTTCCGGGAATCGCCACACCGCTCCTGCGAAGCGGGTCCGAGGACAGAGCGTGTTGATTAAAAATCGCTATTTCAGCGCGATCGCGAGTCCCGCGACCGCGCGCGACTACGCGACTGTGAGATCGCTAAATGCATTTCACCAACAGGACCTTCGCCGGGATCGGGGCGTAAAAAACCCCGCTGACTCACTTCGAGGAGGCAGCGGGGCGAAAGTGATATGCCGTGCTTTAGACGGCCCTCGCGCTGCTCCTCGCCAAGAAAATAAATTTCCGGACCCGGCTCGCCGAAGCAAAGCCCATCCGCACGCTGCGAGCCAAGTAGCTCGCGCGCTGGGAAGTGTTCAGGATGAACCGGACAGGCGTCATAAGAAGCCCCAGCGTATAACGAAAGCAATCGCTGTCAAGCCTCCGCCGATAACATATTTTCACCGCCCGGCGATCAGCTCGCTCTACCTCCCATTCCTCCCATGCTTCCTATTCTTCCCATCTACTCCGCCGCCACTCGCGTAAGCCGCTGCAACAGCCGATAGATCGTCTCCAGCCGCGGCATGGCCGCCCCAGCCCCAATCCCCTGCCGCCAAGGTTCGCCCCAGATGGCCTCCACCTCCACCGGTCGGCCAAGTTCCCAATCGATCATGCTCGAAGGCTTATACGGCCCCATACTCCAACTGCGCTCGATCTGAAAATCGGCAAAAGCATCCGGAATCACACACCCCAATCTGCGCGCGCCATCCAGCGCTTCGTCCATGAGCTTGCGCGCCAACGATCGCAACCCCTCATCTGCCAGCACATCCGCCACCGTGGCCCCGCCCGCGGCAATGGAAAGGCCATTGAAAGGAATATTCCAAAGCAGCTTCCGCCAACGCTCCGTCACCAGGTTCTCCACCGCGCTCGCCTCAATGCCGGCTTCGCGAAAGGCGTCGGCAATGGCCAGTGTCCGCGCCGCCGGCGGACGCCGAAATTCCCCAATCGAAAGCGTGCCGTGATCGTAATGCTCGATCACGCCCGGCCCCGTCCGATTCAGACACACAAAACAAAGCCCACCCAACACCCGCTCCACGCCCCAGCGTTCCGCGAGAAACTCCTCATTCCCCAACCCATTTTGCAGCGTGAGCAGCGCCGTCTCCGGCCCAAGCAGCGGCGGAATGATCGTCTCCAGCGCCGCATTCGCCGTCGCCTTCAGCCCGATGATCACCCAATCCACCGGCCCAATCTCTTCCGCCGACGCAAACCCTTGCGCCGCCACCTGCACAACCTCCCCGCGCGTATGAATCGTAAGCCCTCGTTCCCGCACCGCCGCGAGATCCGAGCGCAGAAGAAAGCGCACATCGCACCCCGAGTGCGCGAGCATCCCCCCATAATACGCGCCCACGGCGCCGGAACCGACAATGGCGATCTTGGCATTTCTGAGCGTCTGCATAATCCCCATCCAAACCCGCCTCTTCCATCGGTGTCAACTCAGGCGGGCCAGTATCCAACCGCCCGGCGCCGCGAACCGGCGCAGGAGCTTCTCCCAAGCGCATTCTTCAAATGCACGCAAATGGTGTGCGCTCGTGACGAATCTCCACGAAACGTCAACACGCTCACTCTCCGCCTTGGATCACCGTTATCTGTTCGCCAAGCAGGCTAATATTAGCCGCGCGGGCCGCTCCCGTCGTGTTCGCCGTAAACGTAAACCAGACGACGCCGTCCCGGATCGGGCCGATCGCCAGCCACGATTCATCGCTCTTTGGGGAGTCCTCGCCCGAAAGCGTTCGCGTCTTAGGCAACACCGGAGCGAGATAATCCTGCCCCGCGTTGGCGCGCTCGTATTTTATCGTGGTATCGACGTAAGCGATCGTCGAAAGCTCGTCGATGGCGTTCTGTCCGCCGTCTGCAATATACATCACCTTGGAGCTTTCCACCGCCACGCCAGTGACACCGATGGAAGAAAGCAACGTGGTCACGCTTCCAGTGGCCGGGTCGTACTTTTCGAGCACACCTTCGCCGGAATCGAAAAGACCGCCAGCAAAGTAAACATTGCCCATTCGGTCCGCCGCAACGGTCCCAGGAGAAATCAAATCCGAGGAAAACTGCCTGGTCACTTGGCCCGCCGCCGGCGAGCACTCCTTCATCGCATTGTTGGCGGTGTCCGCAATATAGATATTGCCGTGGTATATCGCGACGCCAAACGGCTGATTCAAGCCGCCAGAGACGGCCGTGATCAATTTTCCGGTTGCCGGATTGAATTTCTTGATCGCATCGTGCTGGCAGTCCGCGATGTAAAGATTGTCGCTTTCGTCCACGGCCAAGCCGAGGGGATTGTTCAATCCGCTTGCAATGACGGTCGTCAATGTTCGATTCACCGGATTCCACTTCTTGATCTTGCCACTGTCGGCGTTGGCAATATAAACATTGCCGGAGTGGTCTACCGCAATGCCCCCCGGGTCCGTCAGCCCGGACGACACCAGCGTGCTCAGTTCGTGGGTCGAGGCGCTCCATTTCTTCATGGTACTTCTACGGCTTGTAGACTCCGTGAAGTAAACATTGCCGGCGACATCCAGCGCCACGAACGCAGTGCCATTCAGACCTGAGATGATCTTTTTCAGGCGCTGCACAGCCACGTAGCCGGGACTAGCCTGGGTCACTTTATAGATATTCTCGCCGACCATCAGCAAGCCACTGCGCGTCGGTCCTTGATTGGCATCGAACTGGAAATGCACGCTCGCGTCCCCAATTCCGCTGGCGCTTCCCTTCATCACGTGCAGCCACCGAACATTCGACCACGCTCTCCAGGTCCCCATCGCCGGAATGCCAGTCAAGGTCACTGAATCATACCCCGCCTCTGGCCCCTCGACGATTGCAGGGTGTGCCAATGAATAAGTCTGCCCTTGGGAAGTGGCGCCAAGCAACGGCAAGCCCAGTGCAATGAGGAACAGCAGCGAACTACGAATCCGAGAAAACATGGGAGCGAGATGTGTACGGTGAGACCGACGAAACGTGACGAGCGTCTTTATGCGGCGAGCGCCGAGGAAGGCGAGTAAAATTTTTATATGAATCGCCATCCGCGCTTTCCAATGGCATTTGACCTCGCGGGGCGCCCCTTCCGCATGGAATTATTATTTTCTTTATCATCCAAAGACGTCCCTCCGTCCAGTGCGATCGCTGGCCTCGGAGGAGCCGCGCTCCAGGCCGGGAGACGTCCAGCTTTTTGGAGCATTCGCGAATTGGCATAGTTTTTGCGTCGCTCAGGGAGCTTTCCAATGCCCTCTGCCATTTCAGCGTTAGCCGACGTCCATCAAGCCCGCGGAACACCGCGAGCCTGTAACCGGCGTATCGCCTGTCGATAGAACCCGAATTGTCAGGCTTGGAATGGGAGTAGCACCCCACTGCCGCCGAATCAAAATCATGACCACCCCACACTTGCGCCGTGCCTTCGTCCGCGGCTCGCACCTCTTCCTCACGGCTCTCACGAGCTTCCTTTTTGTCCTGACCGTGGGCGCGATGGCCCAGACGCCGGCGAGCGTGACCGTGTCTTCGGGTTCGGGGCAATCTGCACAGGTGGGCACAACCTTTTCCAATTCGCTGGTGGCATTGGTCAAGGATTCGCTCGGCAACCCGGTCTCTGGCGCGACCGTGACCTTTACCGCGCCTGGCTCCGGCGCATCGGCCACTCTCCCTGGCGCCGCGACGACGAATGCCTCGGGTCTGGCTTCGGTCACGTGCACTGCAAACACGGTGGCGGGTTCCTACTCGGTAAGCGCCACGGTGGGCGCAATAGCGCCGGCGAGCTACTCGCTGACGAACAATCCAGCCTCACCCGTGAGCGTGACGGTGATCTCTGGCTCCCCGCAGTCGGCGATGGTGGGCACGGCCTTCGGCTCCTCGCTCGTGGCGCTGGTGAAGGATGCATTTAACAACCCGGTTCCCAGCGTGAGTGTGACTTTCGCTGGACCGGGCTCTGGCGCATCAGCCATTGTGACGGGTAGTCCAGCGACGACGGATGCCTCGGGTCTGGCGTCGGTCACGTGTACAGCGAACTCC
>FTCV01001626.1_pt1 | contig 96417 bp, 73 predicted proteins | sample 1639691 | NCBI WGS metagenome assembly FTCV01 (sample SAMEA3914864, study PRJEB12502) | metagenome | biome: forest; material: soil | place: USA | collected 2012-03-12 | depth 0.3 m
CCTGGCGAATCCTGCTCAGGGAGACACGTTTCAGGCGCTGTTGCCAGAGCCTGGATGATGTTTCCTCTTTCGTTGATCACGAGTGGAGAATTACATCGCCCCTGGAAAAGAGAAAGCGGATTTAGGGTAACATCTCGCGTAGCGCCGGGCGCATCGCGAAGACCACGCTGGCGGGCGCCAAGGATGGCTCCCCTCCCTGGGCTCCGCTTGCAAAGCGGAGGCGGTCAGGCCGCAGATGCGCCGCTCGCACCCGCGGACACTCCCGAGGGCGGTTGGAAACCGCCATTCCTTGCCAAATGCCACGCACGCCAATTTTAATCACACCTAGCGCCGTCGATAACATCAGACTAGTCCCGGAGAGACGTCAGAATTTAGCCGGTGGCGTGAGCCACCGGATTTGCGATAAATTACATTCGCGCCCCGGCAGGGGCGCCGGAACTATGTTTACATGCCATCGACTCACGTCTCACTTCATCATCACATCATTTTTAGCACAAAGAATCGCATTCCACATATTGCCACGGCGTGGCGCGAACGGCTTCATTTCTACCTCGGTGGCGTTGTCCGTAATGTTGAGGGTGTCGCAGAAGCGGTCGGCGGAATAAACGATCACGTTCATCTGTCAGTTGGGCTGCGGGCTACGCATTGCCTCTCGGACGTGATGCGGGATGTCAAGGCTGTGTCCTCGCGCTGGGTATCTGACGAATTCGGATTATTGGATTTTGCATGACTGGAAGGATATGGAGCGTTTACCGTGAGCGCGTCGCAGCGGGAAGTCGTGCGTGCATATGTGCTTCGACAGGAGGAGCACCATCGTCGGCGTACGTTTCAGCAGGAATATGTCGAATTGTTGGAACTCAGCGGGGTGGAATATGATCCTGAGCACCTCTGGTAACGGGCTCCGGCGCCCCTGTCGGGGCGCAACTGTAATTTATCGCAAATCCGGTGGCTCACGCCACCGGCTAAATTCTGGCGTCCCTCCGGGACTAGTCCGCGTTATTGACGGGTGCTGCGTGCAATCAAGATTGGCCAAACCCCAGGCGCGCCAAAGGCGCGCTCGCGCAGCAAAGCAGCCCTGCATCCCGAAGGGACACGCCCCGCCTCGGCGGGCATAGCCGGCCTCGTCCTTTAGAAAAAAGCCGGCTCACCCACCTCCGCCTATTGCGGAGTCAGCAAAATATAATCGAACGCGATCGAATAACCGCTGCTGCTCGCATTCTTCCCCGTCACAGTAAAGCGAAACGATTTATCGCTCGTCGTCGCGGGTGTCCAGGCTCCGAGATCGAACTCACTGTAAGTCTCCCCACTGGAATATTCATCCTGCGGCGACCCGATATTACTAAACGACGCCACATCCGCCCGCGAAGCCGCGAGTTGAAAAATCCCGCGCGTATTCAAGCCCTTGACCCCAACCCGCACGTCATAACTTCCCGCAGCAATGCCCGGCAACGTGTACGTGACCGACTGCCCCACCGCCGTCGCATCCAGGATCGTTCCAGCGCCCCCGCTGAAGCCCCCGGCAGTAATTACGCGATGCGTCACCCCAGCGCTGGGCGTGGCAGCCACTGATTCTGTTTCAAACTGCAACGCGGCCGGCTGCCCCACGACCAGAGCGCGTGTGCGCTGCCCCATGTAGAGCACGCCAAATTTCCGGCGATCCGCCGCCATCGGCCCGGCCCACACATCGGAGTAGCCTTCCAGCAACGACCACGTAGCCCCGTTATCGATCGAGCGATACACGCCGAAATCCGTATCTCCGACGGCCTTCCCGTAAACATAGATCGTTGGGCTGCTGGCCGGATTGCCCGGCGCCTCCTTGCCGAAGGTGATGCGCAGCGGCTGCGTATTCTGGAAGTAAGTCGCCTTCGTAAAGGTATTGCCGAAGTCCGTGCTCTTCCACAGGCCATTGCTATTCAATGCCACCCAAACCTCGCCCGCGCGGCCCGGTGGCGTCGCCACCGTGACCGGCGCGACAAAGGCGTTATACCCGCCGCGGTCGCCTAACACCGTGGTCGCAGGCGTCCACGTCGCCCCGGCGTCGCTGCTCCACCAGAAAGGGCTTTGCCCCTTTGCCACATTCCAGGCCTGGTACAGATACATATAGCTGCCATTGGTCCGATCGGAGGCCAACTGGTGATCCAGGGCATAAGCCGAAGTTTCCCCATTCATCCCCGGCATGGTCGCGCCGGTCGATTTCACGGTGCAAGCATTCCAACTATTTCCGCCATCCGTAGAGTAGCGCGGCCGATTTCCCGTGCCCGGACAATAGACGACATTATTGGCATTCGTCGCCGAAATGGCGACGGAAGCCGGCGCGCCCCAGTCGCCGTCCGAGGTTCCGTTCAGCGGCGTCGTGTCGCGGCTGCCCCAGTTCTTGCCGCCATCGGTGGAAACATAAACCCGCACATAGCCGGAGTAATCGGTATGGCAAGTCATCATGAAATCGGGATTCGCCTCGCAAAAGTCGAAACACGTGATGTAGGCGCCCCAAAAGTTATCATACCGAAACGGGATGTTGCTCGGCGATGCATCCACACTGTCGTGCCGGAAGCCGCGCAAATCGGAATCGCCGGAATAAAGCGGTGCGTTGTTGCCCGACGCCGACGCTGGCGGCGCGCAGAGGGTCATCACAATTTCGTTCTCCAGGCCCTGATACTGCGCATCGCAGACCACCGTGGAGCCCCACACGTTTTGCGTCCGCCAGACCATGTAGGAGTCACACAAATAAACCACTCCCTGGTTGTGCGGATCGAAGGTCAGGCCGGCCCCGCCGGCGCACGGGTCGAGATAAAACCAACCCGCCTTGGCCCCCGTCTTCAGCAGGCTATTGGCTTTGGTAATTGCCGTCCAGGTGGCTCCCTTGTCGAGGCTGCGCCAGAGCGCCGTCGAGCCGGTGCAAACGATGCGCGACGCATTGAACGGATCCACCCCGATGCCATACGAACCGCCGCCGCCCGAGGGCGTGACATTCGTCCACACGCCCGCCGCATAGCGGGCGATGCCTTGGTTATGCGCCACATAGAGCGTTCCATCCGGAGCGATCGCCAGGCTTTTCACCGTTGTGGGATTTCCCGGCAAGCTATTGAATCCCGCCATCTGCGAAAAGGTATCGCCGCCATTGGAGCTCGAGTAGATCCCAGACTTGCCATCGGACGTGCTCGTACCGAGAAAGCTCGCGTAGACCACCTTGGACCGTCCATTAACTGTGGTCGACGGATCGATCGCCAGGCAGCGCATGCCCGTATCCTGATCCGACGGACTCGGCGGGGCGAGGCGCTGGGTCCAATCGGCCGCCGTGTTACCACCAGTCAGAGCGCGATAGAGACCACCGGTGCGGGTGGCCCAATAGACCACGCCGGAGTTATTTGGGTCGACCACCACACTCGGAGTGTAGCGCCGGGCATCGCCGCCGTTCGCATGGACGGCGGTTTTCCCGCTGAGCACGACATTCCAGGTTACTCCACCGTCCGTTGTTTTATAGAGGCCGCCGGCGCCCGACTCCAGCGCGGCATAGCCGATCTGACTATTTGCCGGATCGATGGCGATGCCTTCGCAGGCCCCGGAATTCTTTGGATTCGTAGCCGTTTCCCACATACAGGGATCCCAGGCGCCGGAGTCAGAATTCCGCTTCCAAGGGCCGGCGACATCCGACGTCGCATACATAAAGCCGGTCGTGCTCTTACTCACTTCGACCCGGACACACAGACCGCCGCCGCCGATCTGTGCATTTCGCCAGGCATACGGCGTCGGCGCCGCGGCGGAGGATTTGAAGGCAAGCGGAGACAGAAGCGCTACGCTCGCCAGGAGTAAAACTAGTTGAGGTTTTTTCATGTGGGGGAGACTGGGATTTTAGGAGGAACAGGTTTTCAGGTTGAACTCCCGGAGAGCCCTTTGGCCTCGCGCGCATCTTTTCAGGAAGGCGGGACGAAAGAGATTGCCGGGGGAATTGCGGGAGCGCAGATGCTCTCGCGCTGCCAAACCTGCGGCGCGACGCGCCTCCTTGAAATCCCTTTGGCAAGGTTTACATAAACCTATGCCCCTCCCCCGGCGCCCCACTCAGGCCGACATCGCCCGCTCTCTCGGCGTCAGCCAGGTGACCGTCTCCAAAGCGCTGCGGGGCGTGACATCCATCTCCGGCGCCTTGCGGAAAAAAGTCGCGCGCCGGGCCGCCGAACTCGGCTATCGGCCGGATCCCATGCTCTCCGCCCTCGTGGCCTATCGCGGCCAGGAGGTCCGCGCCTACCAGGGCGCGATGGCGCTCCTGCTCACGCGCACTTTTATGGAAGGCCGATATTCCCGCATAGCGCAACTCCGCGCCGCCGCGGAGGCCGCGGCAGCGCAGCTCGGCTATCGCGTGGAGATTTTCGCCATCCATGAATCAACCCGAAAGGACCAGGCCGTGGCCAACATCATGCGCGCGCGCGGAATCCGCGGCGCGTTGATCGATACCTATCCCCTCCATTTCCGCGAAGTCCGCGTCCCCCTCGAGCGCTTTGCCACCGTAGCCTTCATGAGCGACAGCACCGTGCCGGGCGTGATGAGCGTGGTGAGCAATCACGCCCACGGCATGCGGGAAACCCTCACTCGGCTCGCTGCCGCCGGGTATCGAAAGCCGATGGCCGTCATCCACGAATCCCTGGCCTTTGTTCAAGACGATTGGCTGAGCGCCGCCGCCTACTATGGGAAGCGCACGTTTGGCCGGCCGCTCCCCGTCATCCAGTACGACAGTCGTCCCATCGATCGCACCCTGGCCCGACTGGCGCCCCTCTTTGCCCGCCGCGGCATTGACGCTCTCATCCACTGTGGCAATGAAGCCTTCATCGACGCGCTGCGCCGCTTTATCGCCATTCCCGGCAACCTGGGATTTTGCAGTCTCGATGTGCAGGATCCATCCACAGGCTGCGCCGGCATCCGGCAAAACTATGATGAAATCGTCGCCGCCGCCGTCCGCCTGCTCCACGCCGCGCTCATCAGCGGAGACGCCGGCATCATCCGCCGCCCGAGCTCCCTCCAAATCCAAGGCGAATGGATCGACGGCTGGACGCTGCCGCCTCGGAAGTCGCGCGATCGTGAAGCAAGCAAGCATCCCGCAGGATAATGGCGCAGTGTTCAAAGAGGATTTCCGCGGAGCCGCAGAGACGCGGAGGTCCAGAGAATACGACAATGCCAGTTGGGTCGGAGGTCGCCGCCCAGACCATAACCGAAGAACGCTGGATAAAAATCCTCTGCGTCTCCGCGCCTCTGCGGGAAACCATTCTCCCCAGCGGGATGTCGCCACTCCATGTGACACGGATTTCCATTAAGGCCACCCTCCGACCTGGGTAAACCGAGAAGCCGCGCTTCCCCAATGAAATTCCCCACCGCCCGCCGCCTCGCGATTCGCCGCATTCTTCTCATACTCCCCCTTGTTCCCCTCGCCGCCTTCGCCCAGGGCTCCAAGGACGACTACGAGCGGTCCCGCTCCCAAGAACGCCTCACCGCGGGAAAAATTTTCCACGACAAAGTCACGCCCCACTGGCTCCCCGGAAACGACGCCTTTTGGTACCGCAACGACCTGCCCAACCGCACCGCCGAGTACATCCTCGTCGACGCCGCCAAAGGCGAGCGCCACTCCATTCCCGAGCCGCCCAAAACCCCGCGCCAACCCGGCGACCTCCTCACTCCACACCCCAGCCCCAACGACAGCTCGTCCGCGACCGCCATCCACTTCGTCAACCACAGCGGTCAATCCGCCTCACTCTACTGGATCGATTCCGCCAACCAACGCCACAGCTACGGCGCCCTAAAGCCCGACGAAACCCGCGACCAGCACACCTACGTCGGTCATGTCTGGTGGATCGAAGGCGCCGACGGCGAGCCCTTGGGCCTCTTCGAGGGCGGCGACACCGCCGACGCTGTCATCGAACCCGCGCAAGCCACTCCCGCCCCCGCGCCGAAAGCCGAAAAACCCCCGCGCGAATGGCGCGCCTACATCCGCGACCACAACGTCTGGATCAAAAACCGCACTGGCGGCAAAGAACTCCAACTCTCCAAAGACGGCACGGAAGCCAACCCCTACGTCGAGCCCATTCGCTGGTCGCCCGATGGCTCCAAATTCGTCGCCAACCAAACCGAACCCGCGCAGGAGCGAAAGGTCTACCTCGTCGAATCCTCGCCGTCCGATCAGCTTCAGCCCAAGCTGCAAAGCTACGACTATCTCAAGCCCGGCGACCGCATCGAACATCCCCGCCCGCGCCTCTTCGACGTCGCGCAGCAAAAGGAAACCGTTATCGCCGACGACCTGTTTCCCAATCCCTGGTCGCTCACCGAATTCCACTGGGCCGCCGATGGCTCCCGCTTCTACTTCGTCGATAACGAACGCGGCCACCAGCATCTGCGCGTGATTTCCGTCGACGCCGCCAGCGGCGATGCCCGCGCCATCGTCGAGGAGGAAAGCAAGACCTTCATCGACTATTCCCAGAAATCTTACCTCCACTGGCTCGATGCCACCCACGAACTCATCTGGATGAGCGAGCGCGATGGCTGGAATCACCTCTACCTCATCGACGCCTTCACCGGCGCGGTGAAAAACCAAATCACCCACGGACCCTGGAACATCCGCAGCATCGACCACCTCGACGACGACGCCCGGCAAGTCTGGGTCAAAGCCCTGGCCGCGCGACCGGGCCAGGATCCATACCAATACGATCTTGTTCGCGCCAGTCTCGACGGCGGCGAGCCCGCCATCCTCACCGAGGGCGACGGCACGCACAAATGGGATTGGTCGCCCGATCATCGCTATATCATCGACACCTGGTCGCGCGTGGACCTGGCGCCCACGGTCGACCTCCGCCGCGCCGACGATGGCAAGCTCGTCTGCCCGCTCGAGCACGCCGACGTGAGCGCGCTCCTTGCCACCGGTTGGCAAGCGCCCGAGCGCTTCGTCGCCAAGGGACGCGACGGCGCCACCGACATCTACGGCCTGCTCATCAAGCCCTCGCATTTCGATCCCACAAAAAAATACCCCGTCATCGAAGATATCTACGCCGGCCCGCAGGATTTCTTCGTCCCCAAAGCCTGGAACCGCTACACCGGTCAACACGCCCTGGCCGAGCTCGGATTCATCGTGGTGCAAATCGATGGCATGGGCACGAACTGGCGAAGCAAAGCCTTCCACGATGTCTGTTGGAAAAATCTCGCCGACGCCGGCTTCCCCGATCGCATTGCCTGGCTGCGCGCCGCCGCCGCCACTCGCCCGTGGATGGATCTCACCCGCGTCGGCATCTATGGCGGCAGCGCCGGCGGCCAGAATGCGCTCGGCGCCATGCTCTTCCACGGCGACTTCTACCGCGCCGCCATGGCCGACTGCGGCTGCCATGACAATCGCATGGACAAGATCTGGTGGAACGAAGCCTGGATGGGCTGGCCTATCGGCCCCGAATACGCCGCCAACTCCAATGTCACCCACGCTAGCCAACTCACCGGCAACCTCCTCCTCGTCGTCGGCGAACTGGATAAAAACGTCGACCCCTCCTCCACCATGCAAGTCGTCAATGCCCTCATCAAGGCCGACAAGGACTTCGATCTCCTCGTCGTTCCCGGGGCCGGCCACGGCGCCAGCGGCTCACCCTACGGCATCCGCCGGCGCGACGACTTCTTCGTCCGCCACCTGCTTGGCGTCGAGCCCCGCCACCTTTGAGGTTTACCATTCTCCGCCCCTCAGCAAAGGATTGTCCCGCCGAGCCACAGAGGCGCAGAGATTTTTGCCTCACAACCCTCCTTTCCTCTTCTTCGTGCCTTCGTGCCTTCGTGTGAGACCTCCCATCCAATTTTCAAAGATTCCGCCCTTCCATCGATACTCGTCATAGGACCCGCCAACACGCCCTCCCTACCCATCATCATGATCCCTTCCCGATTCCCCAAGCTCTCCGCCCTCGCGGGCTCCGCCGCGCTCCTCGCCTTGGCGCTCACACCAGTTCCCGCGCAAGCCCAGGCCCCCACGCCGCCCGCTGGCTTCACTGCGCTCTTCAATGGCTCCGACCTCACCGGCTGGATCGGTGGGGAAACCGTTGACCCGCGCAAACTGGCCGCCCTGCCCGAAGACGCGCGCGCCAAAAAACAAGCCGAGTGGGATGCCACCATGCATCAACACTGGCGCACGGAGAATGGCGAATTGGTCAACGACGGCGCCGGCGCCTACGCCACCACCGCCAAGGACTACGGCGACTTCGAGTTGACTCTGGAATACAAAACCGTCCCCCTCGCCGACTCCGGCGTCTACCTGCGCGGCTGCCCGCAAGTGCAGATTTGGGATTACACCGAGAAAGACAAGTTTGCCCTCGGCGCCGACAAAGGCTCCGGCGCCCTGTGGAATAACAGCCCCGGCGCCCCCGGCAAAGACCCGCTCGTCCTCGCCGACAAACCTTTCGGCCAATGGAATACCATCCACGTCATCATGGTCGGCGCCCGCGTCTCCGTCTGGCTCAACGACAAACTCACCGTCGACCACGCCCTCCTGGAAAACTACTACGACCGCGCCCAACCCATCCCCGCCCGGGGCCCCATCGAGCTGCAAACCCACGGCGGCGAGATCCGCTGGCGCAATCTTTTCATCCGCGAAATCGGCTCCGACGAAGCCAACAAAATCCTCTCCAGCCACCATGGCGACGGCTTCAAGTCCGCCTGGAATGGCCAGGATTTCGAAGGCTGGGGCGGCCCCGTCGATCAATATGAAGTCAAAGACGGGGCCATCACCTGCCTCCCCGGCAAAGGCGGCACCATCTATAACAAGGAAGAGCTCACCGACTTCGCCGCCCGCGTCGAATTCAAGCTTCCCCCCGCCGGCAACAACGGCCTCGCCATCCGCTACCCCGGCCAAGGCGACACCGCCTATGACGGCATGTGCGAAGTCCAGGTCCTCGACGACTCTGCCCCCGGCTACGCCAAACTCGACCCCCGCCAATTCTGCGGCTCCGTCTACGGCATGGTCGCCGCCCACCGCGGCTACCAGCACCCCGTCGGCGAGTGGAACTTCTACGACGTCACCGTCAAAGGCTCCCAAATCACCGTCGAGCTGAATGGCACCGTCATCACCGTCGCCGATGTCAGCAAAGTCGCCCCCGAAACCTTCATGGCCAACCACGCCCACCCCGGCAAAGACCGCACCAGCGGCTACTTCGGCTTTGCCGGGCATAACGACCCCGTCGCTTTTCGAAATATCCTGATCAAGAAGCTTTAGGTAGCACAGCTGGCCGTGCCCACGCCGCGCGGATTTTCTGAACGCAGCCTTCGAGATGGCTGCGTCCATATCCACAATACAGGAACACGCCAAATCCTCCGCCAGCGTCCGAGAGCGCATTGAAGCCATCCGCAAACGACAACCCGAACGCTTCACGCTCTCGGAAAAGGTCCGCTGCAACGCCCAACGCTAGGCCGGGCGAATGGCATACTCAGGATGGTGGCAAATAATTGGGGTTCCATCGAAACTGCTCGTCGGTCGGACCGTCCTCACGAAACTCCAGAACGCCTATCTTTTGCAACGAGGCAAGTATCTCGCCCAAAACGTCGCCCGCTGGGTTGGCAGACCAGTACATCCACTTAGGTCCGCTCTCTTGCGGCTCGAGCATACCCAAGGCGTGGGCGAGATGCATCATCGAAGTGTCAATATCTGACCAATCCTGGAGGCTTTCTTTCAGCGTTTTCATCGTTCTGGGTGTTCTTCATCGATCTGCCGGTCCTTGCCGTCACCGGCCTCTGCGCCTTTCCCGGAGATCTGCAAGTGTGGCTGGACGCCGACGGACATCGCCTGCGCCATCAGTTTCATGTCTAAAATTTCTCGTGAGTATCTCGTGAGTATCTCATGACCGTTCGGACTTCACATTAGCCATCGAACTCGCAATGAATCCAACATTCCCCCCTGTGATGGCAGAGACGATCACTCCTTCAGTCGTATAAACCGAAGAGGATTAAACCACGGAAGCTCAGATTCCGGTATATCCGCAACATCACGCCTTGGACAAGCTAGCGCGCGATCAACAGTTTCAGAAGCCGTCATATCAATAGGGTTATCTATCACCAGATCCATAGCAGCAGACGGATCGGGACAATTTACACAAAAAGCCAACAATTGCCGATCCAACTCATCTTCCGTTACGCCGGCCTCAGGCGGATCAATTACATTCTGGACCAATTCCACCAATTGATCTCGCGAGAGTTTCTTGAAATACTTAATTTTCTTCGAAATTTTCATTTTGATGTATTCTTTTATGCACCAAAGGAGACACGATTTGTAGGTTCCTAAGATCATACACCGCACCGCCTTCTTCAAGACTTTTAATGTGATGGAGATTGAACCGCATGCCAGCATGTGACGCATTTACTTGGTGGGTTTTGGGAGCGTACGGAGCCCATTCGCGTTTCATGTTCTTGAGATTACGTCTACTGAAGTATTTTGTCAGTTCAGGATCCTCAGAGATTGCCTTCCATATCGCTTTCCTTAAATCGTGGAAAGTATTAAATTCCTTATTGTGAAGCAATCGGGCGATCTGTCCTGGAATCGGGGCAGGCTCTCCCGCGTTAAGCCAATAGCCAGAGGCATGAGGTAGATTCTTCCCGCCCGTCGTTTTCCCAGGAATCAGTCGCAAGTCGTCCGTTGTTAGTGGTTCCGAATCATTCTTCGGCGCCGCCTTTTTCTGCCGCGACTTTTGCGCAAACCTGATGTCCGAGTCCTCTGACTCGGCGCTTTCCGCCCCCATTGGCGAACCCTCATCTTCCGACCGGAGCTCATTGGTGCGAAGCGTCGCGGCTCGCAGCAGAGCGCGCAGATCGTTGTCACTCCATGCGAGCCCAGGATGCAGTCTGCGCAGTCCTGATTTGAACCACGCCGCGGCGCGACGAACCGGCCCCGGCGCCGTTGAATAGCTCTCTTTGAACCTTCCGAGAAGCTCCTCGGCGGCGCGCGCGAATCCTTCAGGAGTCGATAGATCGTGTCCGTAACCGCCAGCCTCCCGCGGCGCCGTGATCATCTGCAATTCCTCAGGCGAATTGCGCTGCGCGTGATCGATCACTCCCTGAAGAATCTGGGCTACGCGCCCCGGCTCCGCATCCGGAGCAAGCAGTGGAGACAAGCCTCCAGCGCGTTTCACCATGTCGTGCACCACCTCGTGCCGGCCGATCTGTCTCAGCCGGTCCGCGACAGAGATTCCCAAATCATCGGCCGCAGCGCGCACGCCATCCATGAGCACCACCACACGCCCGTTGTGATAGAAGGCATCGACACTTGATCCTTCTCCCTTTTCCCGCTCGAACTTTGCTCGCACCTCCGGCGAAAGTTCCTCTGCCGATTCCACCGCCACGATCTCTGGAGGCCTCTCCAATCCGTCATCGACTATCGCCTTGCGTACAATCTCCTGAGCGCCGCCCAGGTTCAGTTGCCCGGACACCTGGGCGCCGGCTTGTGCATCACTCCCGCTCGAATTTAACCTAGTCTCTCCTCGTTGATTCGCCTCGGCTTCGGACAGCTTTTCTGCAAGGTCTGCGTGAGCCTAAAGGAAGCCGCTCAGCGCCTCCCGGTGTGCGGCGACTATCCGCGACATCGCGGCCACTCCGTTCGGATCATATTTTCCCCGATTTTCGGAAATATGACGCTCCCACGCATCGAAGAGCTGGAGTTGCTTTTGCGCTGCAATGATTCGGTTCGGAATCGTCGCCTCGTGCCATCCGTGCAGCGCCGAGAGCCCCAAAGTGAAGAGCCCCCGTTGCGTCCATTCCGCCGGCGTCTGCGGTAGAGCGTGCCCACCCGTGAGGGAGGAAATTGCCGCGTCTACAGCGACATTGCCGGCGGCGGCGAGCGCCCACCCAGCGGCAAACCTCGCGACGGGCGAAGTCAGCCGATTGGCCAGCACTTTCGCCGCTCCCTTTCCGAGCGCACCAGGGACGATCATCGTCGCGCCAGTCGCCGCCGCGCCCTTCAGCGCGCCCACCGCTCGGCTCTGCCCCGCGTCTCCCGCCTGAGCCGCTCCTTTCGCCGTCCCTTCTGCCATGAATACCGCCGCGGGTATCGCCGGATCCACGGCGCCAGTCGCCATCACCGCCAAGTCTGGTATCGCCCGCGCGACACCACTCGATGCGCTCTGGTCCATCGCTGGATTGATCAACCGCGACTGATCCGATTCGCCGTCTGGCGCGAATGGATTTCCCGGCGAGAATTCGCCGGAATGCAGCTCCTGTCGGTATTTCCTACGCTCTTGGGTGAGACGCGCGTTATTAGCCGCCCCCAAGCCGGCGTCTTCCGAATAATCCGCTATCCAATCTCCTACGCGATCTCCGAACGTGAATTTCGATATCGCGCGCCGCCACGCATTGATCTTCGGATTATCCGCCTGAGCGGCTGTCGCATAGAGCCTGTTTGCCCCTTCCCACACAGCATCCGCTGCCTGGGCGGCCTCGAGTCTGATCTGCCCGAAGAAGTTTGTTACTGGATCCACCCCATTGTCGGGCGGTCCTTTCGGTTCAGTATCCTCTTGCGATGGAAGCCAATAAATAGGACTTGATCCCCCATCAGGCACATACGGCGCGTCATACGCATAGGTCAGTTTCCATCGATCATCACGCTGCCCATCGGAAATCGAGTTGAAATCGTCGCGAGGACCAACAAGGAATGAATTTTTGCGGACTGAGCCACTTGCCGATTCCGTCTGCGACTTCCGATCGCTATTGCCCGAATGGCTATTACCAGCAGTAACAAATGAATTACCATCGCCATTCGCCCGCAAGTTATTTGCTTCCGTAACAAACGGATTTACTTCACCAGCGCCGTCGATCTTACGACTGCCACCAAACTCATCCGACCGACGTTCAACGCCAAAAAATGAAGCCAACGCGGTCTCGGGATCCCCATCGAAGCCCACATTGACCACCGGCAGATTTGCCGAATCGATCGTACGCGGCTGCGCTTCCCATACAGGCCTTTCACCTGAACTCGAAAAATCGGCGTAGTGCGCGAGCAGGTTGCGCTGCGGCGCGGCGATTCCCGCCAAAACTGGGTCTTCAGCATCCGAATCTCTGTAGCGGCGAACATCTTTGTTTCTGGCATCCGCTGCGCCATCTGGATTCAGACCAAAAACGATTCCCCACCCGCCTCCATCAGCCATTGGTTTGGAGGCGGCGCCAAAAGGATTATTTGTCATCTGCTACGCCTCTTCGTCCTCTTCTGGCCCAGTCCCTCCAACGCCGCCATTTACGGCATAATCGGGCAGCCCATTTTGACCCGCATTTGCTCCATAGTCTGGAGCATCAGTGGCAGAAATCGGCGGAGAAGAAGTCCCTGGCGCCGGCCTTCCAGATCGCGGCCGCCGCGGCGGGACCATCTCGAGCAACGAGGGATCTAGGCCGTATTGGCTCTTCAGTTTCAGCCCGACAGTGACAGGATCTTCACCATGTCGATCAATATTTTCGCGAGCCTGCCGCAATACACCCAGATGCTCAGCCGTTATCCGCATGGGTCGAGGAATTATCAGTCGCATTGGCTGCTCAGAATGAGCCGCTCCTGACAGCAACGTGCGAAAGGCGCCAATCAAATCCGCAACTCTTGCTGGATCGGAAATCGGAAATTCGCTGATTCCATCCGGGTTCTGAATCGCGACGCGGTCAGCATACTGGTCGGTCGCTGCGCCCGCAGGAACCAGTATGTTTCCCTTGCCATCTTCGACATCTTTGCTCGTTTTCACCCAAACGCGCGTCGCCCCAGTGAGCGATGCGAGCGGAATATTTGCATTTACCAACGCGTCCTTGGCGCGTAGTGCATCTTCCTGCGCCCCGGCCCATCTGCTAAAATCGTTCTGGTACTTTTCGCCTGCCGAGGCCTGCGCAACTGTAAAGTTGATAATCCTTTGCGTATTGATCGCGTTCAACCGCGCTTTGTCGTCTTCTTCATCCTGCGCCCAAGACTGATCTCCTTGGCTTAAAGGCGTCGTTGGCTGCGTCACCGGCGGCTGCTGACTCTGCCTGCGATACGGGCGCCCGGGCAGCGCCGCCGCATCCTGCAATTGCATTAGATGCATCCGCATGGGAAGCATCTCCGCCTGTTTCGCTGCCAGCAGCTGTGCCCGAATCTGCTGTGTTCGCATGGCCATCATTCGCGCTTGCAACTCCTGCGTCTGCTTTGCGACCTCCTGGCCTCGGATCGCATTATTATAGGAATCCTGGTAAAAGTCCCAGGGTGTCATCCCTCCATTGAGCATAGTATCGTTCTATTCCACTTTTCGCGCAGAGAGTTGCGCCGTAATTTCTTTGTTACACTCGAATCCGGCCTCATACTCATTGCCGCCTCGATATATTTACGTCTAGCGTGACAAACACCTCAATCTTCGCGATTGGGACGCCGCGTTCACGCCTTTCGCAACCGCCTTCCGGTGATCTCTCCACCTCTGTCGGCCGCGTGAATTGAATCGCGCCGTCAGCTTGCGATGGCCACTATAATTAGGGTAACAAATTGTAGCCGGCCACTTTTCCAGCCTGAATCTCTGCTCCGCCTTTCGGGCAAACCGAAACCCAATCATCATCTGCGAATTTCGGCTCTCCGCAACCGTCTCCGTGCTCGCCGCAGAAACCTTCAGCCGCCGCTATCACGGCATTTTCACCCGTTAGTGGAACGCCTCGCTCGACGACTACCTATCTCACGAAATCTTCTTTATGTCTAATCCTCAGTAATGACACGTTCGGCGTCATTTGCCCGACATCGAAGCTTGAATCAATCTCACGAGGCCGTCCCTAACTGGATTTCCTAAACAGCTGCCCCTTCGTCAAATCCCGATACGCGTCGAACGGGTCGACACGCCAGCCTCCCGGGGCTTTGTCATCCCCAGTGTAAACCCAAGCGTCCAGCGGCGCCGCAGCCATCAGCTCTTTCAACATTTTCTTCATCTCGAATTGAGATATCGATGGGATGAGAAGAAAACGGCCGGCCGTGCGCGTTTGCAATTGGATCTGCACGCACTCGAAACGGTTGACCAGGCAAAAGCCAGCGATTTCCTCGAGGGCAAACTCCCGCCCCAATCGCGGCAATACGAACCGCCGCTCCGGCAATTCGATATGCAAGACCGGACCAAGCTTTTGCTCTCGGCGATAGCAAAAGTAGATGAGGAGGACCGTCAGGATCACCGTTGCCGCAACGAAAGCCAGAATGAATGGAACGAAAGCTGGGACTGCCTTGGAGGCGCCGAAGGTGATTCCTCCGCCACCGAGGGCAATGATGATTCCCGTTCCGACGATGCGTGAGACCGGCGTAGCGCGAGGTAGGATCGAAATCCGCTGTTCGCCCCTCACCACGTCGAGCGCGATCCAATTCGTATGATGCGCCGGCAAAATCTCTGGCGGATCCCAAGTCGGTCCAGCTTCACGTGGGGTGGTCACTGTGTGCATCTCCGGATGATAGCCACTCCCACCCGCGCTGCAAGGCGCCGGCAATCCATTCGGCAGTCTCCTCCCGCCATCACCTGATGATACACCCGCCATGGCCTTCAGATATCTCACGCAGGATCTGATAAAACACGTCGCCAACTCGCAGGTCCTCTCCCTCCTCTGCGTCTCAGCGGCCTCTGCGGGAAACTCCTTCGGCTAAGCCATCGTGCGGGCGAGACGCCGGCGAGACGCCCGCGCTCCCAGGTGGGGCGCCGCTCGCACACGAGAATTGGCTAAAGTCCAGCGCGGGAGCACTGCTGGCCAAGGTTTCTAAGCAAACAGCTCGCCTATTGATTTCCCCACCCCATCCCGGGTCACATAAAACGGCCGCTGCTCGACATCGTACGACAGATTCGCCGGGATGCCCACGGCGCGATAAATCGATGCGTGGAGGTCTTCGATAGTGACGCGATCCTTGATCGCTTTGCAGGGGCGCTCATCCGCCGTGGCCCCGTAGAGGCCGCCACGCTTGATCCCGCCGCCGAAGAGCAACACACAGCCGGCATCGGTGAAGTGACGGTGCATGCCGTAAAACTTCGGCTCCGGGATGAGGTCGGGCACGCGAGCTTGCTCACGTACGCGCGCAGTGTCTTTGCCTTCGATCATCATATCGCGGGAAAATTCGCTCGCCAGGACGACGAGCGTGCGGTCGAGGAGGCCGCGTTCTTCCAGATCCAGGATGAGTTGGGCCACAGGCGCGTCGATCATGGCTTTCATGTCGACGAGACGCGAGTGGCCATTCTCGTGCGTGTCCCAGTTGAGAAACGGGATGTATTCGGTCGTAACTTCGATGAAGCGCGCGCCGGCTTCGGCCAGGCGTCGCGCTAACAAACAACCCAGGCCAAACCGCCCAACGACGGACTTTTCATAGGAGCCATCGCGCGCCTCCTTGACTTGAGAAAGACGCGCGGAGTCAAAGCCCGCAGGCAAATAGCGCGCGGCGGAGGCGGCCGGTTCGAGCGAGAGATCGAAGGCGCGCGCGGCCGGTGACGAGAGGAGGCGGTGCGCGCCATCCATGGCCCGCACAAAGGAATCGCGCTGATAACTGCTGCCCAGCTGTCCCAGCGGACTCGCGTCCAGCAATTGACGATAGAAGCGATCACGATCCGCAAAGCGGCCCGGCGACATGCCCGCGGGCGGACGCACGGCGGAGGCGGCATCCTGCGGAAAGGGAATGTTAAATGGACCGTACTCGCTGCCGAGAAATCCGGCGGTGGTAAAGGCCTTCAGCTCTTCCCCTTCGCCCAGATCCAGCCGCTGGCCGATGTTAATAAACGCCGGCATGGCGGGATCGCGCGGCCCCAGGGTGCGCGCGATATTCGCCCCGATGTGCGGCGCAGCCACGCTCTGCGGCGGCACATAGCCGGTGTGCCAGTGGTATTGGTGCCGGGAGTGCAGGATGAAGCCGAGATCCGCGCCCACGCTGCTGCGGATGAGCGTGCCGCGATCCATGACCGAGGCAAGACGCTCCAGGCCGGCGGAAAACTTGATGTGATCCACCGCGGTATCGATCTGCGGAAACGTGCTGAGCACGGAATTCGACTCCACGCCTTTTTCAAACGGCGTATAGCGCTTCGGATCGAAGGTTTCGGTGGCCGCCATCCCGCCGGCCATCCAGAGCACGATCACGCAATCCGCCGTCGCCGGCAGCAGCTTCGGCTGAGTGGACGCGCCGAAGAGGCGGGGCGCGCCCGAACTCAGCGCGGCCAGCGTGGCCGCCGACGCGGTCTTGAGGAAATCACGGCGTGTCGTGTTCATGGAAAAGCTTAGTTGATGAATTGGAACTCCGGCAACATCCCCAACGCCCAGAGAAAATCAGCCACCCCTTCCGGTCGCACCGGCGAGCCGAGCATGGGTAGGATGAGAGCCTTCTCGCTCACGGTGGGCCGGCGCGCCAGGGTCGAACGATAGGCTCGTTCCAGCCAGACTGCGGGATCCGGCGTCGCCTCCTGCGCGAGGCGGCCGGCGGCGGCGGCTAGTTTGGCGTTCAGCGTCTCGCCATTCGTAAGCTCCAGTGATTGCAAAGGGGTTGCGGCGTTCTGCCGCACGGTGATGACGATCTCGCGATTTGGCCGATCCAGCGCCGTTTGCAAGGGATCAGCTGACCGGAAGGCCGCGCGCATCTTGCCTGCCAGCGCCGCGGTGCTTACCGCAGCGCGGAGCGGCGGAGCCAGCGGCACCGGGATATTTGCGAAATCCTTGCGGCCGATGGGCTCGAGCCCGGGGCCTTCGTCCACGGGCGCAAAGTCACCGGGCATGGCCACGACCGGCAGCCAGGCGTCATCCCGCATTGCGGGATCCGCCCAATCGCCCCCCGGCGCGCGCCGCGCGCGCCAACTAGCATCGGAAACAAACTCCACAGCCTCCCCACCCTGACGACAGCGCAGATAAAAAGCCAGGCCGCTCGCGCGGTTGAGATGTTGCGCAGACGCGGGATACTTCGCGCGTTCCAGATCGGTCATCGCCTTCTCCGTGTGACTCTCGACTCCGATGGCGATCACATTTTCCCCGACACGCAAAGCCGGCGCGAAATTGAAAAGCCGCACCCGGCCATTGTACAAGTCATCGGTCATCGCCGGTTTGATCAGGCGATCGTTGACTCGCACTTCGAAGGATTGCGTGGCGAGCACCGTCGCATAGGCAATGTCCGGTTTCGCCGCCAGCTCCAGGCGCTTGCGAAAGACCACCTTGTGGCGCGGCTCGCCCGCGGCGGCGGCCCCAGACTGGGCGGCGCGGGCCGCTTCTTCGGCAGCCGCCTGGGCGGCGCGAAGCGCAGCCTCCGCCGCGGGAGAGTCTTCCTCGGAAAGCTCTTCGGCTTGCCGGGCAAGTCGACCGACGGCATTGGCACTATTGTCCAGCCGGCGCGCGGCCATACGGCGCGCCGCGGCGCTCATCTTTTCATCCGTCCAGATCCAGGCCGGCATCAGAAAGGCATTTGGCGCGCCCCCGCTGAGATCGAATTCCAGCGAAGAAGGCAAGGAGGCCCAGTCTCCAGTCACGGTGCTCCAGGCGTCCGCGTACTGCTCGGCATTCAGCCGCCGCACGAGCGGTCCGCGGAAGACGTACGGTTCATTGGGGCCGGGCGCTTCCACGCAAGGCAATTGATAGGCGCGAGACGTCAGGATGAGCCCGATGGTGCGCTTGAGATCATAGCCATGCGCCACGAGGTCATTGGCCAGCCAATCCAGCAAGTCGGGATTCCAGGCCGGCTGCTCGAGGTCATCCACCGGCTCGACGAGGGCGCGGCCGAAGAAGCGGCCCCACAGACGATTCACGATCGTGCGCGCCAGGCGGCCGTTTTCCGGCTTGGTCATGAGCGCCGCAAAGGCGCGCAGCCGATCCGCGCGCGCCGCCTCGGGATCGAGCCGGCCGAGTTGCGGATAGAGAAAACGCACCGCGGCTTGTTGCCCAGTGGGCTTGTCACAATGAACCAATTCCAGCGGCCCTTCGCCATACACCGCAGCCATGCCGTAGGCGTCTTCCAGACTCCAATCGCTCACAAAACTGTCGTGGCAGGAGGCGCATTTCAAGTTGATGCCGAGAAACACCTGCGAAACACTCTGCGCCGCCTGCATGGGCGGCAACATCGCCGCGGTAACATTTCCGCGCCAGCGGATGCCCGCGGTGAAGCCTTCGGTCTGGCCGCTCGGCGCCACGAGATCGGCGACAAAGCGATCGTAGGGCTCGTCATTCAATAGCGCATCGTAGAGCCACTCGGAGATTTGTTTTCGGCCGCCATCGATGAAGCCGGCGCCGGTGTAGTCATTGCGCAGGAGATCGTTCCAGAAAGTCAGCCAATTTGCGGCATAATCACGATCGTCGGCGAGCAACCGGGCAACATAACTTTCGCGCTTGCCGGGCGAGGGAGCGGCGGCGAGATCGTCGAGCTCTGCGACCGTCGGGAACAGTCCGATGACATCGAGCGCCGCGCGGCGGGCGAAGCGGGCGTCGTCGACCACGATGATCCCAGCGAGACGGCGGCCTTCCGGAGTCGCTTCGAGCAGGCGATCGATGGGATTGGCCGCCAGGCCGTTGGGAAGGGCAACCGCCCGGGCCTCGAGATTGCGCGCCGGCGGGCGGGCGAAATTCACGGATTCCGGCCACGCCGCGCCCTGGTCGATCCAGGCTCGCAGGAGCCCGACATCTTCCGCCGTCCAGCGTTTGCCTTTCTTGGGCATGATGTTATCGGGATCGATGCCGGAGACGTATTCGACGATGAGACTGTCTGCGCTAGCGCCCGGAATCGCGGCGGCGCCGGTGTCGCCGCCTTTCAGGAATTGCGCGCGGGATTCCAGGCTGAGGCCGCCTTTGGCTTTGCCTCGCGCGTGGCATTTAATGCAGCTCGACTCAAAGAGGGGCTGAATATCCCGGGTGAACTCCACGGTGCGCGCCGCCGGCGCGGGAAGCTTGGCCACTTCATCCGGCGTGAGTCCCAGACTGCAAAGCGGGGCTAGGCAGAGCAGGGCGAGTGAAACAAGGGGAGGGCGCGCCATTCGTCCAGATAACGAACAACGAAATGGCCGCGCAAGCAAATCAGGCGGGGCGCGGCCCGGCTTTTGCTAAGTCGGAATGAGGCAAAAGCAGGTGTTTCCGCGACGCGGCACAGAACCTGCATTGTCGGTCCGCACGAACTCAATCTCACGCAATGAAAACTCCCTTCTTCCTCCTAGGCGGCGCCGCCTTGCTCCTCGCATCCTGCGCCGATGTGCGCGTAGCTGATACCCAGACCGCAGCGGTCGTGGTAGATCGTCCGAAAGAGATTTACATCAAGCCCTTTTCCATCGCCGGCGCGCAATATACCGGCGAAAACTCAGGCGGCCATGGCGAACGCCCCATCCGCGAATCGCTGGCCCCGGCGACCTTTGCCAATGACCTAAAGCAGGAAATGGAGAAGCTCGCCCCGTCCCGGGTGCTCGCTTCCGACGAATTTGCGGAAAAAGGCTGGCTCATGGAAGGCTCGATCGATCGCGTCGACGCAGGCAGCGGCGCGGAGCGCTTCTTTTCGCCGCCGCTCTGGCCGGGCGCCGGCAAGTCTCACGTGCGCATCCACGTGCGGGTGCTCGATCTCGACCATCACGCGGTGGCCTACGACGAGAAGAGCGACAAGACGCTGACCCGCCACGGCCACACCATTTACGAATTTGACGTCGCGGGCGGGAGCCATGCCTCCGGAAGGTACGGCACGGTCGCGGCCCCGGGCGCCGGCATTGCCGAGCCCTTTGATTTTCGCAACGCCGCCGAGCGCATCCGCCTCGCGCTGGAGACGGACGCCTTCCGCTATGGCGAACGCGTGTCCCCGACGATGCGATAACGGACGGCAGTCAGCCTGATTTGTTGGTGGTTCCAAGGAGGGCGGGTCTTCAGCCGGGAATCTAGCGCACAGTGAGGCGCAGGGATCCCGGCGGAAGCCCGCCCTCCTTCTTTTTGTCTTTGTAAATCGCGCTCCACACGCGGCGGGTCTTGGCTATCCTTCGCCGAGTGAATCTTCAAACCCCGCTGCGCCAACTCGACTGGATCGGCCCCCAGCGAGCCCGCCAGCTGGCTCGATCAGGCCTCGAAACACTCGGGGATCTGGTCATGCATTTCCCGAAGCGCTACGAGGATCGGCGGCAATTTGACCGCTTTCCCACGAGCGAAAGTGAGACCCCGGTCTGTGTCTGCGGGATCGTGCGCACGGCTTCGGCGAAGCATCTGCGCAGCCGGCAAAAGGTTTTCGAAGCGTTGCTCGAGGAGGAAAATGCGCATGCCTTGAGCGGCCGGCTCGCGCTCCGCTGGTTCAATGCCTACTGGCTGGAGAAGGTCATCGCGGTCGGCCAGCGCCTGGTCGTCTTTGGCAAACCGAAGCGGCGCGGGGCGCAGATTCTCATCGATCACCCGGAATTTGAAATCGCCGAGGCGGAAGGCGGGGAATCGATCCACATGCAGCGGCTCGCGCCGATTCACCGGGCTACGGAAGGCCTCTCGACCCGCGTGCTCCGGCAAATCATCTGGGATGCGCTCCAGCACGTCACGGCGGCTGACGTCGAAAATCTGCTCCCGGCCAGCCTGGACGCCCACGAGCGCAGCGACATGCTGCGGCAGATCCATTTTCCCGATAATTCGGCCGCCTTGGAAACCGCGCGCCGGCATTTCGTCTTGAGCGAATTTTTCGGCATGCAGCTCGCCATCGCGCAAAAACGCCGCGAGAGCGTGGCGCAGCCCGGCGAAGTCCACGCGAGTCCCGGCACGCTCATGCAGCGGCTGCACGATTCGCTCCCCTACGCGCTCACCGGCGCCCAGCAGCGCGCCATTGCGGAAATCCGTCGCGACATGGCCTCGCCGCACTCCATGAATCGCCTGCTGCATGGGGACGTCGGCTCGGGCAAGACGCTCGTGGCGCTCTCGGCCATGCTCCTGGCGGTGGAAGCCGGCACACAGGCGGCGCTCATGGCGCCGACGCAGGTCCTGGCGGAGCAGCACTATCTCAATTTCAAGCGGCTCCTCGAGCCGCTCGGTCTGCGCGTGGCGCTGCGCACCGGCGCGCGCAAGGAGGAGAGCGGGCCGCTGCCGCTCTTCGATCACGACCAGTGGCTCGGCTCGGTGCTCGGCAAACAAGGCGCCGAGCGGCCGCGCTACGAAAGTAGCGCACCGGAGCTGCTCGTGGGCACACACGCCCTGCTTTACGAAGGCGCCGGCATCACGAATCTCGGCCTGGCCGTGATCGACGAGCAGCACAAATTCGGCGTCCTGCAGCGGGCGCGGCTGCGCGAACGCGGCGCGGCGCCGGATGTCCTGGTCATGACGGCCACGCCCATCCCGCGCACCCTCACGATGACGCTCTACGGGGATCTGGATGTCTCGGTGCTCGACGAGCGCCCCGCCGGGCGCGGCAAGATCGTGACCGGCGTGCGCGATTCGGCGAAACTGCCGGAGGCGGCGAATTTTCTGCGCGAGAAACTGGCCGCCGGCCGGCAGGCTTACATCATCTATCCGCTCATCGATGAGTCGGAGAAGCTGGAGGCCAAGGCTGCGGCCGCGGAAATCGGCAAGTGGCGGGAACTCCTCGCGCCGATGGCTTGCGAGCTGGTGCACGGCCGGCTCACGCCGGAAGAAAAGGAAGCCGCCATGGAGCGCTTTCGCAGCGGAGCGGCGAGCGCGCTCGTTGCGACAACTGTCATCGAAGTGGGAATCGACGTGCCGAACGCGAGCCTCATGATCATCGAAAATGCCGAGCGCTTCGGGCTGGCGCAGTTGCATCAGCTCCGCGGGCGGATCGGACGCGGCAAGGACAAGAGCTATTGCATCCTGCTCACTTCGGCCGAAGACCCGGAAGCCCGGGAAAAGCTGCGGATTCTGGAGGAGACGTCCGATGGATTCGAGATCGCCGAGGCGGATCTGCGGCTGCGGGGGCCGGGCGATATGCTAGGCACCGCGCAAAGCGGCTTACCGCCGCTCAAGCTGGGGAATTTGCTCACTGACTCGGAACTCATGCGCCAGGCGCGGGCGGCGGCGTTCCTCCTCATGGAGCGCGATCCGCTGCTTGAGTCGCCGGAAAACCGGCGCTTCCGCGAACTGCTGGCGGAGGAAAAGAAGGTGACTCTCGCCCAGGTCAGCTAGCTATACCGCCGCCTGCCCCATCTCTTCCGTCCGGATGCGGATCGCCTGCTCCACCGGGACGATGAAGATTTTCCCGTCGCCGATTTTCCCGGTCTTCGCCGCGTTAACGATGGCGTTTGTCGCCGCCTCGACCAGTTCCGTCGGCAGGACGATTTCCAGTTTGATCTTGGGGAGGAAGTCCACGGTGTATTCGCTGCCGCGATAGATTTCGGTGTGGCCCTTTTGGCGGCCGAATCCCTTGACCTCGGTCACCGTCATGCCCTCGACACCGATTTCCGCGAGCGCTTCCTTCACTTCTTCCAATTTGAACGGCTTGATGATGGCTTCGATTTTTTTCATTCCGGAAAAGAGTTTGGAGTTTTGAGCGGGAGGCGGGGACGCGCCGCTCGGACTATGGATCACAGTATGCACAGGGCTTTCGCGGCGACACCAAAAATCCCTCGGGATCTTGCCGCCGCCTCCCTTTCCTGCGCCGCTGCCCGAAAATCGCCATCCTCCGCCTTGTTACAGCAAAACGGCTGGACAGCCTCTCGCATTCTGCGCGAATTGCCCTATTGCCGCATGAAAATCCGCTCCCTCGAAACCTTCCTGGTCCCGCCGCGTTGGTGCTTTTTGAAGATCACGACCGAATCCGGCCTCGTCGGCTGGGGCGAACCGGTGGTCGAAGGCAAAGCCGCCACCGTGGCTGCAGCCGTCGAGGAAATGAGCGACTTCCTCGTGGGAAAAGACGCCTCGCGCATCGAGGATTTCTGGCAGGTGCTGTATCGCGGCGGCTTCTACCGGGGTGGCCCGGTGCTCATGAGCGCGATCTCGGGCATCGATCAGGCCCTCTGGGATATCAAGGGCAAGGCGCTCGGCGCCCCCGTCCACGAACTGCTGGGCGGCGCGGTGCGTGATAAGATCCGGGTCTACGCCTGGATCGGCGGCGATCGGCCGGGCGATGTGGCCCGCGAGGCGCTGGCCAAAAAAGAAAAAGGTTATACGGCGATCAAGATGAACGGCACCGAGGAGGTCGAGTGGATCGGTTCGCCGGCCAAGCTCCGCGAAGCCGTGGAGCGCGCCTGGGCGGTGCGCGAAGCCTGCGGGCCCGACTTTGGCATCGCCATCGATTTCCATGGCCGGGTCCACAAGGGCAGCGCCCGCCAGCTCGCCCGCGAGTTGGAAGCCGTGAAGCCGCTTTTCATCGAGGAGCCGGTGCTCCCCGAGAACAACGAAGCGCTGGCCGATCTGCGCCGCATTTGCTCCATCCCCATCGCCACCGGCGAACGTCAGTTCACCCGCTGGGGCTTCAAGCAACTCCTCACCAGCGGTGGCGCCGACATCGTGCAGCCGGATGTCAGCCACTGCGGCGGCATTTCCGAACTGAAGAAAATCGCCACCATGGCCGAGGCTTTCGACGTCGCCGTGGCGCCGCACTGTCCGCTCGGTCCGCTCTGCCTCGCCTCGTCGCTCCAGGTCGATTTCTGCACGCCAAATGCCTTCATCCAGGAGCAATCGCTCGGGATTCATTACAACCAGGGGTCCGACCTGCTCGACTATCTGGTCGATCCCACGGTCTTCGACTACCGCGACGGCTTCGTCGCCCGGCTCACCAAGCCCGGCCTTGGTGTGGAGATCGATGAGGCCAAAGTCCGCGCCGCCGTGGCGACTGGGCATCGTTGGCGGAATCCCGTGTGGCGCACCGAGGATGGCGTGGTGGCGGAGTGGTAGCCAGCGTTGAATCTCCGGAAATCTCCCGCGGTAATGAAAGCCCTGCCCGCCAATCACGCCGACCTCGTCGCCGCCACAGCCGCTGGGCAGGCCTTTGACTACGTGTTCTTCTGGGGTCACAAACCATCGGCCGACGGCGCGACCAGCAAGTCCTGCTTTAGCCAATGGTGGGAGGCGGCATTTCGCGTCGGCGACGAGGTTTTTCCCACGGCGGAGCATTACATGATGGCGCGTAAGGCGAGGCTATTTGGCGACGAAGACTCGGCCCGGCGCATCCTGGCCGCGGGGAGCCCCAACGATGCCAAATCGTTGGGACGAAAGGTGAAGGGATTTTCCGAAGAGGTGTGGCTGCAACATCGGGAGGAGATTGTTTTCACGGGAAACCTGGCAAAGTTTTCTCAACAGCCGGCGCTTCGGCGCTTTCTGATCGCGACTGGCGAGTCGATCCTTGTGGAAGCCAGCCCGGTGGATCGGATCTGGGGAATTGGGATGGCGGCGTCGGATTCGCGGGCCGGGAACCCCGCGCAGTGGCAGGGCTTGAATCTCCTGGGCTTTGCCTTGGTAAAAGTTCGCGCGCACCTCGCTTTGGCTTAAGCGGTAGTCGGCCTCCAGGTTTCGAAAAACCATAGAGGCAATAAAAACTACATCTTCGTGTGATAGCGCGACCGCGCTGGCCATGCGATATACAAGCGTCACCTTTGCTTGGTTCACTTGGCCTGCGTAGCAACCTTGCCCCGCCGCCAGACGGACGAAGCGTCCACCTCCCAACCCCCGTTCACCCGCCCCTACTATGCACACTCGGAAAATATCCGGCAGCGCCCGTCGCGCTGTCTATTCATCGCTCTTCCGCAAGGGCGCCGCGGTCTTCTCGGCCGCCGCTGCTCTCAGTTTTCTGCCCCAGGCTGAAGCACAAACGCCTGCCGCAGCCGACAGCATCACCAACGCTTACAACTCCGCCTTCTGGGTCGCCAGCGGCAGCAATGGCTACTATGCCAAGGATACGACCAAATCCACGGCGCCGGGCGCCGATTCCTGGACGCTGGCCGAGGAAATCGAGATGGCCATCGATGCTTACAATCGCTCGAAAACTTCGGCCTACCTCAATACGGTCAATCAGCTCATCGGCTACTACGTCGCGGCCAATGGAACCAACTGGACCGGCGACGCCTATGACGACGACATCCTGTGGATGACCATCGCCTGCGAACGCGCCTATCTCATCACAGGCAATAGCAGCTATGCGAGCATGGCGCAGTCGAATTTCGACGCCGTCTATGCGCGCGGTTACGATACCACGCTCGGCGGCGGCATCTGGGAAAGCACGTTGAAGAAGTCCAAGACCTCCTGCGCAAATTGTCCGTGTGTGATTTCCGCATGTTATCTCTACCAGATTTACGGCACGAGCGCGTACCTGACCAAGGCGCAGTCGATCTATTCCTGGGAGCGCTCGACTCTTTTCAACACGAGCACTGGCAACGTCGACGACAACATCAGCGCCGCCGGCGTGGTATCCACTTCGGCGTATACGTACAATCAGGGCACCTTCATCGGCGCGGCGAATGCGCTCTACGGCATCACCAGCACGACCTCGTACCTGAACGACGCCACCCTCGCCGCCAACTACACGCAGAACAATCTCTGCAGCAGCGGCATGCTGCCCCAGTACAGTTCGACTGGCGACTTTGCCGGCTTTAACGGCATCTTCATTCGGTGGCTCGGCATCTTTGCCCAGCAGCGCGGGCTCTGGGGCACGTATTACAACTGGATGGCCCAGAACGCCATGGCCGCCTGGAATCAGCAGCGGACCTCGGATGGTCTGTCGTGGAACGATTGGGCCTCCGCCACTCCCACCGGAACTCTGCAATCGTGGGCCTGCAGCGATGCCGTTGTGATGATGAATGTCATTCCGCCGCTCTTCGAGCTGGATACTCTCACCGTTCAAAGTTATGTGGGGCCGGACTACCGCATCGTGGCAGACACAAATTTCCGCGATGGCAACGGCGTGATTCTGGATTCCACGGCGGTGGGCAATAACATTGTCTTCGTTGTTCCCGACGTTTCGGCGCGGTCCTACGACGTACGCGTCTCAGTGAAGAAACTGAATACCCGCGGCATCTTCCAGCTCGCGATCGGGCAGGCCGGTAACAATTCGCCAAATAACATGGGCTCGCCGCAGGACCTCTATTCCTCCTCGTCGCAGTATGTCGAGCTGGACCTCGGCACATGGTCGCCGGCGACCACCGGCGACAAGTGGTTCTGGTTCACGATCACTGGCAAGAATGCCAGCAGCACCGGCTATAGCGAGTGCATCGAATATATTAAGCTCATCCCGCAGTAAGCGGCGACGCAGCGGAATTTCCTGGCGCGATGCTTCGATATCGCGTCGAACCTAATCGAGCCGGCGAAGCCAGTCTTCGCCGGCTTTTTGCGCGCTTTGGAGTTTGGCCATTATTGCACGGCTTTTCCTCCATCGGCGTGAAAGCGATGCCTCGGTGCGTGAGAGTTCGGCTGGTTTGAATTCTTCTCAACTGGCCCACTCCGAAAGCGGCGCAGGACGGCGCGCACGCCAAAGCCTCGCGGCATCGCACGCCGACTTGCCAGCCTCGGCGGGATCGCTTGGTGCACGATGAGGCGGAAGCAGCAGGCTACCGCGCGTTGCAAGCGGACTTGCCGGTATCGAGGGGGACGCCATCCCGGGCGTCGTTTCGCCTCGCCATCGCGCGACCATCTCCTCTAATCTCGCGGCCCAAAGATCTCCCGCAACTATGACCGCCTTTTCTCAACCCCAGCGCGAAGCGCTCATCGATCTCCTCATCCTCTCCATCTTTGTCGACGCTCATTTATCGCTCGCCGAGGATCACGCGCTCCATAGCGCCATCGACAGTCTCGGATGGGCGAGCGAGCATCCGCGGGAAATCTTCGTGCTGAATTCCTTCAGCCGCGGACGGCGCGCCTCGGAATCCGACGACACCATGGCGCAGTACGTTTCGACCCGGGCGGAGGTCTTTCCTGAACCGGCGCGGCGCGCCGAGGCTCTGACGCAGATTCGCACCGTGCTGGAGAGCGACGGCCTCGCAGAGCAGGAGACGTCGTTTCTCCGCCATGTCACTGCCGCCTTTGGCGCGTAGTGTCTTTAGCGCCCGGCGCGTAGCGGCAACCACGGCTGGCCTCACCGTTCGCCATTGAGCTCGGTTGATCGCCGGATGCTAATCAGCATTAGCATCTTTTGCCTGCGATTCGAGTTGCCACCGCCGGCAATCGGATTCATTTAAAAAAAGGGCCCCATTTCGCTGGGCCGCCGCTCCCCATGTCACGGTCTTTTGTACCCTATTTATGCCTTATTGCGCTCGCGTTTCTGGCGAGTGACGGCGGCTTTATCGCGGCGGCGCCGGCCGGCGCACCGGCGCAGAACGCTGCTGCTTCGGATATGGCCAATACCCCTGGCGCCGAGCGTACGGCCGCCTATAACGGCGCCATGCAGGCCTTTCAGAAAGGCAACTGGACGGCCGCCGCCGCAGGGCTCGAGCAATTCATCACCATGGTGCTGGCGGCGGATGAGAAACTCAAAGCGCAGCTGGGGCCGATCTACTACACCCTCGGCGCGGCCTACTTCAACCAGCCCGACTTCCCCAAGGCGATCAAGACCTTTAAGAAATTCCTCGACGAGTATCCGAAGGACGAGCATGGGACCGAGGTGCGGATGGCGCTGGCGGAAGCCTATTTCGAGAACAAGGAATTCGAAGCCGCGATCAAGGCCTATACGGTCTTTGAAAGCGCCCCGGCGTACCGCGAGCAGGCCCTCACTTCCGAAGCCGCGGCTTACCGGGAAATGGGCAAGCCGGATGACCAGATTCGCGTGCTGGAGAAGCTCATCGCTCCGGAAATCAAGACGAGCGGCCAGGCGCGCGGCGCGATCTCACTCGCCGAGCTCTATACGACGAAGGATCAGGGCGCAAAGGCGCTGGCCCTGGCCGCGCTACTCGAGAAAAAAATCGGCCTCGTGGAAAATATCGTCTCATTGAACAGCCTGGCCGTGAAGCTGGGCGACGAAATGAGCGCGAAAGGTGAATTCGAGCCCGCCATCCAGGCCTACCGGAATGTGCGCTCGCGCGATGAGGTCATCAAATTTCAAAACGAGCGCATCGCCGTCATGGAGAAGCGCATCGAGACGAACCTGAAATCCGTCGGCGCCAATCCGCAGGCCTTTGTCGCGGTGAATCAGGCGAATAACAAAATCAAAGCGATCCTGACCGAAGCGAAGCAGCTGCTCGGGGAGTTCGAAAAGTTACCCGATTTCACGCCGACACTGCTTCTGCGCATGTCGAAGTGCTGGTACGACTGGGACAGGAAATGGGAAGCCATCGTGGTCAACGAGCGCATTCTCACCCGGTACCCGGATGACAAGGCGCACCGCGAGCCGGCGATGTTTTCCATGATCATCGCCTACGGGGATCTTATGCGGATCTCGCGCTGCCAGCAGCTTTGCGAGCAATACATCAAGGAATTTCCGGATGGCCCGAATGCCGGCACCGTGGGTTATCTGAGCGGCGCGGTGGCGCTCCAGGCGAATGACCCGAAGAGCGCGGAGAGTTACTTCGGCACGATGCTGGAAAAGCAGGCCACGAGTGAGTACCGGGAGAAAATGCGCTACCTGCTCGGCGTGGCGAAGTTCATGCAGGGGCGGTTTGCCGACGCCAACAAGGATTTTCTGGAATACCTCAAATCGTACCCGAACGGCGAAGACATCGAGGAAGTGACCTACCGCAGCGCGCTCGCGCAGGTCTTTGGCGGCGACTACGAAAAGGGAGAGGCGGCGCTGAACGCGTATTTGGAAAAATACCCCTCGGGGAAATTCGTCGCGGATAGCAAATATCGCATCATGGTCTGCAAATACGCCGCGCAAAAACTGGACGACGTGATCGCCGATGCGGCCGCCTGGCGGCAGCAGTATCCCAACGAACCGATCGCCGGCGAAGTCTACTCGCTCCTCGGGGATTCCTATGCGGCGGAAAGCAAGGAAGAGGAAGCAGCCGCCGCCTATACCGATGCCTACAAGCATGCGGCGACGGATGAAGTGATCAACTATGCGCTCTTCGAGGCGAGCAAGCATTTGCAGAAGCTCGGCAAGTGGGCGGAAGTCTCGGCGATGTTCGAGGCCTTCATCAAGGAGAAGCCCGATCACCAGGCCGTGGTCGCCGCCATGTACTGGATCGGCAAAGCCAAGGCCCGGGAAGGCAAGACGGCGGAGGCGAAACAGTTTCTCGTCGAGACGCTGAAGACCTATATCGGCGACAAGAAGCGGGAAGCCGTCGAGCAACTCCTACAGCAGCTCGCGCAGCTGTGTTCCAAGCGTCCGCGACCGGCCCCAGCCCCGGCGCCGACCCCAGCTGCCGATGTCCAAGCGGTGGCCGCCGCAGGAGCGCCTGCCGCGCCTGCTCCGACCGCACCCGCGACTCCGGCACCGCCGGAAGCGACACCTGTCCCATACGACGCCGTCGCCGAACTCGAGACGCAGATTCATCCGCTGGAAGAAAACGCCAATGCAACCGCGCGCGCCCGGCTGCTCTATGTGCGCGCCGAGTTGGCCCGCCTGCGTAAAAAAGACGCGGAGGCCGATGCGCTAGTGGAAAAGATCGCCCAGGAATTCCAGCCGCCGGATCTGAGCCCGGTCCTCCTCGCCCAGAGCGGCGACTTCTTTCTGCATAAGAAGCTGGCCGACCGCGCCACGCCATTTTACAAGCGCCTGCAGGAGGATTTCCCCAAGAGCGACTATCTCGATTTCGCCTATGTCGGCCTGGCCCAAATCGCCTTCGACGGCCAGCACTACGAGGAGGCGCTCGATCTCGACACCGATGCCATTGAAAAGTATTCCGGCATGAAGGTGAAGGAGGCCACCATCGGCAAGGCCCAGGCGTTGCTCGAGCTTCACAGATACGACGAGTCGAAGAAGCTATTCGAGCAGATTGCCGGGATGCGGGAGTGGCGTGGCGAATCCACAGCCCAGGCCGTCTATTTGCTGGGCGAGATCGAAGAGCGCCAGGGGCATTGGGCGGAGGCGATCGCCCATTACCAAAGGGTCTATGTCGCCTACCAGAAGTTTACCGCCTGGGTGGCGCGAGCCTATCTCCACAGCGCGCAAGACTTTGAAAAGCTGGGCAAACACCAGGAGGCGGTCAATTCGCTTCAGGAGATGCTGCGCAACGACCGTCTGCAAAGCCTGCCCGAGGCTGACGAAGCGCACAAAATGCTCACCCAGTGGGGAGCCGCCGCATGATGAAACGCATTCTCGCTGTCACCTGCATCCTTTTCGCCGCCGCCAGCGCCGTCCAGGCGGAGAATCTCATCATGAAAGATGGCCGCGTCATCCCGGCCAAGAGCCTGCGCCGCCAGGGCGACTCCATCATGGCGACGGTCGAAATTCCCGCGGTCCAGCCTGGCGACAAACCACAGACGGGAGAGTTGGGATATCCCATCGCGCAGATTTCCCGGATCGATTTTCCCGAGCCGCCCCAGCTTCACACCGCGGCGGACTTGATCAGCCAGGGCAAGTATCCGGAGGCATTGGCGCAGCTCGATCCGGTCATGCGCTACTACCAGAGCTTTCGCGATGCGCCAGGCAGCTGGTGGGCCGATACGTTGCTGCTCCAGATCCAGGCTTTCGTCGGCGAAGGACGGGAGAAGGAGGCGGAGCCCATGGTCGACGACCTCGGCCGGCTGGCCTCCGATCCGGAAATCAAACGCGCGGCGCGGGCCTTTTCCGCCGCCGCCGTGCTGCGCCGCGGGCATCCGAAGGAGGCGCTGGAGATTTGCCAGACGCTGCTCAAGGAGAGCAACCGTCCGAGCACTCTGGCGCAGGCTTCCGTCACGGCGGGAGGGTGTCACTTGCAACTCAAGGAGTATGACGACGCCATCACGGCCTTCCTGCAAATCCCGGTCTTTTTCCCGGAGGAAAAGACGCTCATCGCGGCTTCCCTGCTGGGTTCCGGGATAGGGTACGAAGCGATCCAGGATTTTCCGCGGGCCAAGCTCGCGCTCAATACGCTGGTCACGAGTTACGGCGCGACCACAGAAGCGCGTCGGGCAAAAACGGAATTGGAAAAGATCGCAAAAGCCGAAACGATCCCCGCCCAGAAATAGCGTCCCTTTCTCTCCCCTCGTCTGAATCTCTCGAAGCTCCTTCCCTTTATGAAATTGAAGCAAGCCACCATCCTCTCCGCGGTTGCGGCCAGCCTGCTGTTCGCGGCCTCGCTGTACGCACAGGAGGCGAAACCGGCCGGCGAGCCCGCGGCGCCGACCACCAAAAAGAGCCTCATGCAGCAGATCAAGGAAGGCGGCTGGGTCATGTTTCCCATCGGCGCCTGCTCGGTGCTCACTCTTTATCTCATCGTCGACGGCGTGGTCCGGACCAATCCGCAGCGGGTGCTTCCCAAGGAGCACGTCGACGCGGTGAAAAATCTGTTTCGCCAGGGCGATTACCCGGGCGCCTACAGCTATTGCAAAGGGCATCCGTCGCCCTTTACCAATGTCTGCCGCGCCGCGGTCGGCCATCTGGGCGATGGGAAGGAAGTGACCGAGGAAAGCATGCTCGCGGAGTTGGCCAAGGAAAACTCCAAGATGCAGACCTACATCAGCTATCTCTCGGTCATCGGTGTTTGTACGCCGATGATCGGGCTGCTCGGCACGGTCACAGGCATGATCGGGGCCTTCGCCGTGCTTGGAAGCTCGGGCATCGGTGATCCGTCCGCGCTATCCGCCAAGATCGGCGAAGTGCTCATCGCGACGGCCTCGGGTCTGTTTATCGCCATCCCGGCCTTCGGTTCTTTCTACTACCTGCGCAACCGCGCTGCGAAGGCCTTGCATGACCTGCAGGACACGATGGCCATCCTCCTGCGCAAGATGCCGTACGAGCTGCTCGCCGACACGCACATCGGCGACGAAGAGCTCTTTGCCAGCCCGCCAAACTGGGTGGACGATGCCAGCGGCCTGGCTGAACCAGTCTAGGGCATGCAGACCATGATTTCTAACAGGAGGGCTTGCTAACATGGCGGGCGGCGGTGGAGGCGGCTCCGGCGAACCGGAGTTCCAGATCGCTCCGATGATCGATGTGCTGCTCGTGCTGCTCATCTTCTTCATGTCCATCACCTCAGCCCAGGTGCTGAAGGTGGACAAAAGTATCGCCCTGCCGATCGCGGCCGACGCCTTGAAAAAGGATAACTCACGCAGTGAAGCGATTGTAAACGTTCGCTGGGACGATCCGCACAAGAAGGCGACCTACGTCATGGACGACAGAATTTATCTCGAGCTCTCTGAGCTGACCAAGGCGCTGTCTGCAGCCAAGAAAATCGGCGAAACCAAGATTTCCAAAGGGCCGAACCCGACGTTTCGCTGCGTGATCCGCGGCGACCGCAACACGACAGCGATGAGCGTCTCCCGCGCCATGAATGCGGCGGCCGAGGCGGGCATCAGCGACATTTCATTCTCCGCGGTGAACCGCGACTAGTTTTTTCCGCCCCCTGCATGAAGCGTTTCGACCCCAATGCCGAATCCGAAGGGACTTTCGGCTTTCAAATTGCGCCGATGATCGACGTCGTCTTTGTGATCATGCTCTTTTTCATGGTCATGGCCGGCGCGGTCAAAGTGGAAAAAGAGATCAACTCCAAGCTGCCGGGCACGGCCGATACCTCCGGTCCGACGGATTTCGTTGACGAGATCGTGATTACGATTGCGGAGAACGGCGAAGTCAGCCTCAACGACGAGCCAATGGATTCGGCGACGAGCAAGCAAATGCCGACGCTGCGTTCGACCCTGACGAAGCTCAAGCAGGCCAGCGACGCGGCGAAATCGCCGACGATGGTGACGATTGTCAGCGAACCGGATGCCAAGTACAGCCGCACGGTGGATGTGCTGGACGCACTGGCGGTGGCGCAGATCGATAACGTGACCTTTACGGTGACGGAAGAGGAGTAGACCAAATAGGCAGTGCGCCAAAGCACGCTTTGGAGTTTGGCCAATTTTTTGCCAGCGCGTACGACAGGCACGCCTGAGGCAAAAAATCACGGTGGTATTGCATTTTTCTCAACTAGCCCTCTCCGAAAGCGGTACAGGACTACCGCACTTCTCCAAAACCTGGCGGCATGACAACTCTCCGCGTGGAAGTCACGCGGGCGCGTTGCACGAGCGCCTCGGTAAAGCGCCAAATTGCCGAAGGTCAGTGATGGAAGCTTCGCGCATTGGTTGGGGCACGGTTTTCCAGCAGTACGGCGGAGCCCTGACATGTCGGAATGATTTGCGCGGGGTGAAACTTTCTCAACTGGCCCCATCCAAAAGCGGCGGAGAACCGCGCGCACTCCAAAACCTGGCGGCATGGGGGTGTCACCGCCTGGGAACCACGCGGGCGTGTTGCACGAGCGCCTCGCGAATAGGAAGTGTGCGAAGCATGGGAAGTATAGGAGCGACTGTGCAGCCAACGTCTCATGGGTTTGGAGCGTGGTTTTAAGTCGCGATCGATGGCGATCGTGATCTAAAAGCACGCCCCAAAGTACGGCTTGAAATTGTTGGGATGGTAAGGCCCGACAAGCCGTAGTAGGGGACGTTTCTTGTAAAACGTCTCTATACTGTGGCAACCCAACCCGCTTGCACGGGTGTTGCCTCTTCAAATTTTCAAAGAACGAAGCCCGGATGAACCGGGTTTACTCCCCCGGGAGGGGGAAGTGGGTGTATGTATGTGTGTGTGCGGGCCGGCTCTCTCCCACCCTGTGTTCACGGTATCGCTATGGCCGGTCGGCGAAAATCCATTTCACCGTCCGGCCAATCCCGCAAATCTGCGGAATCGGGAACTACAAGCCAGGGGGAGCCAAAGCCGTCGCGAAGTGCGTGTGGAGACTGATCCAGGGCGTTTGCAACGGCGTCATTGCCAGTCAAGAGGCGAAACATTCGCGAGGAAGTTTAGCCGAGGCCGCGACGAGTTCGTCGAGACCGATCTTTGCTGCATCGATTTTTGCGTCGTTCCAGATTACAGGGTCTGACCAATAATCCGCTTTGAAACGGCAGCGTTCAGCGAGATCCGGATTTAGTTGCATCAGACCATGATGCGCCGCCAGCCAGAGGTTTGCGAGATCCCGGTTCGTGAGTGGGTTCCGATGCTGCTCTCGCAGCTCCGCAAGGTGCGCCCGTGTCGCCACGCAAGCCTCGTTTAATGCGACGATCGCATGGGAATGGGCTTCGTCTGCCTTTGTTTTTGCCGTTTGGAGATAGTCCCCGACCGCAAGCACCCATTTAATGGCCTCTTTGAGTCCTGTGATGAAACTGGCTGGATCCATATTCGATTACGGAGTTTTAAAACCTTCCTAGGGATCTAATCAGCTTTCACAGTTTTGTCTGTCATGAAGTTCCCCTGAATCAAGGAACCCAAAACCCCTACACTGGGGGCGGCGGGTCGCTGAGACGCACCACTAATCGGGACGCACCACTAATTAATTAATTAGAACTTGCGTCAGCCCTGGCCTGCGCGACCACGATCCCCTCCCCGAGGACACAGGCGTATCTGGCACTTCGGAGACCCGTTGCCCTCGCGAGAGTACAAATAGTTCCGTTGCCATGCCTGATGTCTGATGTCGCCGTGCACAGGCATCCCATCGCGCTCGCTTATTGGCGCCGTCCCGCGCTGTATCGATGATCCCCTAATCAGGTGATTTCGGGAAGGCCGCGGAGTCTTCTCCGCCGATATGATGGTGTGCGTGCGACTCTCCTCCTAAACCCCGACTCGGGCGACTGTGAGCCGGACGGCGGGCAGATTCCCAAGATCCGCGCCGGGCTGGGCGGCATGGGAGACACTCTGAAGGTGGTGCAAATCACGCCGGAAAGCTCCGTGGCAGGGCTTGCGCGCGAAGCGCTGGCCGAGGGCGCGGAGGCGGTAATCGTGGGCGGCGGCGACGGGACGGTGAGCGTGGTCGCCCGCGAATTGGTGGGCAAAAATGCGACGCTCGGAATTCTGCCCATCGGCACTTTCAACAACATCGCGCGGAGTATTGGGGTGCTGGGGGATCTTCAAGGCGCCTGCGAGGTCATCGCGAAGGGCGTCACCCGGCAAATCGACATCGGAATGATGAACGGCTCGCACGCCTTCTTCGAAGCTGCGGGCGCAGGGCTGGACGCGACGCTTTTCCCCCTGGGAGAGGAAATCAAAAGCGGGCGCTGGAGCCGGATCTTCTCCGCGCTGCGGCTCACCTTTGGGTACCGCGCCCAACCGGTAACGATCACGCTCGACCGTCCGATCCGCGAGGCGCTGCCGCCCGGTTCACGCCAGCGGATTTCGAGGCGTCAGCTGGAAAGCCGGACGATTCGCCGGAAGGCGCTTCTGGTCGTGGCGGCCAACGGGCCTTACTACGGCGGGGGCTTTACCGTGGCTCCGGATGCGCGGCTGCAGGATGGCCTGCTCACGCTCTCCATCTACACGCGCTTCAGCAAGCTGGAGCTCGCACGGCATTTCTGGTCGATCAGTCACGGGCATTACCGCTACTCGCCGAAGATCGAGACTTACAATGCCGCGAAAATCGTCCTCGAGTCGCCGGCGGCGCTGCCGGTGCACGTGGATGGACAGCCCTTCGAGAGACTACCCGTGACCCTCACGGTGGCGCCACACGCCTTACGGGTCTTTGCTCCGGAGCGCCCGCAAGCGCGGCCGGATACCGATCCGCCGGTGGCGCTGCCCGCGCTCGAGGACGATTTCAAAACAAAAGAGAATTCGAATGGAGCCCGCCGATCCTCCCATTGATCCCGCCCTGCCGCCGGGCAAACGAAAAGAGGCAGCCGCGCTGAAAGCGGCCATGGGCCAAATCCGCGCCCCTTCCGACGCAGAGCAAACCCTGGATAAGCTCGGCATGCCGGCGAAAGCCCCTGCTGCCGGCGTCTCCCCGGCCCCAAACGGGACGGCGGAAGCGAGGACTGAGCAGTCCGCTGAAACCCTGGTGGAAACGGCAGAAAAGATCGCGGAGGCCGGTCCGGAGGAGAAAGCGAAATTCGATCCGGTGATCGAGGATGTTAGCGGTGGCCATCAAGACGCGAAAGCGCCTGAGGCTCCGGCGCAACGCGGCGTCAAGCTCCTGCGCGAGGCGCTGCTGCGGCGGCTGAAGCCGATCGACGCGTTGGATGCCGCGGCTTTTGTAAAAGTGAACCAGTTGCCGCATCCGCCGGGCGTGGACCGCTTCATGAATCGGGTGACGTGGGTGATGACGGGAGGGTTTGGTTGGGCACTCGTGTTGCTGATCTTGACGGCTTTTGACCGGAAGCGGGGGCTGCGCGCGATGGCGGGGATCCTGCCGTCCCTTTGGGTGGCCACCTCGACCGTCGAGTATCCGGTAAAGGCGGTTTTCCGCCGCCGGCGGCCGTTTTTGGACGTGGTCGGCGCGATCATCGTAGGCCGCAAGCCGGGGAGTTTTTCGTTTCCGAGCGGACATAGCGCCGCCGCTTTTGCGGGCGCGCGCCTGCTCTCGATATACTATCCGCGCTGGCGCTGGATCTTCCGACTGATCGCCGGGCTCACCGGTTTCTCCCGGGTCTACGTGGGCGCGCATTACCCGGGCGATGTCCTCACCGGCGCCGCGGCGGGGTCGGCGCTGGCGACGATCTATCATCGTCTATTCACGAGCAAACGGCAGCGGAGGAGGCTGCCGCGAAGCTAGCCACAACTAGCCCGCAAATTTCATGAGCCTCAGACATTTGCGCCCACGGATTTCCTTCAGCCATGATTAGCTATCCCACAATTTCTGCCGCTCTCTTTGCAACGCAGCCGACTCCAGGTTCGACGCCGCGGCGTCCGGGCCGCGTGTCAGTATTACATGGGGTCATTATCCAGTCCGACGCGCGCAGCACGGTCGGCCGGCTCTTTATCCGTCCCGCGGAAGCCCTCGACCTTTGGTTTTCGCAGGTGGTGGATAGTCCCGGCCGTCCGCCGCGCCTGACGCGGCAGGGTTTCGCGGCGGGCTTGGGGATGCACGCCGGTCTGCACGTGACCTTGGAAGACGGCCGCGAGTACGTCGTGGAACAGCTCTGCGGGGGGTGGCGGGAATGGTTTGTCAATGGGCTCCATTGGACGCCGATCAAGGATTTTCGAGGGAGAGAGGCGGTGGAAAAGGGCGGATGGAATGTAACGATTCCCATTTGCGCCCTGCGGCAGCCGGACGAGCGCGATGCCGAGCAGGCGATCGCGCGGCTCAATGAGATTCACGGCCGCGCCTTTCTCGTGGAGGACTGCACGGCCTTCATTGGACGGGTCTTCGGGGCGAAGCATCGGATCTTTGCGGACAGTCCATTGTTACGGTCGCTGGGGATTGACATGCGGTCCGGCGAACCGGCCCTGCCCCTGCTGAGTCCCGTCGCATCTCTCGGACCGCAAGAGGAAACGCTGTTGCGCGCAGAGGCGTTGCGCCGCCTGCCCGACCCAGTGGCCGCGAGCGGTTCGACGAGTCTGCGGCAGATGCATCATCGGCTCACACTTTTCGCGCTGTTCGTGGCGGTGTGCGCCTTGGTTGCCCCGCCGTTGCGGGCGCGGCGGAGGTGGGGTCGAGGGCGTTGACCAGAGCTGGGGTGGAGATTTCGCGCGCCGGCGTTTCCAGATCGTTTATCCCTGACCCGGACCAACTCACGCGACAGCACATGTGGAAGTGTCGCCGTCCTGATTTTCCTGGCGTTGAGAAGAAGCGCGCCCCCGGCGTAGGCTGACCGCTATTTGCCGCCCTCTCGTTCCCAAAGTTAGCGAAGCGCTTTGGGAACGGCGACACGGTCTTGAAACTCTGTTTCTCTCCGCCAACGTGGAACGATGCGCAGCCTGTATTACACGCGAGAAATGGTTTGATGGGAGGAGCAAGGGCAACTCTTGAGGCGGTGGATTCACGGCCGTCTGCGCCGCGGACGGTTAATGATCGAGAGTTGCCCCTTTCGTTCCTATAACTTACAGCTTTCCTGCTGCCGACAGGCGTGCGATTTGCCCGTACTTATCGGCGAGCACAAACTGGTCCGCGGCGCGTCCGCCGCCGCCAGGCATGACGCGATAGACGCGCTTGCACGATGGGCAGGTATAGCCCTTCATGTAGCTGTGCTCTTCATCCGCTTTGAAGACGGTGACGTTGCCGCAATTGCCGCAGGAGATAGCGATGGGCGTGCCGGCTTTGATACTCAGGGCCTCCTTCATCGTTTTCACAGGCGTGAAGACCTGTTGCGGTCCCGGCCCAGCTTTCGTTTCCGAGGCGGAGGCCATAGTGAAAAATGCGGTGACGAGCAGAAGGAGGGTTTTGGAGTATTTGTTGATGTTCATATTGATGTACTGAGTTTATTGATTTGTTGTTTGCCCCGCGGCGCGGAGGAGTTCCGGCCGCCAGCCGGCGTTTACCTGTGAACCGGCCTGTGGATGCAGGCAGTTCGTCGTCCGATCCGTAGAATCCTTACATTTCCAAGCGATGAGCCGATCCAAAGAGAAGGCGCCGGGTCCAAAGGCAAGGACGATGACGCTGGCGAAGAGGAACAGAAATGGATCTGCCGCAGTGAACTTATCCGGCTCACTCCAGATGTTCTTCACAGTTCCGATTTCAGCAGTGAGATAGGCGACGATCATCGTCACGATGAGCGGGATGACCGTGAGCCGCGAGGCCAGCCCGAGGAGCAGCAGCAGGCCGCCGAAGCATTCGGTCGCGCCTGCCATGTAGGCGTTAAGACCAGGCAGCGGAATGTTGAGACTCGTGAAGAATTCAGTGACTTGTGCGTGGTTCAGCAGCTTACCTTTCCCGGTCTGGAAAAAGGACCAGCCCCAGTAAAGCCGCACGGCGAGCAGAAACGGCGATGGCAGATAATTGGCGCCAGCGATCAGCAAGGCATGGCCGCCGCGGACGAGTGAGACGATTTTGGTTAGGTTCATGGCAGTGTCTTTGTGTGTGTGTGTTGAGAAGTCCCTGCGGACGATGGGAAGAATTTTTCCAGGTCAACGCTTCTATTGCTAAGCATAGCGTTATAAATAATTGCCGCTTTTGCTTCGTGCCTTCGTGCCTTCGTGTGAACTCTTTTCTCGTTGCATGACCCCACGGAGAGATAATCTCACACGAAGAAACGAAGACACGAAACAGGCCCGGGGACCTTCCGAGCAGACTTATCCGGAGCGCCATTTAAAGTTGTGTTTAAATCCTTACGCCGTTGCCGCCGTTGCTTGCGACGAGAGGCGATGCGTCGGCCTCCTGGCCTATGCGCTTCATTTCGCGGTCGAGATCGACGCTCCGCTCCAGGCGCTGACTCATGATTTCCTCCATCTTTCCACTCACCCCGGGCAGGCGCCCGAGCAGCTCCTGGAAGGCATCGCGCGAAACGGCGACGGCGTCGAGCGAAGTGCTGGCGCGGATCGCGGCATTCCGCGGCTGGTTTGAAATGAGCGCGGCTTCCCCGAAAACGTCGCCGGCGCGCAGCGTGGCGAGCGTCTCGCAATCGCGTTCGACAGCCGCTTCGCCGTGCACGATGAAATAGATTTTGTCCCCCAGATCGCCCGACTTGAAAACCATCTCGCCCGGCTCAAAGTGTTCGCGATGCACCGGCTCCTCGTGAAAGAGCCGCAGCTGCGTGATGTCTCGCGGAAGGAAGACATCGAGCGCCCAATCCGCGAGCAGCCGAAGCTGTCCATCGAGGCCGGGAAACTTCGTCACATAAACTCCGCGCCACAAGAGCCAGGCGAGGATGCCCTGGAGGCGAATCCCGAAGACCTCCGCGACGGCGGAGCGACGCCCGAGTGAGCCGAGTTTTCCAAGTCCGGTGAATTTAAATATCTTCCGCGGCGTTCCCCGGAAGGATGCGACGATGTTTTCCGCGCACGTTTTCGCCTGTCGCAGCGCATGTTGCGCGGTCGGCGGCGACATTTGTCCATCGATCTGCCGGATCGCAGCGCAATCACCAAGCGCCCACACCCCCGGCAAATCCGGCAGGGCTGTTTCCTGGGTGACGACGATGCGGCCTTTTTCCTGCGGAAATGGGAGCGCGGCGAGGAGTGGATGCGGTCCCGCCGGCACGGTCGCGACGGCGGTGCGCGCGCCAATCGTCTCGATGGCGCCTGTCTCCTTGTCCTCGACTACGACGGCCTCGGCGCTGACCGCCTTCAATCCCGCGCCCAGCCGAATCTCGACGCCGCGCTTCACGAGCAGTTGATGGGCAAATGTGGCGAGCGAAGGGGTCAACTCGGGCAGGATGCGGTCCCCACGCTGGAGCAGGATGAGACGCAGATCGCTTTGGGCAATGTGATGATAGGCGCGCACGGCTTCCCGGAGGAAATCGTTCATCTCGGCGATGCACTCGACCCCCGAGAAGCCTCCGCCCGCGACCACGAAGGTGAGCAATCGGCGCCGCACTTCGGGATCGGTTTCCGTCTCTGCTTCCTCGAGCGCGCGGACAAGCCGACTCCGAAGATGGAGCGCATCTCCGAGGTATTTAAATGGCATCGCGTGCTCGCGCATCCCGGGAATTTTCGAGTGATCGAGCCTCGTCCCCAGGGCGACGACGAGATGATCGTAAGACAATGTAAGAGCCTGAGGTTGCGCGCCTTGACTGAGTGTCACGACGCGGCGCCGCGGGTCGATGGACTCGACGTCTCGCGTGTAAAGCTGCGCTTTTGGAGCCATGCGCCGAATCGGCGCAATGACGTGATTGAGCGCCACCGAGCCGGAGATGACCTCCGGTAGAAGCGGCTGAAAGGTGATGTAGTTCTCCTGGTTGACGAGGACGATTTCCGTCTCCTTCAGCTCCCGCGCGGTGAAGAGCTTGCCGAGATGGACAGCGACATAGATGCCGCCAAAGCCGCCGCCGAGAATGAGAACGCGTTTCTTAGCCATGATCCGTTTCGTCGGAGCCGGCCGGGAATCCTTACAAACAATCCATCGAAGGCGCGCGGCGCTGCATATTTCAACATTTCACTGTCGTCCCCGAGGTGCTAGGCAGTCATTTGCTAGATCCACCACGCCCAATGCCTGCGCGCCTCGATATACCTGAAACTCCACCCACCCGCCCGAGCGAGCTCGACATTGACTTGCGGGCGCGTCTGATCGAGGGAAGCCCGGATTGCATCAAGGTGCTCGATCTCGAGGGACGGCTGCTTTCGATGAATGCAGGCGGCATGAAGGCGCTCGAGATTTGCGATTTGCAGCCGTTCATCGGGGCGCCATGGATCGAGTTTTGGGCGGCGGCGGATCGCGAAGCTGCGGAGGCTGCGATCAAAACAGCTCGCGACGGCGGCGTCGGGCGTTTCATTGGTTTCTTTCCGACCACGCAGACGCGCAAGCCCATGTGGTTTGACGTGATGGTCAGCCCGATTGTCGACGCCTCGGGCAAGCCGGAGAAATTGCTTGTCGCATCGCGGGATGTGACCGAGCTCAAGCGCGCCGACCGGTCGCTGCGGGCGATTGCGGAAGGCACGGCGGCCGCGATCGGCGACGAATTTTTTCGCTCGCTGGCAAGGTCCGCGGCGCAGGCGTTGGGCGCTCGCTATGCCTTCGTCGCGGAGACGCTCGGCGACTTGGAATCGCGTTCGCTGGCGTTCTGGGAAGGCGCCGATTTCGGCGCGGGATTTACGTACCGATTTCCGGGAACGCCGTGCCAGCGCGTCGCGGCGGGGCACGTGTGCGCGACGACGTCGGGCTTGGCGGCCAAATTTCCCGAAGACCTCTGGCTTCAACAAATCGGCGCCGAAAGCTATGTCGGCGTCCCGCTGAGAAACGCGCAGGGCCGCACGATCGGGCATCTGGCCGTACTGCACACCGAGCCGATGGAGCCGTCGGAGGCGGATACCGCGACGCTGAAGATCTTCGCGGCGCGCGGCTGCGCCGAGCTGGAGCGAAAGCAGTCTGACGAGAAGCTGCGGAAAGCCCACGCAGACATGCGGCGCGCCAATGTCGAAACGCAGGCGCTGCTCGACGTCACACGCGCCATCGGCCACCACCTGCAGCGCGACGTGCTTTTTGGCGCGCTGGCCGACTGCCTGAAAGCTGCGGCCCCCGCCGAGTGCTTTGGCGTCATCCTGCCTGTCGATGAGAAGCAACTCCAGGGCTACATCCTGACCGAACGGGAGGCGCGCACGGAGGGCGCGCCGGTCAGGATGTTGCCGCGTGATGGAGCCGCGGCCGATTGGGTCATGAAAAATCGCGAATGGTATGTCGCCGCGGCGCGTGACGAAGTGACCACGCGCTTTCCGGCGACCGGCGAACTCCTCGCGCGAGAGCGCATGGAATCGATTTGCGTCCTCCCGCTCATTGCAGGCGAACGCGTGCGGGGCGCGTTATTCTTCATGGCGGCGGCAAAGTCCGCTTACAAAGACGTCCAGCAGGCCTTTCTCGCACAGGTGGCCAGCGCAGTCGCAGTCGCGCTGGACGACTGCCTTTTACAGGAGGAGTTGCGCCGGCTCGGCGACGAACTGGCGGCGCGCAAGATCGCGGCGCTCGAGCACGAAAATCGAGCGGTGGCCGATCAACTCGCCGAATCGAGCAAGGCGCTCGACGCGAGCGAAGAGCGCTTTCGCGATCTCTTCGACGAAGCGCCGATCGCCTATGTGCATGAGGGTCTCGACTCGAAATTCATCCGCGCGAATCGCACGGCGATGAGAATTCTAGGCATCGGACCAGATGACGTGGCGACGACTTACGGCAAGACCTTTGCGCCCGAGACACCGGACGCACAGCGCCGCATGCGTGAAGCTTTCGAGTCCATCGGCAAAGGCATCGACACCAGCGGCGTGGTGCTGGAGATGCGCCGCAAGGACAACGGACAGCCCTTCTGGATCCAATGGTGGTCGCGTCCGGATCCCGGCGGGACTTTTACCCGCACCATGTTCCTCGACATCACCGATCGGGTGCTGATGGAAAAGGAAAAAGCGCGACTGGAGGCGCAGAACATTTACCTCCAGGAGGAGATCCGCACGCAACATAACTTTGTCGAGATCGTGGGCAACAGCCGCTCGCTGCTCACCGTGCTCCGGCAGGTGGACCAGGTCGCGCCCACGGAGGCGACGGCGCTGATCTATGGCGAGACGGGCACGGGCAAGGAACTCATCGCCCGCGCCATTCACGACCGCAGCCCGCGTCGTGAGCGGCCGCTGGTGAAAGTGAACTGCGGCGCGATCAGCGCCGGTCTCGTGGAAAGTGAACTCTTCGGGCACGTGAAAGGCGCCTTCACCGGCGCGCTTGCGAATCGCGAGGGCCGCTTCGCGCTCGCCGATGGCGGGGCCATCTTTCTCGATGAAGTGGGCGAACTGCCGCTGGACACACAGGTCAAGTTGTTGCGCGTGCTGCAGGAGCGCGAAGTCGAGCCCGTCGGCGGCAGCAGGACGATCAAGGTGGATGTGCGCGTGATCGCCGCAACCAATCGTGATCTCACTGCGATGGTGCGCGACGGCAAATTCCGCAGCGACCTCTTCTATCGGCTGAATGTCGTGCCTTTGACCATGCCACCGCTGCGCGAGCGCGCCGACGACATCCCGCTGCTCACCATGTTCTTCCTCGAACAATTTGCGCGCAAGCTGGGGCGCACGATCCATGGAGTCGCCGAGGAAACCATGCTCCGCCTCTGCCAATATCCCTGGCCCGGCAACATTCGCGAACTGCAGAACGTCATCGAGCGCGCGGTCGTGCTGGCCGCCGGCCCATTGCTCACCGTCGAGCGCAACGCCTTGCCCGACGCAACACAACTAGTGTTGCCACGAAGCGCCGCGACGACGGCAGACTTCGCGCCGCCGCCGACTCTAGCGTCCGATGGTCCTTCCGCCGGCTCGCTCGAAGACGTCGAGCGTCTGCACATCGTCGCCGTGCTGCGGCAAACCAACTGGCGCATCGAAGGCAACGGCGGCGCGGCAAAGGTCCTCAATCTCGAGCCGAGTACGCTGCGGAGCCGGATGAAGAAATTAGGAATTCGGCGCGAGGCATAGTCATAGTGCGACGCGCGCGGCCGCGACCGGTCGCGGGGTCCGCGAAATGTCGCGGCCACGAGGCCCGCGGATGCGCCCGCGAAAGATCGTGGGAACGCGGATTTCGCGCCTTTTTTCCAAGGTAATGGCGTGGTTTTCCATGGCGACGCGGCGTCGTGGCACAGGCGTTGCAAATGGGGCGAGGAGCAACCGCAACTCCTCTCTTCACACGCCAAATGCTCCGCATTTCAAATACCGAATCCGCCGAAAACGGCGCCATCCTCCGGCTCGAGGGACAGCTCTCTGGTCCCTGGATCGACGAACTCGATCACGCTTGTGCGGATATCCTTACCACAGGCCGCACGCTCACGCTCGACCTCGGCGACGTCTCGCTCATCGACCGGCCCGGACTCGCGCTTCTCGCTTCACTTTCCTACCGCGCAGTGGCGCTCGCGCGCTGTTCGGCTTTCCACGCCGAGCAGATCCGGCAGGCCGGGGCAATCGATCACGAAACCCCTGGCAATTCGCAGCCGTGAGCGAACTGACTGCCCTTCCGCCCACGCTGGCTACGCCCACTTCGCAGGCCGATCCCGAGCGCTGGGTCGATGAACATGGCGATTGCCTTTACCGCTATGCGCTGACCCGCGTGCGGCAGCAGGAAATCGCCGAAGACCTCGTGCAGGAGACGCTGCTCGCCGCGGTGCGGACGCACGAACGTTTCGGCGGACGCTCCACCGAACGGAGCTGGCTCGTGGGCATTTTGAAAAACAAAATCTGCGATCATTTCCGCAAGCTCAGCCGCGAAACGAACTTTACGGACCTCGAGTTTTTCCGCGATGAGCACGCGGATCGATTTGATGGCGACGACCACTGGATTCACGAGCGCGGGCCGGCGAATTGGAAGCCCGAGGGCGAGGAGGCGATGATGCGCGCGGAATTCTGGCAGGCGCTAAAAGACAGTCTCGACCGACTTCCCCCGAGGGTGGCTCAAGTCTTCAGCCTGCGCGAAATGGACGGGATGCCGAGCAAGGAGGTGTGCGAGATGCTCAAGATCACCGAGGCGAATCTTTGGGTGATGCTACACCGCGCGCGCATGGCGTTGCGACAGGATTTGGAGACGACCTACTTTGAGGGGAAGGGAATAACTAAGCTGTGATCGCGCCGTGGAATGAGGCTGCGCAAGACTCGCCATGCTTCGATGAATGAGTGTAAGTATTTGCCGGCAGCGCCGACCTATTTCGCATGCCCCTTCCACCGCGCGACCATGAACTGATGAACTGGCTGAAGACGAAAGCCTCGAATCGGTTTTGGCCGCTGACGCCGACCTGCGCGGAGGTCGTGCGACTGACCTCCGAGGGACGCGACCGTCCGCTGCCAATGGGAATGCGGATGCGGCTCAGTTTGCACCGCGCCTTTTGCAAATGGTGCGCTCGCTATGCGAAACAACTCGATTTCCTGCACAAGGCGAGCGCACGCTTTCCGGAGCAGCTCGACGTCATCGGCAGCCCGACGCTCGGCGACGGGGCCAAGGCGCGGATGAAACGCGCGTTGGGCGAAACGCAAGGCTGAGGTCGGACGGAGTTTGCAACGCTGGATGATTGGCTCATGTGTTGAGCCAGTGTTTCTCGGACTTGATTGGAACGCGCCGTTGGCGCACGACCGCAAGTACGCGAAAGCCTCGGCCTGCTTCGCTGCGACCTGGGCTAAGATAGGGCGCGCGTTGGCGCTAGATTGGAGGTCGGAGGTTCGTTCGGGCTACGGAGCAGCCGGAATCTTTACTTTTGGCAGGTCGAGTGTTCCGTGCCAGTCCATAATCGGATGGGCGTGAGGGTCGCGAGGGATGGTGAATTTTGCCGACAGGAAATAGTTCGAGCCGTCCTGGGGAATGATCCAGGCGCGGAATATGCCCAGGTCCACAACGGTGTTCTTTTTGTCGCCGCAGCTCAATCCTCTGGTGTCGATGCGGAACTTGATCGTTCCTCCCATGGGCAGAGAAAGCGGAGTCCAGTTGGGAGAAATCCCATCGTAAGAATAAAGATCATGCGGCTCCTTCAGTTCGTCGCCCTTCTCATTGGTCACCTTGAACGAGCATTTTTCGGGTGAAAACGGGATCTGCTTTTGGCCCATGACCTCGTCGACGTTATCAAGCTCGATATAGATGCGGTAAAACGGGTCGTCTTTCAGCGAAGGCAAAACGATGAGGCGCGCGCGCAAGCCGTGATCCGGGGCCGACCAGTCGCCCTCTTCGGCGGTCGCTGTGTGCATCGCGCAGCAAATGAGGTAAAGAGAGAGCAGAAGGGTTGGCCAACGCATATCGAGGTGATGGGTGGAGGTTGGTCAAGAAAGCGCAACACGCGATGGGTGGCAACCCTTTCTGGGATCGAGCGGTAGGAGAGGCTCGCCCGGACTCGGCGTCCTATCAGATGTGGTTTCAAACGTTTGGGAGATTATGGCGTAAAATCGGAGGTTGAATGATTGTTATATTTGGTTTCGGGGGTTTCTCCGGGGCGCGATCGTGTCTTGTTGTGAATCCGGCGGCTTATGCGGCTGCCTTCAGTAGCCCTCTGGACTTTGGCCAAGTTTCGAAGTAGACTTTTTAGCCTGTTGGCAACAAAATTTCGCGTAGCGCCGGACGCAACGTTAAAGCCACGCTGGCGGGCGCCAAGGATGGCGCCCCTCCCTGGACAAACGGTTGTACGAATGCGTCGAGGGGTCGCCCATTCGATCGTCGTCTTCTCGGACTCCGACTGCATCATCAGTTTTGACGATAGGCGGCCCCGACGCCGGCGGCTAAAATGATAGGGTTTTCCCCTGTTTCCCCCATGAACCTACGCTTCTCTCCAAAATCCGGCGCGCTGTCTGTGGCCCTCCTCGTCGCGGCGCTGACTCCTTCCTCCCTGGCCAACGACTGGGGCATGCTCGGCGGCGGACTCGCCCTTGGCGACAACGCCGCCCCGCGCAATTACCTCACACAGGAAACCGCCGCCGGCGCGCAAATGCATTTCGTGGCCTTGGGCTGGAGCAACTACGAACCCACGGATGGCGGCTTCAATACGAGCTATATCAATCAGCGCGTCGCGGAAGCCACGAACCTGAGAAACAAAGGCCTCAAGATCGTGCTGGATCTCGGCGCCTACAATGCGCCGGCCTGGGTGAACGCGATCCAGCCGTACACCGATCAATTTGGAGATGTTGACTCCAGTTCGCCCAATGTCCTTTGGAGCAACACGGTGCGGACGAAGCTCGCTGCGTATATGCAGCGGGTCGTTTCCGACTTTGGGGCCGCGAATATCTACGCCATCCGCATCGGCAGCGGCTGCCATGTCGAGGTGCGGTATCCATCCAATCCCTCGTCGATGCCGCATCTGCCGGCCGGCTTTTACTCGGGGTACGTTTACTGGGCTTTCGATCCGGCGGCGAAAAGCGTGCTGCAGCAGGTGTCGCCCTGGGTATATGGCCTCATCAATTGGTCGAATCCATCCAAGCCAGGAGCCGGCCAGTGGGGCCCGGGCAGCGCCTACAATCCGAAAGATTCGACAGGAACGACGGCGGGTGAGGTTTTCTTCCGCGACTTCTACCTGGGGCGTCTGCGCAATACCACAAACTGGGAAGTTTCCGTGCTGCGGCAGGCCGGCTATACCGGAAAAATCATCATCCTCTGCCCCGGCCTGGGGGTGATCGGCAATGGCGCGAACGAAGGCTATAACAAAGTGATCGCCGCGAATCTGACACCGGCCGATGGCATCTACTCCGGCTCGGCGGGCAGCGGCGCCGTCTGGGATCGCATCATCGCGCCCGAAATGACGCCAGCCAATGCGCTGGGCGAGCCGGATACGAATGTGATCATCGAATGCTCGAGTTTCGCCGAGTATCAGCCCAATCGGAATGAGAGCAGCAGTGATCCGAAGGACTGGAGTTCCGCGCATTGGATCGGCTACAATGCCGACAAGGCCGGCTTCGTGAAATGGGCGGAGAATCCAAATCCGCCGGACGATCAGGACTGTGGCAATACAATGAAACGCATCCGCAGCATGACGGCCGCCTACGGCTACTCCGGCCTCTGCTGGGCCTTCGAACAATACCTTTTTCCCTACGACTCGACGTATAATAAGGATCGCTCCAGCGGACTCGTGAATCCCAAGGATGGATCAACCTATGCGACCCTCTCGGACTACGCGTTTACGGCCTCGTCGACCTGGTACTCCGGCTTCGAAGCGGCTGAAGGCCAGCCTTTCCTCAACGATTTCACCTTGAAGGCGAATGTCCTCGCCTTTGGCGGAGGCGCCGGATCGCCGGAGTGCAAGCTCTCGACTGACGGCGCCAATCCCGCTGCGCATCACGGTCATCGCGCGCTGAGTCTGGCCGGCCGTGGCGCAGCGCCGGCGGGCGCGAGCGCCTATTGTTATGCCCTGCTTTACACGCCAGCGCCGAAGATCACGGTGCGCAGCGGCTCGACGATGACCTATTGGTTCTGCCCGGACTATCGCGCAGACAGCGCCTACGTGGGCATCGATCTCCATTTCACCGATGGAACGGATCTCTTCGCCTACAATCTCACCGAGATCGGGCGAGGGTGTTACATCTGGCCATCGCAAGGCCACGGCTCGATCAATGGAAACCCCTTGCCGACGAATCAATGGAGCCAGGTCAGTTGCAAGCTGGACGTGACGCAGGATAACAAATCGCTCGTCGGCAAACAAATCGACGCGATTTACGCGGTCTACGATCACTTCCAAGGGGCGGGTGATTACCATGCCTGGATCGATGATCTGGCCATCACGGCGCCGTGAGCGCGGAGTTGTTGGCGCGATTGGCCAGCGGATCCACGGGCGAATTCTTTCCGGGCGATATCTGCTTCGCCGATGTCTCGGACAGGCGGTCGATTTTGCGACGCGCCTGCCGGCAAATGCGGGTTCACACTGCGCTCTTGCGCCTCTGCCATTTACCTGGCGATGAAAGAGAGCATACTGCGGCTGTCTCCCCCGCCGCATGTCCCCCCTGAAGAGCCCCATCGCGCTCCCGCGCACCGTCGCGTACTTCGCTGCGGTGATGCTATGGGGATGGAAGGCCAATGCGGAGCCCGGCCGAATCCCCGCCTTTCATGTTGAACGGATCCAGGTCGACGCCGGGCTGCCGTCGAATACGATCCTCGGTCTCACGCAATCGGCTGATGGATTTCTCTGGATCGCCACGCCGAAGGCGCTGGCCTGGAGCGATGGCGACCGGTATCACGCGCTGAAATGGCCGGCCGAGTTTACGGTTGAGACCGAGCCCGTGTTGGCCATGGGCGCCTGGACCGACGGAACAGGCGGCGGTTGGCTCGCGCGCGGCCGCCAGGTGTTGCTTTACGACCGCGCTTTCCTGCGCAGCGTGGCGCCGCCGATGGCTAGCCCGATGGTCTGCGTGCTGGAAGCCGGCGGCGCGCTCTACGTCGGTGACGCCGCCGGTGAAACGCTGCGCTGGAGCCACGAAGCATGGACCGCGGCGAGCGATCGCCTCGCCGGCGAACCCGCTAGTTTCCTTTCTACCGGCGACCAGGCGCTCTGGGCCATGACCAAGGACGGCCGCGTGTGGCGCAAGGCGCGGGGCGGCCTCGAACTGAATGCCGAGCCGTGGCAGCCCATTCGAGCCGGCGTCCTCGCGCTCGGCGCTGCGACGGACGGGAATGCTTGGGTCGCCACCGGCGACGGCATGTTTACGGCGCGCGGCGCGACACTTGTCCCATCGGACGATCCGCCGGCTCCCGGCTCCTTCCGACGCGCGCTGCCGGCGCCCGATCACGGCGTCTGGCTGGACTCCGGCGATGCGCTACGCCTCTGGCGGGACGGGCGCTGGAACTCCGGAATCACACCGCTGCCCGGCGGGCAATACGATCCCGTGGTCTCGGCGATCGGCCCGTCCGGCGCGCTGTGGCAAATCCATCCGATCCCGTACCCGAGCCGATTCTGGTGTCGGCTGAGCCGGCTGCGTGAAGACGGCCGTCTGCTCTGGTTCGGCGTCAGCGACGGCTTGCCCTTCGATAACATCCGCTGCCTCACGGAGGACGATGGCGGCGGCCTCTGGCTCGGCGCGGAGCACAGCGGGCTCGTGCGGCTGAGCGAGGAGCCGTTCCGGATGATCACGCAGCGAAACGGTCTGCTCGATAGTTATATCAGCTGCCTCTTCGAATCCCGCGAAGGCGCGCTTTGGATCGGCACTTCGGAAGGCGGACTTTATCAAAAGACCGGCGAGCGCCTCATCCATGTTCCCATCGTCGACTCGGCCGGTGAGGAGTGCATCCGCTCGGTCGCCGAAGACGGCGACGGCGCGCTCTGGGTCTCGATCAAAGGCGCCGGCCTTTTCAGCAGCCGAGATGGATCGTCCTGGACGGCCCGCTACACGGCGGCCGAGGTCGACGGCCAGCCGCGGACCTTGTTTCTGGACTCCGCGAAACGGCTCTGGATGGGCAACGCCGCCGGAGCTTCTTGCCGTCCGCCGGAGGGGCCTCTGCAATTCTGGACCGGAGGCACGCTGCTGGAAGATGCCGACGTCCGCGCCATCGCCGAGTTTCCCGCCGGGACACTTTGGTTTGCCTCGAATCGTCGCGGTCTTTTACGAATGCAGGGCGACAAGCTGGAGCGCATCGCGGAAAAGGAGATTCCCGTCGGTTTACATGCCCTGCATTTCGATTCCGACGGCATCCTTTGGCTGGGCACGGCAGGCGCCGGTCTGGCGCGCTTCGACGGGAAGCGGGCCACGGTATTCGACAAGGCGCAAGGCCTGCCGGACGCGTGGACGGCATCCGTCGTTAGCGATGCGGAGCATCTGTGGGTGGGCACCCACGCCGGCCTGGTTCGCCTGCAGCGGCGGGAACTGGCCGAAATCGCCGGCGGACGCAAAAGCATTTTGCAAAGCCGGGTCTTCGACGAGCGCGATGGCCTGGCCAGCCGCGAGTGCTCGGCGGGCCGCCAATCGCTCGCGCTCCGCCTGAGCTCCGGCCAGTGTGCGCTGGCGACTTCCGGCGGAGTGGCGCTCTTCCATCCGCAGTCCCTGGGGAAGGACCCCGCCATCCGCGCGCCGGTATTGGAGGAGACAACGGTGGACGAAGCGCCGGCGGTGTGGGCTGGGAAATCCCTGGTTGCGCCGCCCGGCGCGCGCGAGCTCGCCCTGCGCTTCACCACGCCGATGTTTGGCGACCTTCACCCGGTGCATTTTCGATACTCGCTGACTGGCTATGATTCCACCTATGTCGAAACTTCCGGCGAGCGTACGGCGCGCTACGTGAAGCCGCCGCCAGGCGCGTACGAATTTCGCGTGGCGGCCGGCGATGGCCGCGGCAACTGGGGTCCATTCTTGCGCGTTCCCGTCACGATTCGAGCACACTGGTGGCAGCGCCCCTGGATCCTATCTGCGGGCTTGCTCGCCGTGGCCGTCGGCCTTTCTCTCGCCCTGCGGCAGCGCGCCCTGCGCCGGCTGGGGCGGCAACTCGAGGCCTCGGAACGCGCCGGCGCGATCGAGCGCGAGCGCTCGCGCATCGCGCGCGACCTGCACGACGATCTTGGAGCCAGCCTCACGCGCATCGCCCTGCTCAGTGAATCCGCGCGCACGCTTCCCGAGGCCGATGGCTCCGATCTGCGCGAACTGCATGCCACGGCCAATGAAGTCATCGGCAAAATGGAGGAAACGGTCTGGGCGCTGAATCCGGAGCGCGATTCCGTGGAATCGCTCGTGAATTACCTCGCGAAATATCTGCAAACTGCCGCGGCCCGCCACGAACTCCGATGCCGGCTGGAAATCCCGGGCGCTCTGCCACAGCGCCTGATTCCCGGCGCGGTCCGACATAACATTTTCCTGGCTGTGAAGGAGGCGCTCCACAACTCGATGAAACATGCCGGCGCACGCGAAGTTCGCCTCCTGGTGGAAGCCGATGGTCACCGGCTCCGCCTCGGCATCCTCGATGACGGGCGCGGCTTCGATATCGCGCGGCCAGGGGCCGGTGGAAATGGTCTTGATAACATGCGCGCGCGGCTGCATGACAGCGGCGGGACTTGCCAAATCCGCTCGCAGCCTGGCGAGGGCGCAGCCATCTTCTTCGAGATCCCCCTCTAAGGACTCGTAAACTGCATGCCCGCCCCCAAATCTCCCCCGATCCGCGTCGCCATCGTTGAAGACGATGCGCCGACGCGGCGCATTCTCGAGCGCTTCCTGCGGGCCTCCGCGCAGTTCGAACCGACCGCGGCCTTTCCCGATGCAGAGTCGGCTCTGGCGGGATTTGAAAAGGGATTTCTCCATCCGCCAGAGGTGGTGTTGACCGATATCAATCTTCCCGGCGCCAGCGGGATCGAATTCGTGCGCCAGGCGAAGGCGCTTTCGTTGCACACCCAGTTTCTCATGCTCACCGTCTACGAAGACACGGAGCATATCTACGCCGCGCTCAAGGCGGGGGCCACGGGCTATCTGCTGAAAGGGGCGTCCCACGACGAACTCGCCGCCGGCATCCGCGAGATTCATCGGGGCGGCTCGCCGATGTCTGGCTACATCGCCCGGCAGGTCATTCGTTCGTTCCAGCCTAGTGTGGCGGAGCCGGCCGATGAACCCCTTTCGGCCCGCGAACACGAGGTGCTGCAACATCTGGCCAACGGGCTGCTTTACAAAGAAATCGCGGACGCGCTCCAGATCAGCCTGCCGACAGTGGCGACGCACATTCGGCACATTTACGAGAAACTTCACGTGCGCTCGCGGACGCAGGCGGTCACGCGATTTCTGGGCCGCTGACACTGGGGATCGCACATCCGTGCCAGCTCCTCTCGAGCGCGGTTGGCCGTCATCAGTTTTGACGATAGGCGGAATTTCGCCGCGGCTGTTAAATGGGGCTTCACCGTTCCCCCACATGAAAACATTCCTCCTTCCCTCTGTTGCGCTCTGCATGGGCGTCGCCTCTGCGGCGCTCGGCTCCTCGATCTGGATTCCCGGAACGATCCCGGCCAATAGCTTCGCCAGCGCCACCGGCGTCTACCAGACGGCCGCTTGCACGGACACACCCGCTGCGCTGAATATCGCGCCCGGCGCCGGCGGGACGCGCATGATCGATTGGACGCTGGCCAGCGCCTTTTCCTACACCATCCATGTCAGCCAGAGCGGAAGCTTCACCCTGACCACGCGCCTCTCCGGCATCTACTCCGGAAATACCTATCGCTGGATGGTCGACGGCGTGGATGTCACCGGCGGGCTGTCGATTCCCAACACCGGCAGCTGGTCGGCATTCGTCGATTCCGCCAGCCCGGAGGTCAATCTCACGGCGGGCGATCACACGCTGACGCTCACGCTCGATCAGGGCAACGCTTTCGTTCATTACTTTACCTGCGCGATTAACATTACGGATGACCCCAATGCTGCGGCTACGCGGATCGAGGCGGAAAACTACAACTCCGGCGGCGAGGGCTACGGTTACCACGACAGTGATGCGGTGAATTCCGGCGGCGCCTATCGCACGGAGGGCGTCGATATCCAGTCGTCCGGAGAGGGCGGCTATAACACCGGCTGGGCTGCCGCGGGCGAGTGGCTGGCCTACTCTGTCTATCTCGCCGAGGGTGGGTCCTATACGCTCAACGCCCGCGTAGCCACGTCCACCACGGGCAACAAGAGCTATCACTACGAAATGGACGGGGCGGCGCTCACGCCGTCCCAAATCGTGACTTACACCGGCGGCCCGCAAAGCTGGACGGACTCGTCGGTTCCTGTCGTTCTGCCGCCCGGACCTCACGTCCTGAAATTCTGTCAGGAGGGCCCCAGCCTCAACGTCAACTACCTGTCGCTGACCCGCAAGCGCCTCTACGGCGCCTTTGCCCTGACCGGGACGAGTCCGGGAAATGACGTCAGCCGCATTGCCGATGTTTACAACCACGGCCTGCGCATGCGCAGTCTGGAACTAAAGTGGAGAATCTATGAAACCAGCAACGGCGGAGGCTGGGATGAAAACTACATGGGCAATATGATCACGGAATACAACAATATGCGGAGCCAGGGGCTGGCCGTGGTGCTCGATCTGGGGCTGCAATATCCGCCGCAGTGGGCGATCAATATCGAGCCGTTTCAAGATCAGCTGGGCGATGTGAAAACCGGCGCGGCCAACACCATCTTCAATGCCAACGTTCGAAACAGCGCAGCCGCCTACATCGCCCGGGTCTTTTCCAAGCTGGGTGAGAATTTCCTGGCCGTACGCATCTCCGGCGGCGGCCAGGAGCATGGAGAGGCGTCTTATCCCTTCATCACGAGCGACAATGGCTACTGGGCCTGGAGCGCCAGCGCACGCGCCCAGTGTCCTGTCCCGAATTACCGACCCCAGACCGGACCGGCCAACCAGGCGCAGCAGTTTTACGACTGGTACGTGTCCGCACTCGTCGGCGCCGTCAATTGGCAACTCCAGGCGGTGCGCGCCGGCGACGGGGCCGGCCATCCGTTCAACGGCAATCTCCTGATTCTCTGCCCGGGTTGCGGAGTGCAGCCGAAACGCTATAGCCAGATTATTGCCCAGAATTGTTATTATTCCTCCGGCGATCTCGGCATTGCGGAAAGCGGCACGGAATACGAGGCCATCCTCGCCGGGATCGCCGATAAGCGCAATGTCGTCGCCGTCTGCACCAGCATCGGAGACTCGACCTGTTCACGCCCTGAGACCGGCGCCTATCCTTCGGTCGACAACTGGTCTTCACCGCACTGGATGTCTTACATTGCCGATGAATTTCAATTGCCGAAATGGGGCGAGAGCACCGGAGCCGCGCCCAATGACACCACGCTCATGAATACCGTCTTCGCGAAGCTGACCGCCTATGACTACACGGGCCTGTTCTGGGCATGGGAACACAGTCTCTACGATGGCGGGACGAATGCGACGATCGCGAATTACCAGAGCCGGATTCTGGCCAATCCGTAGAGGGGCGGGCCGATGCCTCGAGGCGTTTCACCACTGACGACGTCCCAGATAGGAGGGGCGCTCACAAAGGAGGGGCGGTTTTCAACTGCCCAGGAGGGCGTGCCGGAAGCCGCAACAAAATCTCGCATAGCGTCGGGCGCAGCGCGAAAGCCACGGTGGTGGGCGCCAGGGATGGCGCCCCTCCCTGGACAAGCCGCTGCCACACTCGGTGACTGTGAATGGAGCGCCTCAGAAGGGGTTCTCCGAATTTGAAGCGTAGTCTCAGTCCGCCGCCGAAGCCGAGACGAGCTGAAAGCGCGCCCCAAAAATTACGGCTTGGCCTCAATGGCGCGGATGGGCGTCACTGGGACAAGCCGTAATTGGGCGTTTGACCGCGCCTCAAGCTGTTGGCAAGCAACCGCTTCCGACGGTTGTCGCCATTCGAATTCCAACGCTAGTTGTGCGGTTGACCGAAGCTCTGAAGAAGGGCGGGCAACATCGCAAGCAGCGCCGATTGATGGTCCGCAGTTGGATCAACCTGGCCGGTGGGCGTTAGTTTATCGACGATTTTCGGGAGATGTTCGGCAAGCAAGGTGGAGGCTTGCCCGGGATCGATGCCGAGTTTGGCCGCCAGCTCCTGGATTTGTCCGGAGCCAAGCACGCTTTGAATCTGGCCGGCGGAAATCGGCTGGTTCCCCTGCATGCCGACCCACGAGGAAAAGACCTCGCCGAGTCCGCCCTGGGAGAATTTGGACATCAGACCGTTGATCCCGCCATTTTGCTCCAGCAGCGAGCTGAGCGCCCCGACAAGAGGATGTTGCGGATCGGCGACCGCGGATTTGCCACCGCCGACCGCGCCAAGGATAGTTTCGAGGATGCTCATGGCCTCAAGAGTGTGGCGTGGCTGTTCTGTTCTTGATCACCCGATAGAGGATGAGGAGGATCAGAGCTCCGGCTGTGGCGATGAAGATCCCGCCCAGATCGAAGGATTGGACGGCCCCGAGTCCCATGAAGCTGCCGAGAAAGCCGCCGACGACGGCGCCGGCGATGCCGATGAGAATCGTAACGATGAATCCGCCGGGATCTTTCCCCGGCATGATGAATTTGGCGAGAGCCCCGGCGACGAGGCCCAGGAGAATCCAGGAGAGGATACCCATAACGTTTGGTGATGTTAACCCGACTTTTAGAAACCGTTCCCGTCGATGGACTGGAACGGCGATCAGCAGAAGCCGAAATGGCCTAGCCCGCAAATTTCATGAGCCTTCTACGGCAGCTATCGGCATCGCGCTGCGCCTCACGACGAAGTCCATGAAATTTGCGGACTAGGAGAATGGCGCGGCCATTCTCAAAATCCCGGCGTTCATCTTTCGAAATCAGTTAGCCGGCGCAGCGGGCGCTGGGGTCGCAGGCGCGGCGGCCTTTTTGCCGCGCTTTGCTTTCGGCTGGGGCGGGGCGGGAGCGGCGGCGGCGGGTTCCGTCGCGGGCGTGGCTGTGGTCTCAGGCGCCGGAGCGGCGGCGCCCTTTTCCGGTTTCGGGCCGAAGCGCACAGAGAGCGCAGTCAGGGCGCCGTCGGCGGCTTTCTCCGTATAGCCGCCCACGTCTTCACCGACCTTGGCCTCGGCCAAAGTGGAGGGGGCGCCGTTTTTCACGATTTTCGTCTCGTCGGTGACGTGGAAGACACGCGGTGTTTTGCCTTCCACGGTGAAAGTTTTGCCCGCCTCATCTACGGCGCTCAGTTTGCCATGAAAGGGGAATTTCGTGACTTTGTCCTTGGCCGCAGAATCGGCAGGAGCGGCTGCCGGAGGCGCGCTTTTGCCCTTGGCGATGGCGGAAACGGGAAGCAATGCCATCGACGTGACGGACAGAGCGCAGAGAATGGACCGGAACAAATGCTGTCTCATAACGAAAAACCTCCTGACGGTGCTGGGGAAATACAAGCGCCTAACGATCACAGGCAAGCCGCCGACCTCGCAAAACTGAGCCAGCGTCTCGTTTGCAAAATATTGAATTTGGGCTCTCAAAGTATCGTATGGAAAAAGAGCGGTCAATGACAATATTTCGGAGATCTACGGTCGAAAAGTGATCATTGCTGCGAAAGTGAAATGCTGGATTCGGCGAGCGCGGCGTCTTATCGATTATATCGAGCTGGAACCGCTATAAGGTAGGGAGACGCTGCATGATGATGATGGGAAGACTGGGGGCTATGATGACGCCCCCGTGTGAGGCAGACGTCAGGCCTCGCCTCCTTTGGCGGCGCGTCTGGGCCCGCGGCGTTGGCTGCTGAACACGTTTAATGATCTCCGGCTTGTTCCAGTCGCGCTCCAGCGCTGACTTTATACATCCCCGGAACATTTGACACTGCGCGTTCATCGACGAACGCGCGGAGCCGAAGGTGTCCGGCGCACTCCGAACTCTCCTCCCTCCACTAACACATGATCACTTCCCCTCTTTGGCGCTTCGCGCGCCGTATTGCGGTTCTCACCGCGGCCTCTAGCGGCCTTCCGCTTTCTGCGACCAACCTGCAATGGGAGCCGCTCGGCGACCCCGGCTGCGGCGGGCGCATTACTTCCTTGGCGGTAAGTCCTTACGACAGCACCCACATCATTGCAGGCGGCGACATTCTCGGGTTGGCCGAAAGCAGCGATGGCGGCAATACCTGGCCGGGCTGCTTTGGCATCAAGGGCACTTACGAATTCGAGCACATCGCCTTTCATCCGACGGATTCCAATACCGTGTGGGCGGCGAGCATGGGCGGGCCGTGGATGAGCACGGACAAGGGCAAGAACTGGACGCTCATGCGCAGTGGATTTCCAGCCTATGTGTGGGGAACCTACGTGGCGCCGGTCGAGCAGATCGTCTTTGATCCCGCGAATTCTTCCCGCCTGCTCGCTTTCACCGGAAATCAGCGTGGTTTGCACGGGCTTTATTCCAATACACATATGGGTGAGGTCTACGTGAGCACCAACAGCGGTGGGGCTTGGAGCCTGCTCTCAACGATCAATACCGGGGCCAACATCTACAACGCGGTGTTCCAGACGGGCAATGCGAGTGTGATTTTTGCTTCGACTTCGGCGGGCTTGTACAAAAGCACAAATAGCGGTTCGTCGTGGACTTTGCTCGGCGGCGGACTGCCCTCGGGCGCTGTGGGCTGGGTTGCGGCGAGCCCGGCGAATGGCAACACGATTTGGGCCACGAAAACGGCGTCCGGCGTTTACAAATCGACCGATGGCGGCGCGACATTTGTCGCGGCGAGCAGCGGATTGCCCACGAGCGGGCAAAACTATCGAGTGATCGGCGTGGCTCCGAGCAATGCCAACGTGCTCTACGTCATGAGCAAGGATGGCGCCCGGGGCATCTGGCATAGCGGCGACGGCGGAGCGACCTGGACAAAGTGTACGATCAACGGCTCCAGCCCGTTCCCCAACTACACCGATTTCGATGTGCTGGCCATCGATCCTACGAATGCCAATACGGCCTTCGGCGGCACAAACACGGATATCTGGCGCACGACAGATGGCGTCACGTGGTATAACGTGACTTCCACAAGCCTTGGGAGTGGGAAGTGGCTTGGCAATGGTTTCTCCGGCGAAGTCAGCAACGGCATGTCCTTCAATGCCTACAACCCCAGCGAATGGATGATGTGCGCGATGGATGACGGCAAGTGGCTCAGTCGGGATGGGTTCCAAAGCTTTAACTTTGCCGGCGGCACGCGGGGTAGCAATGGCCTGCCGGATTGGAGTGGGATCACCTCCGTGGCCTTTACGAATACGACCGGGGCCAGTGAAGTCATCTACTGCACTGGAGAGCTGCAGAGCGGCAACGGCACGTTGCGCAAGTCGGTCAATGGCGGAGCCAACTGGAGCACTTGTGCCAGCCCAACTTCGAGCGGGAGCTACGGCGAAGTTTATGCCGATCCCAACCAGACAAACCGCGTCTGGGTGATCAAAAACGGCGCGCTTTGGTACTCGCAGAATAGCGCTTCCACGTGGAGCCAGGTCGCGACCAATGCCGGCAGCATCACGGTCGTCACCGGGGTGAAGGATGCCTCGACGCTGTACGTGGGCAGCAACACGGGCGTGTATCAATCGACGGATGGGGTGAATTTTGCCCTGGTCGCGGCCTCCGGTCCGCAGGGCGTGACCGGTGTGCGGCCCGATCCGGTGACCGCCGGCCGTTTGTACGCGATCAATCGCAACTATTCGAACACCAATACTTGGTCGACCGGTCTCTGGAAGTATGATGCGGGGGCCTGGGCGATCCTTTCCAGCGACGGCGGCGGCCCGATCGCCAATATCGTCGACGTGGCCGTGGATCCCACGAATAACTCGCGCATCCTCGCGGCAACCAATGTCGATCCCTTCACCGCTCCAACGGGGGAAAGCGGCGTCTGGATGAAGGAAGGCAGCAACGCCTGGGTGAAACAAAACACCGGTCTGCCCATGTTGCGGATCAAATCCATCGCCTTCCAGCCGGATAACTCGGGCACGGTGGTGTGTGGGACAAATGGGAGGGGCTATTTCATCGCCAATACGAGCCAGTATGCAGCCGGCCGGGACACCTATGCGCGGGCGGGAACTTATGCGAATAATAACTTTGGAACGGAAGATCAGCTCGTGGCCAAGGCGTCTGCCACGGTGGATCTCACGCGGCAGAGTTATCTGTTCTTCGATCTTTCGACGATCACGGCGAGCAGTGTGACCAAGGCGGTGTTGAATCTCACGGTGCAACGGATCGATTCAGGGCCGGCAACGTTTGAGATCGATCAGGTCTCCACGGATAGCTGGACCGAAACCGGGCTGACTTGGAACAACCGGCCGACGGTTGCGGCAGCCATTGCCTCGCAGACCTTGTCGACGACGGGTGTCGTGCAGCTCGACATCACCGGGTATGTGAACTCACAGCTCGCCGGCGACAAGACGGTGAGCCTGGAATTGAAGCGCGGCGGGTCGACGGCGACGGAGGCGGGGATCTGGGTTTCGAGCCGGGAAGGGCTGAATCCGCCGACGCTGAGTATTACGCCGTAGTCGGGCAGCGCGACTTGGGACACGACAGGCGCGTCTGCCAGCCGGCAGACGCGCCTTGGCGTTTTTGGCGCGACGGCCCCACCGGGGAGGGCGCAACCCCGTTGGGGCCCCGTTGGGGTAGGATCGTTTTATACGGTGGACCCAGGGCAGCGCGTGTGGAACACGCACAACCCTGGGCTGAGGGACGAAGCCCCTTCGGGGCATGGGAACAGCTGTTAATTAACTAGCTATCTGGCGAACTGGTGGGAGCTGTGCTCCTAAACCTTCTTCGCTTCCTTCGCCCAGGCATCCTTGAGGGTGATGGTGCGATTGAAGACGAGGCGGTCGGGCGTGGAGTCCTTGTCCAAGGCGAAATAGGCCAGGCGCTCGAACTGGTAGCGAAGCTCCGGGCGGGCGTCGCGGAGGCTGGGCTCGCACTTGGCGACGGTGGTCGTAAGGGAGTGAGGATTGATGGCCTTTTTGAAGTCGGCGCCACCGGCTTCCGGATCTTCCTGGGTGAAGAGGCGATCGTAGAGGCGGGCCTCGGCGTCGATGCAGTGGTTGGCGCTCACCCAGTGGATGGTGCCTTTCACCTTGCGGTTGGACGTGGGGCCGCCGGTTTTGCTGTCCAGATCGGCGGTGCAGCGCAGCTCGACGATCTGGCCGGCGGCGTCTTTCACGACTTCGTCGCACTTGATGATGTAGGCGTACTTGAGCCGGACTTCGCCGCCCGGACGCAGGCGAAAATACTTGGGCGGAGGGACTTCCATGAAGTCCTCCTCGTCGATGTAGATCTCGCGGCTGAAGGGGACGGGGCGCGTACCGGCCGACGGGTCGCTGGGATTATTCACGGCGGCGCATTCTTCGCTCTGGCCTTCGGGATAGTTGGTGATGACCACCTTGAGCGGGCGGAGCACGGCGAGCCGGCGCAAGGCCACGGCATTGAGATCCTCACGAATGGAATGCTCGAGCACGGCGACATCGGTCACACCGTCGTACTTGGTAATGCCAATGTGATAGGCAAAGGCGCGCAGAGCGGCGGCGGTCACGCCGCGGCGGCGGATGCCAGAAATCGTGGGCATGCGCGGATCGTCCCAACCGCTTACGAGCTTTTCGTTCACGAGTTGGAGGAGCTTCCGCTTGCTCATGACGGTGTAATTGAGATTCAGCCGGGCGAATTCGTACTGATGCGGGAGGGCGCGGGGCAGCCCGAGCGACTCGAGGATCCAATCGTAGAGCGGCCGGTGCACTTCGAATTCCAGAGTGCAGATGGAGTGCGTGATGCCTTCGATATAGTCGCTCAGACAGTGCGCGAAATCGTACATCGGGTAGATGCACCACTTGGCTCCAGTGTGATGGTGCTCGGCGTGGCGGATGCGGTAGAGCACGGGATCGCGCAGCCAGACATTGGGCGACTTCATGTCGATCTTCGCGCGCAGCGTCCGCGCGCCGTCGGGGAATTCCCCAGCCCGCATGCGGGCGAAGAGGTCGAGGCTTTCCGCCGTGGGACGGTCGCGAAAGGGGCTTTCCTTTTCCTCCTGGCGGTAGCGATCGGTATCTTCCGGCGAAAGATCGTCGACGTAGGCTTTGCCTGCTTCGATGAGTTCCACGGCGTAGCGATGGATTTGATCGAAGTAGTCGGAGGCGTAGAAGGGCTCGACGGCGGCGCCCTGGAGCGCGGAGGACTGGGAAAAGTCGGTTTTACCGTTGGCTTCCGTCGCCGTCGGCTCGGCTCCCGCGGGTTTCAGGCCCAGGGCGTGATCGGCCCAGCCGCCGATGAGCCAGCGCACGTCCTCGAGGATGGACTCGACGTACTCGACGTCTTCCTTCGTCGGATTCGTGTCATCCATCCGCAGATTGCAGATGCCGCCGAATTCCCGGGCGATGCCGAAGTTCAGGCAGATGGATTTGGCGTGGCCGATATGGAGGTAGCCATTGGGCTCGGGGGGGAACCGGGTGCGGCTGCTCGCGTATTTGCCGGACTGCAAGTCCTCGGCAACGATGTCGCGGATGAAATCGGAGGGGGACGGGGACGTTTCAGTCGGGATGCTCATGCGGAAAGTCTTTCACCGTAGCAGGCGCGAAGGCCAATATTCAACAGGAGGTTGAAGAGTGGAGTGGCGGCGGGTTGCGCCTTCCCTTAACGGGCAGGATGGCGTATCTCCTTCCGCCATGCTCCGCCGACTCATCCTCGCCACGTCCATCAGCGCCCTCGCCGGCTCCTCGATCCGCGCCGCCAATGATGAATGGCCGCAATTTCGCGGGCCGACCGGGGAAGGGATTTCGGAGGCGAAAAACGTGCCGGTCCAGTGGAGCGCGGATGCGAATATCGCCTGGAAGGTCGAGGTTCCGGGCAAAGGCTGGTCCTCTCCGGTGCTCTCGCATGGGAAGCTCTACCTGACCTCGGCGGTCACCGAGGCGGAGGGAGCGGTGTCTTTGCATGCCCTCTGTTTTGATGCGGCGACCGGCAAGACGCTTTGGGATACGGAAGTGATCAAGCCAGACCCGGCGGCCGTGGCGAAGATGCACCAGAAGAATTCGCCGGCCAGCGCGACACCGATCGTGACGGACGACCGGCTGTATGTGCACTTCGGCCACATGGGCACGGCAGCGCTGGATCTTACTGGAAAGGTCGTGTGGAAGCAGACCGAGCTGGCGTACTCCCCGGTCCATGGCAATGGCGGCTCGCCGCTGCTGGTCGATGGGCTGCTCGTTTTTGGCTGCGACGGCGACAGCGATCCGCTGCTGGCGGCGCTGGATGCGAAAACCGGGGAGGTCCGCTGGAAGACGCCGCGCAATTCGCCGGCCAAAAAGCACTTTTCCTTTTGCACGCCGCAGGCGATCCAGGTCGATGGCCAGACGGAAATCATCAGTCCGTGCAGTGGCTTCGTCGGCGGGTATGGGCTCGATGGACACGAAATCTGGCGCGTGCGCTATGGCGAGGGTTACTCCGTCGTGCCGCGGCCGGTGTACTCGCACGGGCTGCTTTTCATCAGCTCGGGGTTTGATTCGCCGGTGCTCTACGCGATCAATCCCACGGGAGCCAAGGAAGACGCCACGGATACGAAGATTGCCTGGACGCAGCGGAAGGGGGCGCCCTGCACGCCGTCGACACTGGCAGTGGGCGATGATCTGTATTTCGTCTCGGATGGCGGGATTGCGACATGCGCGGATATCAAGACGGGGCAGACGCATTGGACGGAACGTTTGGGCGGCGGGTTTTCGGCTTCGCCGTTCCTGGCGGAGGGGCGGGTTTACTTTCTCAATGAAAGCGGGGTGAGTTTTGTGATCAACGCGGCGGAGACTTACCAGTTGCTGGCCAAGAATGATCTTGGCGAACGTGCGCTGGCTTCGTGTGTTCCGGTGGATGGGGGGCTGTATATTCGGACGGACAGCCATCTTTGGAAGGTGGGGAAGTGAGTGGGTTTTTGCGGTAGCGTGATGCTTGCTCCCTCGGCCTGCGAGGGAGCTGGAGTTTCGGACGAGCGCACATGAATTTGCGCTGTAAGTCGCGGCGCGCCGTTTTCACACGTTTTTTTCCTCCATCGACGTGAATGTGATGCTTTGGTGCGTGAGAGATCGGTTGGCGTGAATTTTTCTCAACTGGCCCTCTCCGAAAGCGGCGCAGAACCGCACGCACTCCAAAACCTCGCGGCATTGCACCTGGGTTTGTTACGCTGGCGCACTGGGAAGGATCGTCGCTCTTCGAACAAATTGGCCAACCTTCAGCGCGCATATACGGGCCCGCGCCCAAACATCCTGGCGCCCCGAAAACTACTCATTTGAGGGGCTAGGCGCACCATTGCTTTGCGCCTAGTCTCGCCGCCCTCCACCTCGTTTCCCCTCCAAACATTAGGTGCCAACATGAGTCCCCTCGATCGCGCCCCGGCGGCGGCGCATACTTCAGTCCGCCATATTCTGCAACTCCCACGCGCCATCCCCGCGTTTCTCTGTTTCCTCACCGTTGTGTCCACCGCCCTGGCGCAGACGGCGACGCGCGAGCACGATCTGCTCGATCTCGGCTGGAAATTCAATCTCGGCGAGCTTTCCGGAGTCGATCCCTATGCCGCCGGCCTCGCCATTCCTTCGTGGAAATACTTGATCGATGCCAATGGCCCGTCCGATGCCGGAACCTATGCTGCGACGAGCTTCAACGACTCCAGTTGGGCATCGGTCAATACCAACACCGACATCTTCAACGGCTCGCTCACCTATGCGTGGATGCGCGTCCATCTGGACTCGCTGGCCAGCCAAAGCTCCGGCCATCGCTGGGTCGTCTTCGAGAGCGTCGACGACATTGCGACGGTTTATCTCAATGGAAAGCGCATCCAGAATAACACGGCCTGGAATCAACCCTTTGCCGTGAATCTGGACAGCGCGTGGGTGAATGGCGGCCCGAATGTCCTCGCCGTGCTCGTTCAGAACACCGGCGGCAGCGGCGGCATCATGAAGCGCGCCGGGCTGGTGGTGGGCGCGAATTCCAGCATGGCGGTCGGCACGACCGGCTACAACGACAGCAGTTGGAAATCGGTGAACCTGCCGCACGATTATGTTGTGCAAGGGACCTTCACTTCGAGCGCGGCGACGGACCACGGTTCGCTGCCGCTCACGCCGGCGTGGTATCGGCGCAGCTTCACCGTGCCCGCCGCAGATCAGGGCAAAAACGTCCAACTTAGCTTTGAGGGCGTCTATCGAAATGCCACGGTGTATGTAAATGGCTCCTTCGTCGCCCTCCAACGCAGCGGTTACGTCGGTTTCGATTGCGATATCACGCCTTACGTAAATTTCAGCGGGACCAACGAGATCGCGGTTCATACCGATCCCACGGTGACGGAAGGCTGGTTCTACGAAGGGGGCGGCATTTATCGACACGTCTGGCTCGACTACGTGGATCCGGTGCACGTCGCGCCCAATGGCATTTGGGTGAATCCATCGGTGAGCGGAACCTCCGCGGCGACGTCCGTTGCGACAACCGTCGTCAATACTGCCTCGAGCGCCCAATCCTGCACGGTCATTTCGAATATTTACGATCCATCGGGTGCGCTGGCCGCGAGCGTGCAATCGACTCAATCCATCCCCGCCTCCGGCTCCGCGACGATCAATCAATCCACCACCGTGTCGAATGCCAAACTCTGGTCGCTCGCGACGCCGAATCTCTACTCGCTGCAAACCACGGTGCAACACGGCAGCTCGAATGACATCGTCACCACGCCCTTTGGCATTCGGACGCTGCGCTTCGATATCAACAATGGCTTCTTTTTGAACGGCCAGCACGTCGAATTGCAAGGCACAGCGAATCACCAGGACTTCATGGGCGTCGGGGCGGGGCTTCCGGATTCCCTCTTCGAATACCGGCTGCAACAGTTGCAAGCCATGGGCTGCAATGCCATCCGCACGGCGCACAATCCCGTGGCGCCCGCATTGCTCGATCTCTGCGATCGCATGGGCATCCTCGTCATGGACGAGAATCGGCACCTTGCCGATACCTATGCCCAAAAAACGGGCAGCGGAATCCCGTCCACGGATCTGTTTGATCTGAAATACATGATCCAACGCGACCGCAATCACCCGTCGGTGATCCTGTGGTCGATGTGCAACGAAGAGGGTCTGCAAACCAGCTCGGAAGGCCAGTCTATGCTCCTGGCGATGAAGAATGCCGTGAAGGCTCTGGACACGACGCGTCCGGTCACGGCGGCGCAGAATGGCTTCTCTTCCGCGGGCTCGCCCGGCTTTATGAATGTGGTCGATGTGATCGGCATGAATTACGACTGGGGTGGCTATGGCTCTGTGCACTCGGGCTTTCCCAATACGCCTATGTTTGGCAGCGAGACCTCGAGTGAAGTCGGAACGCGCGGCGTCTACTCCACTGCGACTTTCACCGAATCGGGCACCACCTACACCGGCGATCTTGGCAACCAATGGTGCAATGCCTACGACGTCAACGCCCCGCCGTGGGGCGGCCATGCCGAGCCCGCGTGGCAAAACATCGGCGGGCATGCGTACATGGCTGGCAGCTTTACGTGGACGGGCTTCGATTACCTTGGCGAGCCGACGCCCTTTGGCTGGCCATCGATCAGTTCGCAATTCGGCATCCTCGACCGTTGCGGCTTTCCGAAAGATAACTTTTATTTCTACCAATCGGTCTGGACCACGAGTCCCATGGTTCACGTCTTTCCGCACTGGAATTGGTCGAGCGGCCAGACGGTCAATGTTTGGGCCTTCAGCAATTGCCAGCAGGTGGAAGTCTTCCTGAATGGCGCCAGCCAGGGGGTGAAGAGTGTGCCGGTGGATGGCCACGTGGAATGGAACATTCCCTTCGCCTCCGGCTCCCTTCTGGCCAAGGGCTACAACAGTGGGGCAACCGTCGCGCAGGATCTCGTCCAGACCGCAGGCGCGCCCGCGAGTATCGTGCTCGGAGCGAACAAACGCGGTCTCCTGGGAGATGGCGAAGACACCGCGGTCGTAAATGTCTCTGTGGTGGATATCAATGGCGTCGTCGTGCCCACGGCAAATAACCAAATCTCCTTCAGCCTCTCCGGCGCTGGACATCTGGCCGGCGTGGGCAGCGGAAATTCCTCGAGTCACGAGCCGGAGCAAGCCGCGCAACGCCTGGCCTTCAATGGCCTCTGCGCCGCGCTCGTGCAGTCGAACTCGGGCGGTTCCGGAACGGTCACGATCACGGCCAGCGCCAGCGGACTCGGCTCCGCTTCGCTTAGCTTTGCCTTGGGTCAAAGCGATGTAAATTGGGTCGAAACGGAATCCGCATCCGTCGTCGGGAGCACGGCGGGCATTGCCAATCGCATCGTCACGGCGCCGCAGTTCAGCGGCGGAGCGGGCAGCATTCTCGATGCGACGGCAGCGGGAAATTACATCGCGTACCTCGTCCCGAACGTCAGCGCAGGAAGTTACGACGTGCGCATCGGCGTGAAGGCATTCAACAGCCGCGGCATCGTCCAATTGGCCATCGGCCAGGCCGGCAATCCGTCGCCGGCAAATCTTGGAGCGCCACAGGACTTGTATTCGGCCTCCGCCAACTTTACCGAGCTCGACCTCGGCACATGGACTCCAGCCACAACCAGCGACAAATGGTTTCGGTTTACGATCACGGGCAAGAATGCCAGCAGCAGCGGATATAGCGAATGCATCGACTACATCCGGCTAATCCCGACTAACTAACGAGACTCCACGCAAGACGCAAGACGCGCCCTCGCGCGAAACTCCAGCTTCGTTGCGGACCAAGGAGGGGAACTCCAGGTTTCCCATGGACGGGGGGCTCGGCTGGGGGCGGAACATCTGCGTGGCGGGAGTGGTATGTCTGCGGGCAGCGACGAGCGTTCGAGTAACTCCACGCTCATCAAGCCCGCAGACTGCCCCGGGGGGCCGGACCTCCTTCGCCCGTGGCGCGCGAGATCAGCGATTCGTGCTGAAAATATAGGCGGTCTGTGTTTTGGCGCTGTAGATCACTTTAATACCCGCGCCATTTTGGCCGTGCTGATCGAAAGAGAGGCCGGAATCTACAGCGATGGAGTACGGCTGGCGTTGTCCAATTGGAAGGATCCAGGTGTACCGGTTGGTTGAATCCTCTTTGTCGATCGGATTCATCGTCCACCCCTTGTCGCGGGCAAAGCTCTCGAACGCTTTTTCGGAAATCCGAAATTCACACGCATAGGTGTTGGCGATGTTATTGTTGCGAGCAAATGATATGTCACTGGCCTCTGCCGGGAGCGAATCCAACGATGCAAGATGAAATCCCGCATCGATGTGCTCGCCGAAGAGCCCCCAACTTACGATCACAACAACCAGGATCAACAGACCCACGAGGCCGGCGCATCCGTATCCGAGACGCCGAGGGGTCAGCATGACTGATATTTTTGGACCGGCGTTTACGGTGACCGACTGAAGTCCCGCCTCACCGATCCAACTCCGGCACCGTCACCCACCGCCGTTCCGCCCAGCTTTGCAGCCCGAGTTCGGCCAATTGCACCCCCTTGGCCCCTTCACGCAAATCCCAGCGGAAAGGTTCATCCAGCGCCACATGGCGGAGGAAAAGCTCCCACTGGATCTTGAAAGCATTTTCCAGCGTCTCCCAATCCGGCACACGGTTCCAGCCATCCGAATAGCGGATCGGTGAATCGATATCCGGATTCCAGATGCAGCGCGGGGTGGCGCTGTCGTGCTGGGCCACACAATCGCGCAAACCAGCCACTGCGCTGCCGCGTGTGCCATCCACTTGCAGCGTGAGCAGGTCGTCGCGGCGAACCCGCACCGTCCAGGAGGAGTTGAATTGCGCCACCACGCCGCTTTCGAGTTCGAAGGTGGCGTAGGCCGAATCATCCGCCGTGCACTGGTAGGGCTTCCCCTGTTCGTCCCAACGCTGCTTCACATGGGTGGCCCCGAGACATGAGACCGCGCGGACATTGCCAAAAAGATTGTCGAGCACGTAGCGCCAGTGGCAGAGCATGTCGACGATGACGCCGCCATCGTCTTCCTTGCGATAATTCCACGATGGCCGCTGCGGACGAACGACATCGCCCGGGAAGACCCAATAGCCAAACTCCCCGCGCACCGAGAGGATCTCGCCGAAAAAGTCCGAGTCGATGAGCTTCCGAAGCTTCGCCAGGCCGGGCAGCCATAGTTTATCCTGCACCACCCCGTGCTTCACGCCGGCATCCCGCGCCAGCGCATAGAGCTCATAGGCGCGGTCACAGGAGACGGCCGTGGGTTTTTCGCAGTACACATGCTTTCCCGCGGCGATCGCCTGGGCCACGGCATCGAAACGGCGACCCGTGGTCTGCGCATCGAAATAAATCGTATTGCGCGCATCGGCCAGCGCGGCATCGAGATTCGTCGTCCAGTGCACCGGCAGATCTCCGGCCATCCCGGCGAGTTCCTGCAGCTTGGCGGCACTACGGCCGACCAGCACCGGCTCGGGCATGATCGTCTCGCTGTCGCTGACTTTCACCCCTCCCTGGCGCATGATGGCGAGAATGGAGCGGAGGTAGTGCTGGTTGGTCCCCATGCGGCCGGTGACGCCGTTGAGGATGATGCCGAGGGTATGGACGGTCATGGTGGTAGTGAGAAAACGGGCGGGAAGCGCCACGCCTCCAAGGGGAACGGGACGGGAGCGCTATTCGAAGCGATCGTCGTCCGGCTCGTCCGGACCCCAGAGGTGTTCCTTCGTCCACTTGGCCTCGTAGAGCTTGCAGAGGCCGATGGCGGCGGCAACGCCTCCAGTGAACGACGCGGCGGTCGTATATTGCTTGTCTTCGTCGTAGGTGCCGACGGCGATGACGACATGATCGAAGTGCTCGCTCATGATTTCGAAGACTCGATCGATTGCTTCCTGTTGAGAGTGGTTCATTTGGGGGATGATTCGTAATGGGTGGGGCGCGCGGTGGGAAGTCCGGAGCGGACCCTGTGTCCTACGAACCGCGCTCAGCCGTGACAATGCAAAAGCCACGCCAGCATGCGGGATGCAAATCCTGAGCTTTGATTTTGCCCCTTCACGGCCGGGCGTGCTGCGGGCAGGCGCCGACCGGCAAGGCGGGGACCTCGATGCCCGCGCGGGGCAGCGTGCCGTCGAGTTCCTGCCTCCAGTGGGCCACATCCCCGGCGGGCCCATAGCAGTAAATCATGCGCATGGGCGCATCCCCGGTATTGGTAAGCTGATGAAAAACGCCGGGCGGAATATAGACCATTTGCCCACTGGAAACGGCCCGCCGCTCCTCGCCGAGGCACATCTCGCCCGTGCCTTCGACGATGAAATAGACTTCCTCCTGCTCCTGGTTGTGCCACGGCACCTGGCCGCCCTGGGGATCGAGCGTGACGTGCCCCATGGAAAAATTCTGCGTCTGGATCGGCGCCGCGCCGCCGGCGAGATTCTGCGTGCGGCGACGGGCCGGATAGCGGAGGCCTTCTATTTGGGAAAGATCGCTGATGATCATAAGGAGGGGGAAGTCGAGGCAGGGTTGGGAAGGGTAAAGCCTGGGATTTTCAGGGACTCGGCGACCCGTAGCGGACGAACCATCGCTTCGCGCATGCGGTCGGATTCATCGGCTCCGCGCCGGTCCCGACAGGCGGGATGGACCTCCGGAGAGGCCAGCAGACCGAGGAGATGGAGCGCGTGCGCCGTGCTGTGCTTGTAAGCAGCGGCGCTCCCACGGGCGTCGAGCCGGAAAACGGCGTCTTCGAAGGATTGGACGGCTTCAAGGAGCTTGTAGACGCGCGTGTCGAAGTCGCCGCAGGCCGTCGGGAAGCGCTTGGCCGGCGCGGCATTCGAGCGCCACAGGTCGAGCGCAGCGCAGAGCAGCGGCGCGGCGGAAGCGCCGGCCCCGACGAGCAATGGCAGCCCCATCTTGATGGCCGTGGCCAGGCCATAATCGTCGCCGCTATGCGGGGTGAAATCGAGTCCAAGATCCCGGCTCATCGCCGCCCAGTAGAGGAAATGCGGCTCGCTCAGCGTGCTCACCTTGCCCCCGATGAAGCGCGGATGCTGCGCCAACTGATGGAGCAGCCAGGGCCCGAAAGGGACGGCCCACGGCACGAAGGCCGGCTCCAGCGCATGGACGAGCGCGGGATGCGTGAGCATTTCGCCGATCTCGAAGTACGCATCGCGACAGGCTTCCGGCGCGAGGCTCGCGAGATGCCGCGACGTCATGATCATGACTTCACAGTGATCATGCGCTTGCGCGAGCTCGAGCAGCGGCCGATAGCGCTCGGCGCGAAATCCGGCATCGGCTTCCGCCCCACGCGCAGTCACACCGGCGATGAAGCGTTGGTCGGGGAATTCCGCGCGGAAACGCCGCAACACCTCGCCATAGAGCGCCTCGTCGAGATCGAAGATGTAGCCGGTGTCGGCATTGAGCACAAAGACGATTTCCACACCGTAGTAAGCGGCGGCATCGCGCATCCAGTGGATGCAATGGAGAAAGCCCGGCCAATCCGGCTGGCCATCGCGAAAAGGCAACAGCGCCGCCACGCAGAGCCGCGGGCAAGTCTCGTGATCGGCGAGGGTTTCCTCCGCCGTGGCTGCCCATTTCGTGGCCTGCCACGGGGTTTCCGGACGGAGCTGCGCCGGATCGGTGATGAGGGGAGAATTCATACGCAGGGCGACCTATTCAACGAAATCCAGTGCGGCGGGTCGAGTCTGGCAACAAATGGCGGGAGCGTTCATGCTGTTTGTTTGTTGCGTTACTCTTCCGTCTCCAGATCGGGCAGAAAGGCCGTGAGCAGGCCGATGAGCGGCAGGTAAGCGCAGAAGCGGTACACCGTTTCGATGCCCGCCACATCGGCCAATCTCCCCAATGCCGCGGAGCCAATGCCGGCGATGCCAAAGGCCAGGCCGAAGAAAAGCCCTGCGATAAGCCCCACTTTGCCCGGGACCAATTCCTGGGCATAAACCAGGATTGCCGAGAAAGCCGACGCCAAGACGAGACCGATGATCACCGTGAGCGCCACTGTCATCGCAAGACCGCAGTAAGGCAGACACATGGAAAACGGCGCCACACCGAGGATCGAACCCCAGATCACGCGTTTGCGCCCGATCCGGTCGCCCACCGGGCCGCCAATGATCGTTCCCAAGGCAACGGCAAAGAGGAAAACAAACAGACAGATTTGCGAGGTTTGCACACCCACGTGGAATTTCTCGATGAGATAGAGCGTGTAGTAGCTCGTCATGCTCGAGAGATAGACGTACTTGGAGAAAATAAGCGCCACGAGGACGAGCAAGGTGCGCACGACCACAGCGCGCGGGAAACGATTCGCCGTGGGACCGGCTTGCGCTTTCTTGCGGGAAACGGCCCGCAACCGCTCGCTCATCCAGCCGCCCACCTGCCAGAGCACAACCATCCCCAGGCCGGCGAGCAGGGAAAACCAGGCCGTAGAGCCCTGTCCATGCGGCACGATGATCGCAGCCGCCAGCAGTGGCCCCAACGAGGTGCCCGCATTGCCGCCCACTTGAAAGAGCGATTGCGCAAAGCCGCGCTTCCCGCCGGAAGCCATATGCGCGACACGGGAGGCCTCCGGATGAAAGATGGCCGAGCCCATGCCCACCATCGCGGCGGAGATAATGATCATGGGAAACGAATGCGCCGAAGAGAGCAGGAGCAAGCCGATCAACGTCAGCCCCATGCCGGCGGCGAGCGAGTAGGGCATGGGCCGGCGATCCGTCCAGCGTCCGACCAGAGGTTGCAGCAGAGAAGCCGTGCCCTGAAAGGTCAGCGTGATCAGGCCGAGCTGCGAGTAGTCCAGCGCCAGCCCCGCCTTGAACAATGGGTAGAGCGACGGGATCAGCGACTGGATCGTGTCGTTGAGCAGATGCGAGAAACTGATCGCCAGCAGGACCGTGAGCGCGGTTTGCTCAGCGGTCTGCGCGGGTCGAGTCTCTTCGTCGAGGGTCAGCGTCTTCATGGAATGCGAAACGCCCGCAGCTTCGCTGTGGAATCCTCGGAGGGCAATGGGCTCGACCGGTGCTTATGGGCGATTCACCGGTATTTTTCTCGGATTCTCCTTCGGAAGGTCTGCGGGTGGGCTTCGTGCCTTCGTGTCTTCGTGTGAGATTTTCTCCGTAAGAACTTCCCAGAACGCGCCTTCCTGATTCGGATCGATTCACACAAAAGCGCTAAAAACTCACACGAAGACACGAAGGCCGCCCTCTGACTCGCCACGGAATGGGACGAGAACTTGCGCCAAAAGTGGCTGGAAGTTCCATTAAAATGGGCGTGCCATTAGTGATTGCCGGGCGCGAAATCTTTCAGCCGCGCGTAGACGAAGTTTTTGGAAAGAGCGAACAGGATCTTGTCGTCGATGGCGTTTTGCAGATCCGTGTAGAAGAAACAGAAGTCGGGATCGGCCAGTTCTTTTTGGCTGACCGTAAAGACGCTCACGAGAGCCTTGCCTTCCCGGGTGCAGGGGACTCGTCGGTCCGCGGAGATGGAGCGAGCGCTTTTGGTGGATTTGAGAACGCCCAATTCCGTAAGGGGATATTTGCTGAAGAAGGCTTGATTCTCCGTGACTACGACCCGGAAATCGGCGCCGCCATCCGGCCGCCCCTTGGAGGTGATGTGAAAAGTGAAGCCGTAGGCGTGAGATTCCTTCGGCGTCACAGCGTAAAGACTATTGTGCGCCCGTGCAGTTGCGACGAGCAATACGGAAAGCAGCACGACGGGGAGCAGGCGGCAGAATCGCATGGAGAGAGCTTGAAGTTGTGAAGTGAGGAGATCAAGCCCGACAAATAGCAACTATCCAGAAGTCCGGCGCCGTCCGCCGAGCAGGCGCGCATCGCACCGAAAGGCGATTTCCTTCACCCTGCGCTTCTGGAAAATTGACCAAAAGTACTGTTTTAAAACGGAACTTTCGGCGTCGTGACAAATGACAAATCGGCATCGCACTCTTCGCCTTCGTCAGGCCCAGGGCTCCCCTCTTTGCCTATCGATCACTACTCCCTACTCCTCGTATGTTTCGTCCCCTCAAACTACTGCCATCTCTTCGTCAATTCCCATCTTCGGCTTTCCTTAGGATTCGTCTGCCGCGCTGCAGTCTTGCAGCCTTGGCGCTCGCGTTGGCTCCTCTCGCCGCCCCGGCTGCGCAGGTCGTTTCTTACATCGGCGGCAATCTTGCCTGGATCAACTATGGAACCACCTTCAGCTCTGCCTACAATTCCACCACCGTTGGAACTTATCTCACGGAATTCAAGAACGATCATTTGAACTATGTTCGCGTCTGGGCTTGCGAGAAATTCGACGGACTGTCCTTTGATGGCTCGGGCAATTGCACCGGCATTTCCGGCACGGTCCTGAATAATATCGCGGATTTTGCCTCGCAGGCCAATTCGCGACGCATCACTGTGGAATTCGTCTTTGTAAACTACATGGACGTGCAGAGCCGCCCGGGCATCGTCGGAGCCAATCGCACGGCGCTGATCAACAACGCCCTCGTTCCCCTGGCGAAAAAGATCGAGCCGTACACCTGTCGTCTCGACCTCATCAATGAAGGCAACATCGCCATCGGGACCGTGAATTGGAGCACCCTGCGCGCCTTCTGCTCGCAAGCAGTCTCGGCCATGAACAATGCCGGACTCACCACCTGGACGACCATGAGCGGCCAGAATTCCTCCGATTTTACCGCGGCTTTTTCCAGCACCTTCGGCGGCCTGGGTTTCGACTTCTACGAGTACCACTCGTATACGAATGACGGCAGCATCGCCGTGAGCCAGTCGGATGTGGATCAACCGCTCTTCCTCGGTGAATACGGCCCCAGCGCCGGGTGGGATCATCAAAGCTATACCCAGAACAAGAACGTGCTGGGCGCCTTCATCAACAACGCGCTCGCCCAGGGCTATTCCGGCGCCTCCTTTTGGAGCTATATCGGCGACAGTAATTTTCAAATCCGCGGGAATACTTTGATGGGTGACATGAGTTACTGGGGCGCACACATGAGCTGTTATGAAACGGAAAATCTAGCCGTGTACGCGAGCTCGGGCGATGCGCACCGACTTTTCGAAGACCTTACTTTCAGCAATGGCTGGGGCACGATTCTCGATGCCAACGGCGTCGGCGATTATGTGACGTACAAGATCCCGAACATCGCCGCCCACACTTACGACGTCCGGATCGGAGTCAAAAAACTCAATACCCGCGGCAAGTTCCAACTTGCGCTGGGCACGCCGACGGTCACGCCCGCCAATCTCGGCTCGCCGCAGGACCTCTATTCGGCAGGCACGGAGTTCACGGAGATCGATTTCGGCAATTGGACCCCGGGCACCACCGGCGACAAACTCGTCAAGTTTACGGTGACCGGCAAGAATGCGAGCAGCTCCGGCTATTCGATCAGCTTCGACTACATCCGACTGATCCCGCAATAGGCTTCACTACGGCTGCGCGGCCCGTTGGGCAAAGGCGAGCAGCGCGATTACGGTATAGTCATCCGCCGGCTCGACCGTGGGCCACGAGGCAACCCAATCGAGATAACCCACGGCGACGTTTCCAAACGTCGCCGTGAAGGCCGTATAGTTACCGACATTTTGCGGATTCGACAGCATGCAATCGAGCAGGCCCAGGCCGGCGAGAACCGATGCTGGCTGCGGACCATCGACCACGCCGCCCAACAAAATTTGCCCCGTCCCGTCGAGTGAACCCACGAGATTGGCCACGGGATTCTGCGGTTCAAATGGGAACGATGTCCCCGCCCCGATCACGAAGCTGGCGCCCCAGCCATTGCAACCCAGAGCCCAATCGCATTGGGCCGCGGCGAAGGCATCGAACTCTGTCGAACCCGTGAGCTGCGCATATAGCTGCGCCGTCACCGCCAGCCCAAACGCATGCGGCGCCAGATCCTGGCCCGAGCCGTAGGCAAGTCCAAAGCGGAAGGGATCTGTCGCGGCATGGTCCGCCCCGCTCTGCAGCTGCTTCTTCATGTTATCCGTGAGACTTGCCGTGTTTACCAGCAACCCGGACACTTTTCCGGCGGCGCCCATCGCCCGGGCCAGGTCATAGTGAGCCAGAGCGCTGTTGTCGTAGAGATTGAGTGTATCCTGCGGTCCTCGACGGTGGGTCCGAATATAGCGGGACGCCCACAAGGAGCCGCTGCGGATATAGGAGGCCGCGCTTCTTTTTGTCAGCGCCTTCGGCACGCTGGTGGCCTGGAGTGCGAGGGCGATTTCGGCGGCGCCCCACTCCAGGTCGTCGCGCCACTCCGTTTCGGGATAGTAGTCATCGGGCGACGTGGTCACCGAAATGCCGCGGATGTCCGCAAGCCCGAGGACCGTCTCCGCGGCCTGCAGACATCGATTGGCATAGGCCGGATCCGTCGCGCGATAAACTTGGGAGCCCAGCCCGAAGGCCGCGGCCAGGCGGCCCGCAAGATTTGGGCTGATGAGCGAATGCGCGCGCCCGGCTCGGAGCAGCGGGCGAAACTTGATGTAGAACCAGTAGTCGCCGGGAAAGGTGACCCGCTGATCATCCTCCTCCGGCAGCCGCCAGAAATAGTGATCCCCGCCAAATGACCCATCCTGCGCTCCGTCTCCGATGCCCAGCTGATAGTAGAGAGTCTCGTGGTCCTGATCCCACATTTTTAAAAGCCAATCCAGACCCACCCGGCTCTCGGTCAGAAAGTCCGGCCCCGGGCTCTCCATCGTCATGGGACATTCGCGCACCGTAAAAAGCATGACACCCGTGACATAGCTGCAGGTCTCCACGAATTTCAGAAAGTCGCCGGCGTCAAACCATCCTCCGGATGCATCGATCGGTCCACCCACGGCCTTCAAAGGATGAATGATCTGATCGTACTGGTAAACCGGCGGCAAATAGGCGAAGGCCGCTTCATCCGCCAGATGCGCCGGCTTGCGGCTCAGGATCGACGGGTCGACATCGGCGCCATCCCGCTGAGCCTCGAAGTAAAAGAGCGAATGGTCCACCAGAGGACCATAGACCGCCCCGCCGCTCCCGATCTGAAAGGTCGGCGAGACAACGCCATCCACCGCGATATGATAGGCCCCAGGCGTGGTGACGGCGCTAAAATCGAGCGCATAGGTCTGCAGAAATGCCAGGCTCCAGCTTCCGAGGGAAGCGCTCGGGACCGGCGCGGTGAAGACGGCAGACTGGCTCCCATCGACTACACTGAAATTCCCCGAGACCGGTCCGGAGGCCAGGAGCACGGCGCGTTTCACTCCGGTCGAGAGATAGCCCGCCTGGTTCAGCCGAACGTAAGAGGAATCCGCACGAACCGTCTGCGCGAAGGCAAGGATGAAGGTGACGGTGACGGCGCAGCCAATCAACCGCACTTGAAAACGTGCGAGACGATGCCAGGCTCGAAGGCAGAGCAGATGGGCGGAGGTGAACACTTGGGTAGATAGATAAAAGCATGCCCGAACTCCCGGCGGAATGCTATTCGCCATTTGGAGAAGAGACGCATTATCAATCTAGCGGGCCGGACCTGTCTCACTTGCATCATTACGTTGGCGCTTCAAAAACGCCGGGACCGCTTCCAGGGCAACCGCCTCAGTTTCGAAATGCTGGAGAATTCTTTCGAGACGTCGCGCCGGCGACTCATATCGATCGACAGGATAACCGCAAGTCTCGGCGATCCAATGGACCACGCGCAACGGCGAATCGTCGGCCGGATGGTTGGTGCAACGTTTGGCGAGTTCACAATATCCTTCAAGAAACGCGAGAACTTCCGCAAGGGACCCGCCGGCGGTATACATCTTTGGGCGCAGGCATACAGCCTCCGCGATGGTTAGCTTCTCAATGTGATGCACGCTCATTTGATTGCGACGCCGGTTGCAAGCGGCCCACCGGCCTTCATGGCAATATCATCCGAAGCCGAAGAGAAGCGTTGGTCCTAAAGGCAGGCTTTGCACCGGTCACGGCATTCAATCTCACAGCGTTCGCGGCCCCCGGAGCGGTGAGTTCAAACAATTCAAATTGGGCCGAGGCCACTCCAATCGCCACGTTGAGGGAAGCAAAAACTCCAAGCCACAACCGCCAGCTCTTCCTCCTGTGAAAAGGTTTGCTCATGAATGAGATATCGAAGCAGGGGGTTGGACGCGAGTCAATATCGCTCTCACGGCGCCAAGGGCGGAGGGCAAGGCCGACACTTACACCCGGGGCCTCGACAAGCGCAGCGGAAATTGCTCGCGGATTAGCCTTGGCGCTTCGTTCCGCTCTTGGCAATATCCATGCTCAGTTGCGTGAGGTCGCCTCCCCTCCACCCCGACAAAATATCTGTATGAACGAGAGTTTTTTGCCACCGGCCCGGAAGTTGCGCTGTGCATCTTTGGCCTTCGCGGTATGCTTCGTCGCGAATCTTGTCCCCGCCCTGCGCGCCGATGACAACACCCTCAACGCACGGGAAATCGCTGATGGCTGGAAGCTGCTCTTCAATGGCAAGGACCTGAGTGGCTGGAAGGGCTCGCCAGAATTGTGGTCTGTCGAAAATGGGGCGATCTCGCTGACGAGCTCGATAACGCCGGATAAAACAAAATCAGCGAGAGATGACCTTCCACTCATCTGGCAGGGCAACGTTTCCGATTTCGAGTTGTCCTACAAAGCCAAGGCGAAAGCCAGCGAGCCGACCAAGCGCTTCCAGTGTGTATTTCAAGTGAGAGCTGATTTAGCGGCGTCCGGCGCCAACACGACGTCCAGGTACGAACAGGACATTTCCACCGGGCTACACACCGGCAGTCTGGCGTATAACGCCTGGGCGCAGAAATTTCGAGCGGTTGAAAATGGCGATCCGAAAAAGCTAACCATGCAGACCGTCGGCTCAATGGGTGATCAGAAGGAGTTGCAAAATTTGATCAAAGCGGATGACTGGAATGACTATAAGATCCGTGCCGAAGGGAATCACATCGTCTTCTCGGTCAATGGGAAGGACTTTTGCGATATCATTGACGACACGACCACTGCGCCGAAAGCGGGAGCCCTCGCGCTTAAGATTTATTTCCTTTCGAGCCCCGGCAAAGTCCTGCTCAAGGACCTGAAGCTCAAGAACCTCACCGTCAGCGCGGCGCCGACTGGTCCCGGGCAACTAAAGCTCCTTTCGGAGCAATTTCCGAATGCGAAGGAATGGGTGCTGGCACGCCTGGATTTGGCAGTGCCGGGGTCCATCGGCGATAAAATCGGCGCGCTGAAGGCAGCGCTCGAAGCAGAAGCAACGCTCAACGCGCAAGACAAAGCCGCGCAGGAGGATTACCGCATTGGCGTCTCGCTTTGCGACGCCCTGAGCGCGACGTTGAAAGTCCGTGGGGAGGCCTTCCAAAAGGCCGGTGGCAACATCGTGCGCGCACCGGGCGTCGGCGGAATCCAAGAGTGGGATCGAACCGCCAAGTCCTCTGGCGAACAACTCACCGGCTCCTACACCAAGCTCGTGAGCGCACTCGCCGCAAGAGGAGCCAAGCAATTCATCATCGCCGAAAACGCACCGGCCATCGTCTTCCCTCCATTTGTGGCGACGCCAGCGGTGCAGCCCATCCCGCAGGCGCCACCGCCGTCGGCCCCCTTGGTTGCGCAACCGGCGGCGGCTCCCGCTGCCACACCAAAGCCTGCCGATTCCATCATGGGGCGCTGGCGTTTTGGGACAACGATCATCGTCTTCGCCAGCGACGGCGGCTTTGAGAATACCGGACCGGGCTACCATGAAAACGGCCGCTGGACCCGGCAGGGAACCTCTACACCGGCAAAATATCAACTCAACTGGAGCGCCGGCCGAAGAATCGAGGAGTACATACTTTCCGGTCGAGATTTGAAGCAGCAAAAGCCGCGCGGCTCGGTCATCGTCGCCAGCCGCGTAGACTAAACGGGATTTGGCCGGGCGGCGAGACGCGGGCGCTCCCGGGGGCTCCGGTCGCTCAGACGCGAAAATCAACCAACGCAAAAAGCGGAGCCTCCAGAGAGGCTCCGCTCAAAAGCGAACAAAAAGTGTCGGGCGCTTAGTACCGGCGCGTACCGGAGAAGGACCGCTTGGGACGGTCATTCGCGCCACGGAATCCGCCGCCGCCGCCGCCACCACCGCGCTCATCACGGGGACGGGCTTCGTTGACGGTGAGATTGCGATTGCTCAGATCCTGACCGTGGAGGCCGGTGATTGCGGCCTGGCCTTCGGCGGCGCTGCCCATCGTGACGAAGCCGAAGCCGCGGGAACGGCCGGAGCTGTGGTCCATCATGATTTTGACGTCCGCGACAGTACCAAAACGCTCGAAGGCGTCCTGGAGATCGTTTTCGGTGGTTTCAAAGGCGAGATTACCTACGTAGAGTCTCATAGAGATATTGGTTTTATGGTGAACAAACGACTGACGTGCTAGCGAAGCCGTTTCCGAAGAACTCGGATTTCAAATCACCAACGAGACGGATCTCACCAGAGGATTTCCCACGCAACGAACAACAAACAATCAATTCGAACGACACCATAATAGCCCACGAGGTCGCACAAGCAAGGAAAAGTTTTTGGAATCGCCGACCCGGTCGCGAACCGGCAGACTTTTCGCGGCCGATTTGAGCGCCAGGGTCTCGCGATAGAGCGAGGTGCACGGGATCTTTCGGACGCCGCACAGCTTGTGCTGTTTGGCAGACAGATGCGCTGCGAAGCGGGGCAGCTATAGGTGGTCCCGCGCGCCTGCGCGTATCGGCGTGGAGGGAAAGCATTGGTCAGTGCTTGCCTCATCTTCCAACCGCCTTCGGGATACGGCCGACTCGCATGATCCTGCCGTGCACTGGAGCTCGTATTCTATTGAGCGGATTCACCTCGGCGGCGTGGCTGCCACGATATCGATGCGCTGCCGACAGGAAAGGTGCGTTCCGCCGCCCCATCGGTTCGTGTCTGCCAAGGAAAATACCCGATTGCAGAATGGACATCGGAGGTACAAATCCTCCGCGACCGCGATTTTGCGAACGGGAGCGTCGCGAGCCGGCCACGCCAACTCACGCGCGAGCCAACCTATAGACTCTTCCACCCACTGGAGAGCCAGTTCCAGGCTATCGAAGAGCGATACATGAGAAGTATCTCTTTTCCAAGTCGCGCCATCGCCGTCAGATACGAGGTGCGCCGCCTCGAATGAGAACATTCCGTCATCCCTCCGGTAGATCAACACCCTAGCCTTACCGTCTCTGCTACAGCGGGAGTCTACGATTTGCATTCTTCTGGAGCGCAGCTACGCCTTTTTCAGCTCGCACTTACCGCATCCGGCCTCTCAAAGTATCTCCCGTCAAGACGGTATTCCAGTTCGGCAGCACAATTGGGACACACGATGCACAATGTGCTGGAAGGCAGATCCAGCTCCCCGACTGTGTGCCCAGGAGCAGGGTCCCACAGATAAAATCGGGTGACAGCCGACTCAGATGCGGGAGGGCCGAGGATGCGACCGCATTTGGGGCATGACGAGGACGCCAAGTTTGAAATCGTGCGCCTCCGTTGACGTTTACCAATGTAATCGGAAAAAGCATACAGCGCGATCACAAACACGGCAATGGCAAGGACCACGAACGATTTTTCGGCAAAGGTCATATTATTGATGCGCGATGCAGGGTGCTCGCTTTTTCAATACTCGCGGGAAAAACATTTCTCAATCCACGCCTCAATCTCGACATCCGCAGGACGTCCTACACGTTCACCGGAACTCTTAGCCTGCTCGATAAACTTCGTTCGCACTTCCGCCATCTCAGCTGCCCGATCGATGTCGCCCGTCAAGCGGCCAGCCTCGAAAAGGACTTCGCGAACATTATGAAATTTCCATGCGGGATGAAATCCCATGTGGGCATACAAGTCCTGCACAAAGTCATTCGCGAGCAGGAGGCCGCCGGTGAAAGGCACGAGAGATTGAAATCCTTCGTAACAAAACCCGACCATATCATTCTCAGACTTTGGCAATGCGCCAAAAACCCTCGGCCCTTCGCCAGCCCGGGCCCGAATTGCGTCATCTTTCGATAAACCAATCTCGACGCCCGTCAAAAACAGAGCGTCTTCAAGAATGGAATAGCGCGCAACATATCCGCGATAGCAGGCGGTTGACCATCCGGAAGGCTCTATTCCAATGGAAGTTGGCTCGAAAAGGCCCGATCCGGAGATGCCTGCTACGGTAAATTCAATCTCGCGATGGAAGCAGGTGTCGTTTATTTGCGCAGTCATTTGCCATCAGAATACCTGCACTCGCCTTGCAAAATCAAGAGTTCGTGGACTAGGTGGAAATAGCCGGAGAGGTGATAAATGCGCCGCGAGACCAACCGCCCTGCGAAATACGGATCGCCGAAGCCAAGCGTATTTCCAAAATGGGGGCCGCCATTTTTGAACTGGCATCAGCCTGTATGTTCCAAGTACAAACCGCCCCATCGCCTCGCGGCGGAACGTCGCCGTGGCCTTGAGCATCATGTCCATCGCCGAATCCAGACCCGTATTGAAATACGACAGCATCGTCGTCTCACAACGCGGCATATCCGAAATCGACGCCAGGCGTGAGATCGTTTTCGTGGCGGCTGCAGAGATCGAGGAGATCACGTTGAAATTCGGCCGGTCGGCGCACAGCCCGTTGACTACGCTCTGTATTGGCAGCGCTCTGCTTTTAGTTGGCTTCTGGGGCCTCGCGGCCTTCCTGGAATCCCCGGCGGGTTTCCGATATGAAATCGGGGCGATGGGAATGGGAGCTATCGGCGGTTCATTGATTTTTGACACTTTGAAAAAGCGATACTTCTTCGAAGTTCGCGCGAAAGGACAGGCTCGCCGGTTGGTTCTGTCGAAACGTGCGCAGTTGAGTGAGCTCGTCGATTTTTGTTCTCAGGTCGAAGAGAAATATGAGCTTCGAATCTGCAGAAAATCGTTGTTGGGCGCATAGCGGAAATTCGCCCGATGGCGCGTACGGAGTCGACGGTTTTTCAGACGCGGTGTCGGTGACCGCGATGACACGAATAGCGCTGGCAATCATAGTCGGAAATGATAGTGTCTCGCCACTGCGCGCGTTTCCTCCCAGGCGCGGGATCGGAGAATCACTGAAACGCATGCCATGAACAGCCAAATACAGCCTGGGAAATGCCTGGCCGGCTCGGTCCAGATTAAAAATCTCGCACCGGGAATCTTATGAATCCGGAGCCGCTGTTGCGCTTCCATGCCCAGCACCGCGAATTGCATGCGGAACTGCTTTCCCGACCCTTTTTGAAGGTGTTGGATCCGGTAATGGTCGCTCATCGAGTGATCATCTTCACTCCGGAAGAAGCCGCCGGCCATCGGGCGGCAGTTGCGGCGCTGGCTGCGTGGCCTGGCGTGGAGGCCACACCGGAAGAGCACGGGGTGCAAGCGCTGCGCCTGGACTCGGTCGAACTGCGCATCGAGCGGCATACGGAGTTCACGACTTTTACCGCGGTCGCGCCGGAATCCGGCGCGCCCTTTGCCCAATCTGGAGCGGATCTGCTTCCGGCCGGCTGGCTCGAAGGCATTCCCGGCCGAATTCTCGCCGCCGCAGAGATTGCGAGCGAAGTGACGCCGACTGAGGAAGCCGGCTCCGCCAGCACCATGGAACGAATCTCCGCGCACTTCGATCACCAGCGACTCGTCGGCGGCTGGGTCGTGGAGCGTGTAGCCTCGGTCTGGAGTCACTTCCGATACGATCAGCACGGAGCCACGCGCTTCCTCGTCCAGGGTCACCGTCTCACGGCTGGGCGCTACGGCCGCCTCTTGCAGCGCCTCGTGGAAATCGAAACCTATCGGATGGCGGCGCTGCTCAGCCTGCCCTTGGCGCGCGAGGTTTTCCCGCAGATCGAGCGACTCGAAGCGCAACACGTCGCCCTGGTGGAACGCATCGGCGCCGCAGACGGAGATGAGCGCGCGCTGCTCAGCGATCTCACGAATCTCTCACTAGCCACCGAGCGACTCCAGGCCCGCTGTGGATCACGTTTCAGCCTCACGGAATCCTACGCGCGCATCCTCTGGGCACGCGTGGGCGAACTGCGAGAGGAACAGGTTCCCGGCTACCAAACGATCAGCGAACTCTTCGATCGGCGCCTCTCCCAGGCCTTCCACACCTGCGAACGAACCGCCGCTGCGCTGGCTGCGCTCTCGGCGCGCCTGCAATCGACCACCGGCCTTTTGCGCACCCGGGTGGAAGTGAACCTGCAAAGCCAAAACCAAACGCTCCTGGCCAGCGTCGATCGCCGCGCCGCCGCGCAGCTGCGCTTGCAACATAGCGTCGAAGGGCTCTCGGTGGTGGTGCTCACTTACTATCTCGCGAGCTTGTTAAAAATGATCCTGGAAGGGACGAAGGATGCCGGGCTTGCCGTCCATTCGGCGCTCCTGGTGGCCATCATGCTGCCCCTGCTCGCCGGCGGGCTCTGGTGGGTGGTCAACCGTGCGAAGAAGCGGAATCATTGAGCAGCGGGCGCTTATCGATTCCTCTTCGGCTCTGGCTGCGGTCGACGCTCAATCTGCAACTGGCGCGTGCGCTCGGCAACCCGAGTCGAGCTCTTTTCTCCATTCAACTCCGCCAGGAGTTCGTCGGGGTAGCGCTTGAAATATTCGCCCCACCAGCGCTTGGTCTTGGTATTCCAGATCCTCCAACCCAAATCGGCGGTTGCCCGCGCCACATACTGTCGTCGTGTACTCACGGTGTGGAGTCTAACGATCTATCAGCGTCGGAGAACTGCGCGGCGAGTTTCTTGATGCGTTTCAGCGGCAAATCTTGGTGGGCATACGATTTCACGGGACTGCGATAGCATAGCGATTCAAGCCAATCGATAGAAGGAACAGACGCGACGTCGAAGGCATCAAAGCCTAAGTGGATAGATGAGTGAGCGCCCTTGCTCATCGTTATGAGGGAGACAGTTTACTGAGGACGCTGGAAAAGGAATCTTCAATGCGGGAAAAGCTGTCCTCCTCGTGCGAATAGAAGTATATCTCGCCGTTGATCAGCGACAGGTAGAGGCGATCACCTCCGTTAACCAGGGCGATGGGCAAAAGCACCCGCTTGAAAGTTTCCGGGAGATAAGCGGTGCGCCATTCCCAGACCAAACCTTCCTCGTCATCCCCCAAAAGTGAAAAAATCCACTGCACGTAAATCTCCACGATCTCGCCTCGATACATGGAAGGCTCTGGAGAGCCGCCGTTTACAGTCAAAAGATATTGTCGGTAGTCGAGAGGCAAAGGATGGCCAATTCGCCGCTCAAAGCTGGCAATTTGGTCTTCGGTCGCCGGGGCCTGTGCGTCTTCGGAATCTTCGTCGGTCGAGGGCATAAATGTGCGCTAGGCGGTAGAACCCTCGTGCGCGGCGGGACGGGGCGGCGGAGAGGGAAACTCTCCGGCTTCGGGAAATTTCTCCGCGAGGTAGCGGGCAATTTCGGTGAAGGATCGGAACTTCGCCGCAGGAATCGGCTTCAGCACCACTTCTTCGCCGCGCCTTTCAATCAGAACCTCAGTCCCCTCGAAGCGAAAGTCTTTCGGAAGGCGGACGGCCTGGCTGCCGCCATACTGAAAAATCTTCGCAGTCATCACGGCTACACGAGTATATTTTCAGCCTCCAGGCGTCAAGTCGCCTGCGTCCTCGTCAAGCTCTGGAATCCACGACGCAGCAAGCGACAACTTCTTCTCCCGCCGATAATCCGTGCCGCTCACTGGCAGCGCCGAATCACCAGGGAAGTGGGCGAAGCCTTCCGATTCGCCCTCTCGATTGGTAAAAGCCGCAGTCCCGCCACCGTTCTACTGCGGAGTCAATTTGATGTAATCGATGCTCTCGGAGTAGTTCGTGCTATTGGCGTTTTTGCCGGTAATGGTGAAGCGGAACCACTTGTCGCTGGTCGATGCCGGCGTCCAGTTTCCGAGGTCCACTTCGGCAAAGGCATCCGTCGGCGAGTAATCGTCGCTCACGACTCCAACGTTGCTCGCCGTGCCGGAGAAGTTTGCGGCCTGGCCAACGGAGAGTTGCCACGTCCCGCGGGAATTCGCCCGCTTTACGCCGACCCGCACGTCGTAGCTGCCCGCGGCGACATTTGGGACGAGGAAGGTGATATAGTTGCCTGCGGCTGTGCCATCGAGAATGACGGCGTTGCCATTGCTATACGCGGGGTCGGCAACGTTCCGATGGCTCGGGCCGGAATAATTTGGAATCACGAGCGATTCCGTCTCGGAGACTACGCCGGCCACTGTGGTCGGGGCCACGAGCGTAATGTTGTCGAGATCGGCTTGGTTAAGACCGGAGGCAAAGCGAAGCGTGTTGCGCCCGGTGTGCAATTCCGCATAGATCCCGGTAACATACGTCGGGTCAAAGGTGGTCCCCGGAGTCGGGGTCGGTGCATAGATCGCCGTGACCGGCGTCGGCGAGCCATTCACGGTGACGCTCTGGGTCGCGATGGTCGGATTGCCGTGCGCATCGAGGCTGCCATTTTCGTAGGCGATCAGGATCGCATATTGTCCGGAGATGGGCGCATTGACCGCAAAGGTCACCGAACCGCTTCCGCCGATGCCCGTGACATACGAGCCGCTCGCGGAATTCTTTCCGCTCGCCACCACTGCGCTCCCGGCAAGCGTGGCGCCGGAGGCATAGGAAACCGTATTGCTGCCCGGGGCCACGCCGGTCGAGACGCCGATGAGTCCCGAGTTCCCGCTTCCCTGGGCCAGTCTGGAAGTTGCGGCCGGCCCATCGTTGCTCACCAGATTCCCGGAAAGTGTAATCCCGGCGTCGCTGGCCAGCCAGATCTCCGTCGTCGAGTCCTGGCCGTCCTGAATGCCGAAGGGTCCGCGCGCGATTCCGTCGCGCTGGTGGCCGTTGACAAAGGCATTGTCCAGAATCTTTGCCCCCGTGGCGCCGTTCATGGCCAGACCGATCACCGAGTTGTCGATGAAGATGTTATTCGCGATCGTAGTATTTTGGAATGTGCCGGCCGGCCCGTTCAATTCGATGGCCGCATCCAGCATCACACCATTATTAGTGAATACGTTATTCGCGATCATCATGCTGGAGCTCGGGCGGGTGTTCGTGACTGCAGTCTTCGTCGATTGATCGAAGACACAGTTTTCGATATCGGCATTCGCTCCGAGATAGAGCGCCACGTCCCGGCTGTTTTGGAAAACTGTATTCAGCATGGTAAAACCCGTCGCCGCATCGTAGTTGATGATGTCGTCGTCCGAACCCTGCCAGAGGCAGTTCGTCAGCGTCATGTTCGTGCTTCCCCCGCCCGCCTGCGCGCCGTCCGGCCCGAGCACGCCGCGCACCGTTCCGCCCGCCGGGATCGGTTGATAGACGAAATTGCAGTGATCGAACCAGACATGATCGTTATTGCTTGCCGCCCATTGCGTCGCATTGGCGATGCTGTTCGTGATATTCTGCAAGGTCACATACGAGTTGGCGTTCAGGCTGATGCACGTTCCCGCTCTCGCCCGGATGGCAACGGTGTCGCCATAGGCGAAATTCCGATCGATCGCGAGATTCCGCGTCCCCGGCATGAAGTCGGAGCTATTGACGATGAACCGATATTGCCGTTGCGAGGCATTGAGCGTGGTCGGCGGGATGCTCACGCTGTAATCGCCCATATGCCACTTCCAGCGGTGCGTCCTCGTATCGAAGTCCTGCGTCGTAGCGCTCGCCGCCCAGTCGGTGGTATTCGTCCAGTCCGTCCGATAGCCGGCATTGATGGTCACATCGATGTAATAGTTGCCACTCGCATCCTGTCCGGAGTTATAGACCGTTCCCTGAGTAAAATTTCCCGGCGCCGTGAGATAGGCGCCTTGGAAGACTAGATTGGCGCAGTAGCGGATATCGATGCAATTGAACGACGAATCTGAGAAATTCAAGGTCACCCTCGCGGCATTGATCGTCAGATTCTGCAGATGATCCAGCCAGAGGGCATAGCCATTTTGCGAGCTATACGAAGCGAGGTTGCTCGGGATGTTATAGGTCCCGGGATTGATCGTAATCGTGGAGGCTCCGCCATTATAGGCGGCATAGATGGCGGCCTGCAGACCCGTCGGATTATTCGGATCGCCGACATTCACCGAAGTTCCCGCGACTGCGGGCAGTGAAGCCAAGGCGGAGATGAAAATGCCGAGGGCGAGGCGCAAGCGCGCGCCGGGGGAGGAGGTCATAGACATGGGGGGAAACGAGGGGGAGAACTGGGGGCTGCGTACACGAGCTCAGCACTCCGCGTCGAGCCCGTCATCATTCTTTCGGGTGAGGGGAAAGTGATTGACGACGTCGGCCAAAGGCGCCTGATAGGCGCCGAATTCTCACCACCGACATGCTCGGAATATATTACGCCGAAATCATTACCTCAGCGATCGCACTGGCGGTCTTTGGCACCATGATTCATCGACTGCGCCTGCCGGCCGACACGCGATGGGTGTGGCTGGCGGCAGCGGTGGTGTTGCCCTTGCAGCCGCTCGCGTTTTATCTGATTCGCGTGCCGCTGGATCACTGGGCCGTGGCCCATCTCGGCGCCACGTCGACCGCCTACCAGTGGCTGATCACACTCTACGCGCCGCTCACGGAGGAGCCGGCCAAGCTCGTTCCCCTCTTAATTCCCGTCATCTTCCGGGACATTCGCCGGGAAAATTTCGCCCGCTATGCGCTGGCCATCGGCCTCGGCTTCGCGCTCGGAGAAATGTGGTTTATCGCCCATCGGGTCGCGCAGAATGCCGAGCTCGCTCGACTGCCCTTTTACCAGTTTGGCGGCTACCTGAGCGAGCGGTTCATGACGTGCATTTTGCACTCCGCATTTGTTTCCGTCGCGCTGTGGCGGCTGCGGCGTGGATTTGCCTGGGGGATCCTTGGCGCGATGGCCCTACATTGGGCCGGCAATTTTCCAATCTTTCTCATGAGCTGGAACATCGGCGGGCTGGGCCGGCCGTTTTGGACTGTCGCGATTCAGTTGTGGTTGGCGTTTTACTTCTTGGGCGCGATCGGCCTGCTGGCCTTTTTCGCCTACGGACGATTCGATCTCGGCAAGTTGTTCTATGGCCGAAGAAAGTGCCCGGGCTGCGGCGAGGAATATGACGCGCCACTGCTGGCGCTCAACTTCGGACCCACACGCTACGAACGCTGCCCGCACTGCCGGCGTTGGCATTGGACGAAAGCCTCAAGCGCCACGGCGTCTCCGCCAGACCTTCCATTTCCACGGTGACCGCCCCGTGTGTCCAGGCAGGAGCCTTACCAGAACTTTGAAGCCGCCATGCACCCTCAACTAAATTTCGAGAGGAAGCGCCCCAACTGCTGAGTGCCAATGCAGTGCGCGCGCCAAGCATTAACGGCGAGCAACAATGGGATCGCAACGCCGGGGTCTACGGAGAACAACTCGCGGCCAATGATACAAAGTTTGTCAGCGCACCTGCTGCGAGAAGAGCAAAGCTTAATTCATCCCTGATCCATGCCTACGCTCGAACACGATGGCGCGACACTTTTTTACGAGCTTCACGGTCGCAGCGGACCGCCCCTCCTTCTCATTCAGGGTGTAGGCGTGGCCGGCTGCGGCTGGCGTCCACAGGTCGAAGCATTGCGTGCGAGCTGCCGTCTCCTTACCTTCGACAATCGCGGCCTGGGACAAAGCATCCTGCTGCGCAACGCAACGCTTTCGATCGAACAAATGGCCGGCGATGCTTTCGCCCTCGCCCGCGCCGCGGGCTGGGATTCCTGCCATGTAGCAGGCCATTCCATGGGCGGAGTCATCGCGCAGCGCCTCGCCCTGCAACAACCCAGCTTTGTGCGCAGCCTCATGCTGCTTTGCACCGTGGCGCGTGGCGCAGACGCTTCGCGACTCACTCTGCAAAAGCTTTGGCTCGGCCTGCGCGGTCAGTTTGGACCGCGCCGCGCCCGGCGCCGCGCTTTCCTGAAAATGATCCTCTCGCCGAGTGAGTATGCGACGGCGAATCTCGAAGAGCTTGCCCTTCAATTTGCGGATTGCTTTGGCCGAGATCTGGCGGATCAGCCATCGATCGTCATGCGGCAGCTTGCCGCGATGGCGCGGCACGATCCCCGCCCGGAACTGCCAAAGCTTCGAGACACCCCTGCGCTCGTCGTCAGTGCAGCCCAAGATATCATCACTCCGGCCCGGCACGGCCGCGAGTTGGCGGATCTCTTGACGAGCGCTCGCTATATCGAATTGCCCGGCGCGGCCCACGCCGCCACGATTACCCGCGCGGTAGAAATCAATGGCCTGCTCCTCGATTGGCTTCAGCGAGCTGAGGCGAGGCTGTGAGCATGTCGCGAAAGGCTGTTTAAGGTTCCCGTGAAAGCGCGTCGGCACTGTAGGCCGAGAAGTGCAAATCGGGTCGGTCGGGAGGCGAATTGACCTCCCAAGTGGGCTTCAGATCTCTGGAGCCTGGCAGTCATCCACCGGCATGGCGCTCGGACACATTAGGCGTGGTTATTCGCCGGCTCCCAAATGTTCGAGCGTGAAGTCGTACGATTTAGATTCTACGCGACCCGTCCAGACCTTGTGCTCTGTCGATTCTGGAGTGGCTTCAACTTGGTAGATCGCCTTCAGTTTGATTTGAATCTCGAAATCGCTATCCAGCTTGGGATGGGTTTCCCATCGCTTGTCCAGACAAAGGGCATAAACCTGATGCTCGCCAGGCGGAATCTGAAATATGGAAGGAAAATTCCTCGTCCAAATTGCCGCTCCCTTCGAAATTGCGATCTTCTTCCCATCAGGCAAAGTCAACTCGAAGGAAACCGCCCGGAACCCCCAGCTGTTCCAAGCCTCGAAGACTGGCTCTGACTTTTTGGAGGTATTGGTTAGAACGACGTAGAAGTCTTTGGGTTTGTCGCCGCCGATGACTATCCTGCTGCCATTGGTTTCGCTCGAAGACGGAACGACTGTCACCGTGAATGGCGCCACTGCATCCTTGGCAGCGCCCCATGCGCGAGGAGTGACGTAAAGGACGAAGAGGAAAACCGATCGAAGAAGGATATGTTTCATACTGCGAAGCGTTCGAACGGAGATATCTCTGAGGATCAATTGCGCCATCCCGAAAATCGACGCACTTCATTGAAAGCGAATCAACAGGCAACACTCGAAAAAAACATCCGCGCTCGAATTCATTCCAACGCAATCTCCGCCGCAAATTCGAATGCTTTGTCCGGCGGCGCTTTGCGAAAATCCGCGATCACCTCCGAAAGCGTTTTCCACTCATCCGCCTTGGCCAGGTCAGACAGTTTCCTCCTATCGCCTTTATCGGAGCCAATGGAGCAAATGCCAAAGGAAGGGACTCCCGGGGAAGGTGAGGTCGGCGGAATGCCTTTCTCCAGCTCGATCGTGAGTTTGACTCCAGAGAAATCATCATACCGGAGGAGTTCGAACCGTATTCCCTTGGTTCCAGGCAACGGCCTTTTTGCGTAATCGCAAAGCAACGAGATGAGCGCGGCGGCATTCAGCGGCGCGCCTTTCATTTTTGCGACGCGGGCACGCCAGGCTGCCGGCGGCGTGACGGAATCCACCTTCCATTCGATCGCGGCAATATCACACGCATGCGCAGGAGCGAGGTGCTTCGCAGGTAATTCCGGAGGGACGTCGCGCACAGGCTTTCCAAGTTCTTGCGCGCGAAGATTGGCGAATTGGATGCATTGCCGATCGCGCGCGCCCGGCGGGGCGTTTACGTCGAAATGATACTTGTTCGGCGACAATTTGTGCAGGGTCTCGGCTGCGAGATCGCAGATGCGCGGTTCCGGCGACTTAGCCAGGAGAATTCCTCGAGCATCAGATATCGGCGTGGTGTCGGTCAGCAATTCGATGAGAACCTCCTCCATGGCCAGCAGAGTCGCAGCAGAGATCGGAGGCGGTTCTTTGGGTAAGTTTCGCCCCACCATTTCATAGATAAGGTCGAGCCTCCATGCTAGCGGGAGCCGGTCAGTGGCGCCAATAAAAGTGCCAGGACCTTCCGGGGCTGCACTGAACACGAGAAACCGAACAAGGAAGACGGGTGAATCCCAACTCCTTTCATCGTAGGTCGTCGCGGGCAAGGTCGGAAGCGCTTTCTGCCACTCTGCTCGCATCGCCAGCGCCGCGTCGGGCACTCCGAAATGGTCCAGGACCGTCGCGGCCTGGACCCGATTGCAAAGCACGGAGCCGTGCATCATCTCCTGGGACAAAATCTCTCTACAGACCGGTGAATCGTGCGCCCCGAGCTGAGCGATCAGATTGTATCGTTCAAAAATTCCCACTCCGGGCATGATGTCGCGAATCGCGGACGCGCCCTCGTCCGAATATTTTTTCAGCAGGCGCTGGGCAACATCGATTGTTCGTTCAGCACGCAGGCGATCGATGAGATAGCCCTTTTCATCGTTCCGCGAGACACGCTCGAACCACTTGGCCGCCTCCACTTTTATATTTCCGCGGTTGAATTGGAATCCCGCGATGGCATTCAGCGCATCGATAGCTTCCTCTCGAACTGGACTTAGCCAGATCTCATCCCAGAGCCCGTTCGTCATCACGGTGCGAGTGCGGTCACGGGAGTCGAGAGCGGACAGGAGCGCCGGAACCGCCTCGATGCCCATCGATACGAGCGCCGCGTAGGCTCCATTGCTCGGCAACAACTCCTCCTTGTCGGCGTACCTTTGTTCTGGATCGGCGTGATGGAGGGTTTCATCGCGCAGGCGATAGATCCATTCGGCAGCTCGCTGATCCGGTGGAAGCTTGGCAAGCTCGGCATCACTCACGGGGCGGTGTGCGGCATCTTTGCTCAATTGACTTTCGAGCGCCTCTCGACACCCGCGAACCTCCTTTAGTTCCGATTCGGCTTTGGGACAAAGATCCTCGATTTTGCGGCATTCGCTCACCAAATCTTCGCGGCTGTGATTTGCCTTCTGGAAATCGTACATCGCCAACCGAAAGAGAAGTTTCGCAAATTCTTCTTCGAGCAGTTCCCTCAATGACCACTGAGATGCGCCATCGTCCATGGCCTTGCGAGCCTGCGGAAGTTTCTTGAAAATGGCGTTGGATAAATCGGCGCGACCCCGACGCTCACAAGTTCGCGCCAGCGCGAACAATTCCCCAACGGGGTTAAGGTGGTCATCCGCTTCATCATGCCCCAGAAAGAAGGCTTTCTCGTCTCCGAGAGTCGGCAGAATCCGCCGCACTTCGGCTTCCAGGGAAGCAATACGGTAGCCCACGAAACCTTCGGTATTTGGCGTGTTTCCGGACTTTGCGAAAGTCACGGTGGTCAGGTCCCGCATTACGGCGGTAAAGGCCGGGCCTTCGTCTTTTAACAGGAAACCCTGGATGGTCGTGTAAAGTGGCAAACCGCTCGGCTTGGACGTGCTGTGTCCGGTCCAGATCTCGATGAACGGCAGATCCTTGACGTCGGGCAGCGGCAATTGGTCGAACCACTTGAAAAGCTCCGTAGACGCCGGAGAAGGCGCTCCGGCTGTCTGCGCCGCAAACGATCCCAGCGTCGCCGCGAACAGGAAGACCATGGCGAAGCGCAACGCGTGCGTCGTGTACGAAGGGCCTCGTTCAGTGCGCACAACGCCTACAAATGCCTGGGTCTGGGGCGGAGCATCCACCCTCCAAATATATCCTGACGCCGCCAGCGGCGCAACGGTCTACCCGACACCCGTTGCCGCCTATTCGGCCAAACGTGATTTGGACCGAAATTCACACATCCGATCGTCTCCGCCCGCGCGTTCTTTCCATGCCTCTTTTCGAGGTTCATGCCTATGACCATCGCGCTTCGAATGAATGGGCGGAGAACGCCTGCGGTCTCCAGCATCGTCGCCGCCGGACTCCTTTTGACACTCTGCGTCTTCTGGGGTTGGATCCGGCACCGGGGCGCCTTGGCGCCTGCGGGCGCATTATCCGGGGTGGAATCGGCCGTCTCGAAGCTGGCGAAGAGCGCCGGCGTTTCCGATCACGACGCGGCGAAGGGCGATGCGCAGTCGCCAGCCAATGCCTCGACCGCCCCTGAGGCGCCGCCACTCGATGCCCGCCAGAAAGCGGTCGCGGAGGTCGAAGCCGCCGGTGCGGCGCTCACTGCGGACGGCTTTGTGGAAGCGGTGGGCAAACGCGATGAGACGCTGGTCGGGCTTTTTATCGCCGCGGGCATTGATGTGAATGGCCGAAACGCCCAGGGCCAAGGCGCGCTTTCGGCGGCCGTCGCGAACGCGGATCGGGGCATAATCGATCGGCTGCTCGCAGCCGGGGCAAATGTGAATCTCGCGGATGCAACCGACCGGACTCCTCTCATGGTGGCCGCAGCGCAGGAGAGTACGCCACTCGTGCAGCTGCTCCTGGAAAAGGGCGCGGAGATCAATGCGCAGGATCAGGCCGGACACACGCCGCTCTACTACGCGATCGCGGCGCGGAAGATCGTGACGCTGCAATTTCTGCTCGAGCAAGGCGCTCCGGCGTCTGGCGACGCGGGCCAGGGAGCGCACGAGCTGTATCAGGCGGCGTGCGAGACCGGCGATTGGCGGATCATCGATCCGATTCTGCAGCGGCAGCCGGGTCGTCTGGAGTGGAATGCCGTCACCACGCGACTGGCGTCCGCCGCCGTGACCGCGCGCGACACCCAGAAGCTGCAACTCCTGCTCGCGAAGCATGCCACACAACCCGTGCGGGAAGGTCGGGCGCAACCGCTGCTGGCTTATGCGCTCGCGACGAACGACCTGCCGTCCTTCAAGTTCATGCTCGATTCCGGGGCTGATCCAAACACGCCGCTGAATAGCCCCACGGAAAAGGTTTTTCACCAGATGGTCTCGCATCCGGAATTGCGCAGCTATCTCGCCTCTGAAAAGGGTATGAACGTGCTCATGCTCGCGGCCGGCCTGGGCCGGACGGAGTACGTGCAAGCGCTGCTCGATCACGGCGCCAAGCGCGGCATCGCCAGCGCCAGGTCGCATTTTCCAGCAGTGCTCTTCGCCGCCCTGACTGGAAGCGCACCCACGATGCAGGCGTTGATTCCCGGAGCGCCTTCGCCCGAAAAGCTCCGGATCGAGATCTCGCTCTCCGACCAGCAGGCCAACGTGATCCGAAATGGCGGGATTGTAAAAACCACCGAGATTTCGTCCGGAAAAAGCGATCACCCCACGAAACCGGGCGAATACGTGATCACCGACAAAAATCTCGTGCATCGCTCCACCATTTATAAGTGCGACATGCCCTTCTTCATGCGGCTTAATGGGGAGGATTTTGGGATGCATCAGGGCATCGTGCCGGGATATCCCGCCTCGCACGGGTGTATCCGGCTGCCCGCGGCGGCGGCTCGGGAATTGTTTAAGGAGATTCCGGTGGGGACGCTGGTCTCAGTGAGGTAGGTCTTTGGTGAAACGGACATTGAGCACCCTGCTCAGGAGATTCCTGGGCACGGCAAACGGCGCGGCACATGTAGACGAAAAAGCGGATTCGACTTCTAGATTACTTCGGTTATAGATTCCCCATGCCTGTGACGCTGCCACTAAATGAAATGACAGTTTCCGAAAAGCTCCAGTTGATGGAGGCGCTTTGGGCGGACTTGAGCCGTAATGTCGATGGGTTCGAATCGCCTGATTGGCACCGCGAGGTTCTTGAGGAGCGGGAGCGGCGGATCACCTCGGGAGAAGCGCATTTTACCGACTGGGAACAGGCCAAGGCTGACATCCGTAAGCGGGTGTCATGAAGATCGAGATCGTCGACGACGCCAAGGACGATCTCGCTGCCGGATTTCACTTCTATGAGGAGCAGGCGCCAGGACTCGGCTCGTACTTTCTCGACTCCATTTTCGCCGACATCGATTCGCTGCTCCTTTACGCCGGTATACATCGCATCGTCTACGGATCACATCGCGCCATCGCCAGTCGTTTCCCTTTCGCGATTTACTACCGTGTGGAGGGCGACATTGTGCGTGTCAGAGCCATTACAGATTGTCGCCGCAACCCGACATGGATCCGACGCAGGCTCAAACGCAACTAACCTTTTCAAAAAGTCCCCGTATAAACCCCGTCGGCGTTATAGACCGGTAGACCTGGAATCGGGTCCGGAGGAGCCGGTGAACTGGGCGTCGGAGGCGAGCTGACATCCCACGTGGGCCCTGGGTCGCTGGAGCCCGATGATTCTTCCACTTGGCAATGATGATGCCGATGATTTGAAGCGGTTATGGGCGGCGAAGCGCAAGAGGTGCAGAACAAAGCAATGACTGCCAGCGCGGCGCCGATTTTGAATGCTTTCATGAGTTACTCTGCGCCGAAGCCGCCGTGTTTGAAATTCCACCATGTGCGTACTTCGCCCTCGAACAGGAAACGCGCAGCCGACCTTCGCCCCCCCCACTCTCGTTCCCAAAGTTAGCGAAGCGCTTTGGGAACGCCGCCCTCTCCGAAACTCTGTTTCCCCCGAAACCTTCACCGCTACACCCCGCATCGAATCCCCAGCAGACTTCCCCCCGACATTGAAGGTCCATGGGAGGAATGCATCGATTGATGCCCATCCCTCCCATCC